>Ga0256844_10000012_pt1 | contig 100701 bp, 69 predicted proteins | sample MusselsmetaG_FD_189100 | JGI IMG/M metagenome (GOLD analysis project Ga0256844, IMG submission 189100) | Mussel associated microbial communities from hydrothermal vent at the East Pacific Rise, Pacific Ocean - Mussels | ecosystem: Host-associated > Mollusca > Shell > Unclassified ... | reverse complement strand
CATATCATACCAACTTGATGATAGACATATAACAGTGGATAAGGCTCTTGCTGGAGAACAGATAATAATAGCCTTCACTGGTACCTCAGTAGATAAAGAGGGATACCCTATGATATCACGTAAACAGGCAAATGCTCTGGCGGTATATAGTGGAAAATACATAATTATAAAGAACCTGGCAATGGGGAATAATAAACAGGCCCAATTGTTAGAATATTTTACAGCAGAATCAGGTAGGCTAATGCAGGCCGCATCCATACCAGAGAACATCACTGACAATGAGTTAGAAGAGATGATGGATGCCAAGACTTCTTTTAACAGAAAAGCATATAGAAGACCTATGAAATTTAGTAGGTAATATGGCAAGAAGAAAAAGAGTCAATAAATATCCAAAGCTGGGATGGACAGCAAATGAATTGAAGAAAAGTTTAAGGGATCTTATCCCAAAGAACGGTTACTTTGTAGGAGCTAGAGAGCTTTTCTTAAAGAGAATGAGGGTTCCAAAACTTCGAAAAGGAATGTTCTTCTATCAATTGCCTCTATTTAAAAAAACAAAGCCAGATATAGATATATTATACTCTACTTTCTTTTACGACATGTATGAGAGAATGGTATTTGACTTTATAAATGGTTATGATGTAGTATATGATAAGAAAAGAGATCTGCGCTTTCATAGGTGGGACTCTACTCCTTCCTCAGGCGTTATTGATAAGTTCAATAAATATGGGATGTATGGAGTGCCTTCTTTCGATATAAAAAAAGCAGGCTGGAAAGTTCCTACAGTTATGATGGAGCTTGGCCACAAAGACAAGGTTGGGGCAGTAGTAATTTTACCTAGCTTTATGTATTCTGTCTTTCTTGACAATATATATAATGGCACCAGGCATATAAAACTAGATAAACCAATGTCTAATCCAGAACACCTCTGGAAAAAGAATGTAACTGAAGCTATAGAAAAAGGAAATACAGAAGCTTTTTTTGGTAAGTGGAAAAGATTAAATAAGAAAAAATGAAGACCAAGTACTTAGATGATTATGTAGATTATATGCAAGAACTTTATCCAGACATCGAGCGTAAGGCTATTTTAGAGATGATGGAAGATAGTTTTGATATTGTTAGAAGAATGCTTAGAAATGAAAGAGTATTCAGAGTAATGAAAAGAAAATCTGCCTTGTTTGGTGATAATTTTCCAGGAACATATAAGCTAAAGACAATTTACTCTAGAATTCAAGGGTTTAAGGTTATTAATAAGTTAAATAGTAAGAGAAGAAAAATAGAAGATGACAAAAGTATCAATAAATAACTCGTTTAACGGTGGATTGATTACAGACCTTAGTGTTTTTAATCAACCTATGGATAGTGTATCTGATTCTCTTAATATGGAGCTAATAACTATTGGTGAGAATCAGTATTTATATCAGAACACTAAAGGAAATACAACAATGTCATTTGATGATAAGGTTGTTGATTTAGGTGAACATGTTGTGGGTAATGTGTCTTATAGATTTATACCTTTAGGGTTAAGAGTTTATAATGATATCGCTTACATACTAGCTGGAGCGTTTGATGGCGCAGGAACATTCTTAGCGGGTACAATAGGAACATTTCCTAGCCCAGATTGGAATGCACTTAATACTGTTGGTATATCTAAGTTAGAACAAAAATTTTCACCTCTACATAACTTTAAAACTAACCCTAGTTTACCTGGAGACTACACCGATCCTTTTATATCTGCTAATTTTGAATTTATAAAGAATAGATTTATTGATGTAAAAGTACAAGGAGATTTTGATAGATCTGCTAATATCATATTTACTGATGGTAATACACCACCAAAGATAATAGGGTCTAGATTTAAGAGCACAGATGTCTACGGCATAGTTGAGCTTGCTGAACGTCGTGGGGATAATGATGGAAATATATATTCTGATAATGACTGGGATAGAATAGCTTTATTACAACTTAGTGATGTACCTATTACTATAGCAGAATTTAAAGTAGAAGAAGGAGGATCCCTACGTGGTGGTGGATATAAATACTTTTTTAAATATGTTACACAAGAAGGAAACACAACTGATGTGCTGTATGAGTCACCTCTTATACCAATATCCAGTGAGGGCCTAGGGCTTAATAAAAACCAGATATCAGATAAAACAACAATATTCAGATTAGAGGACCTTGATAGTTCTTATATAGGAATTCAAGTTTATTTTGCACATTTTGATGGATACCCATCTGCTGTTGGGGCATATTTTAAAATAAACTATGTATATGTTATTACTGACGGAAAAGTTACTATAAAGCATAGTGGCCTTGAGTCTGTTAAATCGATTAAAGTAGAGGAAATTAATACACCATTTTCACCAATAGATTCTGTTAAATCTATCGATATTGTAAATGATAGAATAGCACTAGCTGGTATAAAGTCTACACTTCTTGAGGAACATATCCTATTACTAGAGAATGCAGCCAAAGATGTTTTTTTATGGGAGCGTTCTAAGGTAATTGAGACATCATATAGCGACCCTAACACCGCCGCAAAATACCTAGGTTACTGGCCTGGAGAAGTTTATGAGTTTGCTGTAGTATTTATGTTAAGAAATAAAGGGCTTTCCCCAGCATTTCCTATTACTGGATGTGATAACATAGATAGTATGTTAGAAAACTCTCCATTCTTTTTAAATGGTTATCCAGATGTAGTAATAGAACCAGATGGCTTTTCACAACAAGGACTTATAAATCATAAAGGAATATTTAGATTCAGTAAAGGAAGTAGGATTTATGATCCAGAATGTGGTGGAGAAGGGCTTAGATATATTACATATGCTGAAGCAGATACTAGTAAATTAGCAAATTTTCCAGGGCTTAAAGAGATAGCATCAGGATTCTTTATAGTACGTAGAAAAAGGGTTAAGAATGTCCTTATGCAGGGTATGATGAACCCAACAATAAAGCTTCCAGCTAGTAAACCTGGAATATCTCCAAGACTTACAGATACTTCTGAAAAAGATAAACATGCTGACTTTATTGCTAATAAGAGATACTTAACGCCTTATACTAGAGAGGATTTTAGAATTGGTCTTAACACTAAGTATATGGCGCTTGAAAAAGGTGGTGACCCTATATTTACACCAGACTTTAATGTAGTATACGCTCCATTACCTACTCAGGTAATCAATATTACGAATAGTGCGGATGTATATGCTGCTATTGGTTCTATAGGGCAACATGCTGGTAGTGATGTGTATTCAGAGACTGTTGATAGGCATGGGGAACCTACTGGTGAGCAGCATTTAGCATTCTTCTCTGCAGAGATAGATCTTAATCTACCTACAATTAATAATTTACTTACAGGATCTACACCTTCGTTTGAGATACAGGAGACTCTTAATGGGGCGTCACCAGTTGCTGAGGCAGATATATATCCTATGATTACCTCTACAAGTGAAAGATATAAGGATAAAGAACAGAATGTTATTGCATTTAATTCAGAGCCAGTGGCATTTTCTAGAGCACCTTTTATTACAATATCTTCTAATAAGGTAAAAACAACACTTATCTCTTCTGGTAGTCAAATTACAGCAGAAGGGTCATTTACTGGTAAGACAGATAGGGCATTAGGACTTATGTCTGACGACGATCAGGCTACTAACAGTATAGTCCTTCCATATGCTCCTTTTACAGAAAGGAATGGTGCTTATGGGCCAGAATGGAACTTTATAACTCCTACATCTAGATATGGAAACTATGGGGCCATTGATGAGAAATGGAATGGTGGATATTTTAAGCCATATTCAATGATATCACAATCATACTCAGTATATCTTGGTGTGAAAATAGAAACAGCAGAATTACAGAAGATACCAGAATTCGTATATAGAGGAGAAGTTACTAATGATATACTAGACCTTCCTAATAAGTCTAATGTGATACAGTGCCTAGAATATGGGGGATCCTTAGAATGTACAAAATGGTCTTGGGGGTATACTGATGTAAATTATATATACCACCCACCAAAATGTATAGAATGGGCGGACAGCGAGAAGCCAGGAGTATCTGACGGCGTATTCCTTAATGTTGGGCATTTAGCAAACTTATTTAGATCTCCTTTTGGAAGATGGCAAAGAAATGATATAATAGATATCTATAAATATGATAATAATAAACCATATGCTAGTATAACAGATAGAGTGCCTATGACCACTGATAAGATGGACTTATTTCAAGGTGATGGCTTTATATCAAAGTTTTATAAAAGAGTAACATATAAAAATGGTGTTGGCGTATTGTCTGCTTCTGCAGGGGATGCTGGTACCTTTGGTATCGGTATAAATAAGCCTGTGAAGGATGATTATAAGGATGAAAATATTTTAGAGACATGGAAAAAAGACAAAGGTCGTAACCTATATGATGTTGGGCAAATTATAGAGATAGTAACATACTCTAATATAAATGCAGACATAAGAAGTATAGAGCCCTCTTCTCCTGAGGAACTTAAGGGTGTAGGGTATGATAGAGATTTCTATCCTAATCGTGGAGAAATGATTCTAGGGGATCCTAGGCCAGACTCTGTTGTGTATAATCAAGGATACTCACCAGATAATAACGTGATAGAGTATTTTAGAATAGAAGAGAATGCTGCTATTTTTAGCACAGAGTTTCCTAATAGAATTATGTTGTCTGAGAAGAATCAGGCGCAGGAGTTTTATAACTCATTTAGAGATCTTAGAGGATTCAATTATAGAGACTATGGTCTTGATTATGGTCCTATTGTAAAGATAATCACTGTAAATAGTCTTTTACTGTCTATACATAGAAAAGGTATACTTGCTATTGCAGTAGATGATAGAACTCTTCTTGCAGAAGGATCTGACATTTATGTTGACACGGCCAAAGCACTTAGTCCTAAGCCAGCAATCATATCTGACCTGTATGGGACAGATCATCCAGAATCTATTGTTAAAAGTGATTCGACTGTACTTGGAGTAGATTATAACTCTGATGCTGTTTGGATGTATGTGGGTGGAAAGATTAAGGTAATTAGTGAGTTTGCTATTAAGACACTTTTACAGAAATTTAAAAAGAAAATAGTTCAGGGAGGTATTGTTGAGGGTGATGAAAACGCTATTTATAGGGCAAGGGTATATAGTACTTTTAATCATATAAAGCATACCCTATACATTACATACGTTGCTGAAAATATAGAGACTGGTGATCAATATCATGTTGGGGCCCTAAGCTATAATACAGTTATACAAAAATGGATGGCTAGACTTTCTGAAGGAAATAAGTTTTTACTTAAGATTACTTCAGATGAATTTTCATTTGGTTTTAGTGAGACACATAATATATGGAAAGAAGACGCTCTTATAGACCCTGCTACTGGTAAATATATTAGAAATAGGATTAGAGGAATCGACTATACTGTGGAGTTCGAAATAATTTTGAATGATAAACCGACGTACGAGAAGATTTTAGAAAATATTTTAGTATTATGTAATAAGAGAATTCCAACAGAGGTTATTTATACTACCTCAGGAGACGTAAACGACCCAGCTATAGATATTTGGGGAGAAGAGGCTAAGAGCAGAGTAACTGTTCAACCTATAAAAGTTAGGGGAGATAGTTCAGTAGCACGAAGAAACCTTGGTATTGGAATACTTGATCAGAATGCATACTATAGAGACAGTAAATTATATATTGAAGCTGGTAAGGTAGGTAATTCAATAACAAAAGCTAATAATAAAAGAATAAGAGATAAGCATATAAAGGTAAGATTTGTTTATGAAGGTAATGATGAACTATTCGTACAAGCAGTAATATCGATATTAAGTATAAGTCAAAATTAATGAAAAAGATACATAACATAATTCAGAGCGAGCTAGTAGTAAGAACTAACAACGTCAAGTTTAGACAAGAATTTGGAGAGCTTGGGGTTAGCTCAAATTTAAGGAATGAAGGAAATACAACTATCTTCACAACAGAGTTTGGGATAGATAAGATAGTATCTCTTACAGTCAATGGTATTAACTTGATTGAGGGAATGCATTTCTTTGTTGATAGCGAATTTGAGATTCATATAAGTAATTCAGGGGACCCTCTTAATGCCTTTAGTGGGCAGAGAGTAGATGTTCTTGTAGTTTATATGAGAAACAACAACCAGTTCGGCTTTATGACAAGCAACTTAGCGCCTGTTATAACTACTTTCTATCTAAACAGATATACAGGTAGAAATGATAAGATTATATTTAACTTTGCTATAGAGCCAAGAGATGGTAAGAATATCTACTGGTCTATACTGAAAGACGGTGGGGAAGTTCCTATATACTCTGGATCTGGCCTTGCTACGAACAATGGACTTATAATTGATAGTTCTGGTAATTTAGTAGAGCTTTCATATTTTGTATCCAATGAGGAGTACTTAGATAGAATAGGTGAAACTATTCCATTTACTCTTGTAGTTGTTTATGACCTTACAAGTGATGGTACTGTGTTAGATGAGAAGCTTCTTGCTAATGTTAAATATGAATTATTAGAATTCCAGCCAATATCTGGATCTATTATTTCATTACCTGAATTTATAGGTACACCAGGAACATATGATATAGATATAAACTATTCTGTATTAAATCCAGGTGGAGATTCTTATAGATGGCAAGTTACTATGGTATCTGGAAGTAGCCCTGAGGTTATTCTTGATTCTGGTACAACAACGCTTGATATCTCTGGACATGTTGCTGATGTGATATCTGGAGCAGAAGGAAACTTCTTCCATACAAGATATTATCTGAAAGTTGAGAGCCAGGTTGATTCAAACTTTGTACAACTTGCTACAGATAGAACTACTGTTAATATTCCAGCTCAAACTATTGATGCTATTGCAGGATACCTTGATGAGGCTATCATGAACTACTACGACACAGGTCTTGGAGCTTGGGTTAAGATAGGTGGTTTAGGTACCGCACAGGATCTTATTGAATATAACAATAGAATACCTAGAGACATATTTACACAAGATGTGCCTATCACAATGATAGATAGTGGAGTGTATATTAGTGCACCAGTTTATAATCCATCAGGATCTATAGCGAAGGTACACTTTGTAATAGAAATACCACAAGAGTGGGGTGTTGTTAAGTTTTACCAACCAACAGGTGAGGTACCATTATCAGCATTTAATATAATCGACCTTGGAAATGGTTTCGATGCTTACTTATATGCGGAAGCTTCTTCTTCATCTACAAATGCATCAGACTATACCTTAAAAAGACATTAAGACATGGCAGAGAAAGTAAAACAATACGAGAATATTATAAGAACGGCTGGTCTTCAGATTACTGAAGCAAGGCCTGTTGACGATAGACTTGACGTTCTGAGTGAGACTGTGGTAGTGGAGGCATTTAGTGCACCGTTCACAGAGAAGGAGAATGATTTTAGAGCAGTGCTTTATGATAATTTAGTAATTAAATCAAAAGCATCTAGTATGTCATATATATGGACTGAGTCAGATTTTGGGCTGCTTAGCACTCCCTATACATATCCTGTGTATGACCCAGACTATAGTGGTAAGTCATATAACTTTGTGATATATGATAAGGTTGTGAAAATTGATGTTATATACAGTAATACTGGAGTGTCTGGTTTTCAGATAGATAATAGTTTACTACCATATAGCGTTTTATTTGATAAGAGCAGCGCTCAAGCATTTCTAAAGTCTAGTGCGAGTACATATACAGAAATGGAGTTTCCAGATAAGATAGAGATCAATAATGATGGTATATTAATAGTACTGGATCCTGCTCCAACTGTATCAGAGCAATTTAATATAACAATTCTGTAATTATGAAAGTAAGAGGATCATTAAATATAACAAAGAATCTAAAGGTAGAGAACACTGCTGGTACATTCCCTTTTCAAGGTGGATATGTACGCTCAGAGGCAGATGGGTTATTCTACTTTGGTGATATAGTTATAAACGTCGTAGAAGATAAAATATATAAAGAAGAAGGAAGTTTAGTAATAGATAATGGAGTAGCATATATTTCAATTATACCTAATGCTAATGGATCTCTTCCATTAAATATGACTAGCTGGCAAGAGTTTGGGAGCGGTGGTAACTGTGATTGTATTTCTACAATACAGATAGGGCCTTACCCTCCAGGAACACCGTTAGAAAGAATCATATTAGAATTACACTTCCCAGATAATTTAAGTAACTTAGATGTAGCTGGTTATGGAAGCACTATAACAGAGAATGTTCCAATATCTAATCCTACTATAGAGTGGCATATGGATGGGGCACCTACTAATATGAGATTATCAGATGATAAAGGATTTATTACTAATGTAGATGTTACAGGTATGACATCGTATACACCTGCAGGAGTTACATATAATTATCCTGGTGGATCATCTGTTACATGGACGTTGACTTCTAGTGAGACAACTCCTATTACAACAACAATTACATGGGTAGCTATACCAGTTTATGGTAAGACATATTTTGGATCTACTGGAGCAACTACTGGTACGCCAGATGAGGCTACTATATTAGCAGGCGATTTTGTAGAGATTAGTACTAATCCTTCATTCAATGTATTTGAAGGAGTAGATGTGGTTGGAGAAAACTTCTTCATTGCGGTACCAATGTCACAGACACATGCCTTTACTAAATTTAGAGTGGATGCTACTGCCCCTTACGCTTCAATTGGAGCTGATGGGTCGTTTACTACTCTTGAGGATAAAGGAACAGTGCAGGTTAATGGCGCAGACTATCATGTATATGCTACGGCTTATGCAACTAGTACTGGACCAGACGCAGCATTTGGAGTAGAATTAACAAATTAAATATAACAATATGTCAATAACATTAAGCGACAATATAAACTTACCAGCACCAAAACCACTAAGAACAACAGAGCTTGTTGGGTTTGGAGCACCTGCTAGTGAATACTCTAATAAGGAAGCAATTCCAGAGTGGCACAGACATTTATTTATGGAGACTATTGAGCCTTCTGGTCAAAAATGGATATTAAAAAATCCTCTTGATATAATGGAATGGACACCTGTCCCACCTATAATTCCTGGACCAACATCTGATGGGTCATTTGTTAGAACAAAATTACAGAATTATGAGGATTGGGCACCTTTACCAGCGATTATACCAGAGCCTACAGCAGATGGAGATTGGGTAAGAAGAGTTACTGGAGGTATAGGTGTTTGGGCACTTAACAGCGGCGGAGGCGGCGGAGGCACTTGGGGATCTATAACAGGGACTCTTAGTGATCAGACTGATTTACAGCTAGCGCTTGATAATAAAGCCAATACAGATGGTAATCCTATGGCTAGATTTGAAGTAGCTGATGGGGTTGGAAATAATGATGCTGTTAGTTTACAGCAATTAGATGCTAAAGTACAGACAGATGTTCCAGCAGGAGCCGTGTTTGATAATACACAGATTGATCCACAAGAAGGCCACGGTATTGTTATTGATAAGACAGACCCAATGGCACCTATATTCAGTACAGAGCTTACTGTTATAGATGTTACGTATGAAGAACTTAGAGGATTGAAAGATACTCTATCACTAATACCTGGCCAACATTATATGATAACAGACTTTAAGACACATTGGCATATGGACGATGGTCAATTTAATGATGGAACATATTCAGGATCAGATGATGGGTTGGCATATAACTTTGATACTGCGGTTGAGCCTTTATACGTTCATGCATTAACTAAGAACCAAATAAATCACGTAGTAAAATCTGACACATATCCAGATCATGTTATATACTATGATGCAAAGTGGGATTGGAATGAGTATGGTGATTTAATTAGAGCTATAGTAGTTGATCCAGTTGATGAGTCAGGGTGGGAGATTGTAAAAAAAGAAGACCTTGAGGCTGGATGGAATTATAAAGGAGATTTTGATGCAGCTATAGATGTAGTACCTATTACAGCCGCTATTGACGATTACTGGGAAGTAACTGGGCAAGGAGCTTTCTTTACTAAAACAGTTAAAAGAGATGCACCAGAACAACCTAAGGGTGCGATATATTTTAGAAAAGATTTAGAGATATCTTTAGAGGCTGGGTTTGATTATGTGGGGTATAGAGTAACTAGATGGGCAGTAACTGCTCCTGAATATGTTGCAGCTACACCCTATGGTAAACAAGAAACTTGTAGTATGCCTGATCCTGCATTTCCTGCAGATAGATCAAAAGATGCTTTATTTATAAGTCTACAAGCTGGTAATACAGGAAACGATCCTGTCGCTACAGACGGTGAATGGTGGGCTTTATTTAGACCAGCTGGTGAAGACACAACTGGAATGTATAGAGATTACGTTGCCAGTGACTGGACAGATAGAGATGGTTATCCTCAAGTAGATATGTCATTGACAAGAACATTTGGTTTTCAAGTAGTTAAGAATAGATTTCAAAACTTTCCAACATTTGCTTTTAGTCATGACCTTACAATTGTGGATGGTAAAGGGCCAGACCCTCAGGAAAGATTTCTATGGAGTAAAGTAGAGAATCAAGGTAACCTTTTAATGGGTACAGGTAATACTGCTTACTATGAAAATTACTTTATAAATCTTGATGGTACTGTATATGGTACAACTTTTATAGGACAATTCCTATATCAGATCACAATGAAATCTATGTACGGGGGCACTATGAAAAACTATGTATTTGGATCAAGTTGGGATATAAATATCTCAAGTAGTTCTGCATGGTTTCAAGATAACTATTTTGAAGGCTTTTCATTTATTGAAGGTATATCAGTATCTTCTATATCTGCAGAAATGTCTCATAATATATCAATAAGAAAAGGAGCCTCTAGAGATGCTCATACAGGAAGAAGTATTAATGGCACAACATTCACATGTTCTAATACGATATTTTATATGTCTAACTGGATACATGCTAATGGTGAAATACATATAGTTAATAGTACAGTATTGGCTGGGGCTATGTCATATAATAGAGGAATTTGGTTAAAAGACTCTTTGGTGAAGCCAGGAGCAAATATTCAATACTCTAGTATAATGTCTAGAAATACCCATGGTTATAATGAAAATGTGGTACTTAATAGTATTATTAGGAGAACTGTTTTAGATGACCTACAAGATGTTACTATTGACGGTAATTTACATGATGTTACTGGGCATAACTGGCATGGAGTAACAATACCAGCAAATGTATCATTTACTGATACTTTATTTGCAATACCTAGATGGTATGGTAAGAATGTTTGGAGTGGTACTCCTCTTGCAGTAAAAGGAGTGGTTATAAGTAAGAAATATATTGATGACCCAGCTGTACCAACGCTAGAGAAGTTATGGTACAGTAAACCAGACGCTACTGGAGCAGTGACAGATATTGAAATAACATAATATAAAATAAAAGAACATGGCAATTACGATTAGTGATTATTTAACGCTACCCGCACCGAAACCGCTTAGAGATACAGATATTGTAGGTCTTGGCCTACCTGTGAGTGGATACCCTACTAAGGAAGCACTTCCTATGTATATGAGACATCTATACATGGAGGTTACTGACGAGAATGGTATAAAATGGAGATTAGAGGATGCGTTTGACTTGACTATATGGACAGAGATGACTGTCGATGCTACAAGTGAGACTACTAAAGCTATTACTGCTTCAGTAGATGCTGGTGGTATTGCGATTGGAGAGACAGTGCCGATGGGGACAGATATTACAGAGCTTGTGGAGCAGCTTATCGCCCCATTAATTATGCCTACTGTTAGTCTTCCTAACTATACTATCCTTGGTGGTGTTGTAGCTGCTACGATGGAAGTTGGGGCACAGTATACACAGCAGTTGTTTGCGACGTATAATAAAGGTCTTATTGAATCTAAAGATGGCCACCCAGTGGTGCCGTTGACTGGTGCGAGCACTGGACAGACATATACTGGAACAGGTATCACATCATTAGGTCTTGTAAGTACTCATATAATATTAGGGGCAAACTATTGGCACCTTTCAGAGAACTTTACTGGTACTAATACACCTTATTATGATAGTCAGGGAAATGTGGCTACTAATTTAAATGGCCTTAGGGGTCCTGGAGCCGTTACAGACGTGTCTGAGACCATTACAGGTAAATATAGATACTGGTATAGCGTTGGAAGTATTCCTGTAAACTCTGCGGGCGTGAGAGCTTTAGTGACTAGAGGATTTTACCCAGTCACAACGTTTAGTATCACAATACCAATAAGTACTCCTGAGGTAGCCTTTTATCTACCAGTTGGAGAATCTATTACAGTTCAATATAAGGAGAGCTCATATGCTGATGTTACTTCTACATTTACTGAAACAGTAATGAATGTGGATGATGCGGCAGGAATACCTAAATCGTATTCAAGATTTGAAACAACAATACCTGGTGGGGGATATCCTTCACAGGCAACATATATAATAACAATAAACTAATAAAACGATAAGATATGGCATTTTTTAATTTACCATTTGGTGTAAGAGTAGCAGGATCAGATCCAATTGATGGGGACAGATATTTAGCAGTAGACCTTGCAGCAAGAGACGCTCTGATAGGAATAGGAAGAGCAAAAGAAGGACAACAAGTATATGTAGAATCTGAAAAGATTTTATATGTATTGAAAGGAGCTACCAACGCTGGATGGACAGAGGTTGGCTCAGGAGGATCTGGTGGCGGAGACGTTACAGGACCAGCAACAGCAGGTGATGAACACATTGCTATTTATAACGGAACTACTGGTAAAATCATTAAGGATAGTGGGAAAACAATTGCTGAGATTATCGGCGGTGGTGGAACTATTCCAACTGATATTATAGCAACAGTAGGGGCTGGAGATATTGATCCAGGCGAGACTATCGCAGCAGGATCAAATCTAGAAGACTTTATTAACCAAATTGTAGCGCCAGTACTTAGCCCTATTATAAGTTCTGTGAACTCTGTTGTATTTAATGGTGTATCTACTGAAACTAGAGAGATAGGTTCAACTATTTCTGAAACTGGTTCAGCAGCGTATTACCCAGGTATTATTAAATCATTGAACCCAGTAGCAGATGTCCCATTAACAGGGCCTACTACAGGATCAGTATTTAGTGGTACAGGTATTTCAGCAGCTGGAGCGATTAACACACCAGTATTAGCTGGACCGAATGTGTGGACAGTTCTTGAATCATATAGCGAAGGTACAGTGCAGTATAATAAATCAGATGGTACTGAAGATCATTCTCATGATGCAGCAAGAGTTGCTGGAACAGTGTCAGATAATTCTAATATTATCACAGGTAAGTACAGATATTGGTACAGTGTTGGAACTGCTCCTTCTACATCTTCAGGTGTTAGAGCATTGACAGACAAAGGATTCTATCCAGTTGGAACATTTACAATGATGATACCAGCTAACACCCCAGTTATTTCTTTTTATATACCAGCAGGAGTAGGGGTACCAGTAATAACTTATACAGAGTCATCTAATGCAGATGTTACTGGATCATTTAATATTACAGCAATGCCTGTAAGTGACGGTGGTTCTGGATCTATTGGATACGATAAGTATGATACAGTAATTGGTGGTGGTGGTTACCCAACCGCAGCACACTATGTAGTAACAATTTCATAATAATAAACTAGAACTATAACATGGCATATTTTAATTTACCTTTTGGAGTAAGAATAGCGGATGACAGCCCGATTGATGGGGACAGATATATTGCTGCTACAACAGTTGTTAGAGATGCTTTAGTTACTTCTGGAAGAGCTAAAGCAGGGCAGCAGGTATTTGTCGAAGCTGATCAGACTCTTTATATATTAAAAGGAAATACCAACGCAGATTGGGAAGAAGTAGGTAGTGGCACTGGAGGTGACGCTAATTATATTCATACCCAATCGACTCCGCTAATGCAGTGGAGTATTACACACAATTTAGGAAAGAGACCAGCTGTCCAAATAGCTAATAGCGCAGGCGCTTTAGTTGAGGCAGAGGTAACTCATATAGATGACAACTCGGTAACAGTCGACTTTAACGTATCGATGACTGGAGTTGCAATAATTAATTAATTAATAATATAACATTTAAAACATTTTAAAATGGCAGAAAAGAAATTTTTAGTAGATCTTAACCTATCAGGTAATCTACTTAACAATGCAAGAATCATGAATGGGACAAGTTTCCCAACACCATTGCCAGCACAGGCAACTGGTTACATGTTCTTCAAATCAGATGAGAATAAACTTTATGTTTATGACGGAACTAACTGGGTAACTTCAGCAGTAGCTGATACTGATCTAGACAACACACCTAGTGCTGATGATGTATTAGTAACATCGTCAACAGGTACTGACACTACAATCGCAGGAGCAACAATACTTGCTGCAGGGGTTATGTCTAAAGATGATAAGATTAAATTAAATGCTCTTGATGAGAATGCTCAAGCAACGACTGATTTACTTATCTCTAATAATCAGGCTGCTGGTGCAGGTGGAGATGGAGATACTCCTACCACTGTATCACTTACTGATGGTGGTACTCTTAACCAGGTGCATATTATAGATATTGCTGCTAATAACATGGCAGGTCTATTTACAGGTAAAGAGAAACTTAAATTAAATGGTATCGCTGATGGAGCGAACTATATCGATCCTCTTACATTAGTATATGATACCCTTGCATTAAATGGTGGGGCTTTAGTTGCTAATATTGACTGGATTAAAGATGATACTCAATTAGCTGGAGACTCTGATTTAGAGGTTTCTACTACTAAAGCTGTAAAAGCTTATGTTGATGCATCAATTGCAGGTAACAGTGCTTATCAAGGTAGTTATGATGCTGCTGCAAACAGTCCAGATTTAGATACTACTTTACCAGTAGCTGGTCTTGTAAAAGGTAATTACTATGTAGTTACTGTTGCAGGTACATTCTTTACTACAGATGTAGTAATTGGAGATACTCTTATTGTAGGTAATGATAACGCTGGGACAGGTCCAAATGTAGAGGCTGACTGGGATATCGTACAAAGAGTAGCTGATGATGCAACTATTACAAAGCGTGGTGTTGTTTATTTATCAAACGAGGCTAACACTATTAATGGTGTTGATGCACATAATAACTCTGTTGTTATTCCTTCTAGATTAAAAGCTACTTTAGAAGCTGAATTTATGGGTGGAGTTGCGTCTACTATTGGTAACGCAAGAAGAGTTAGTTTCCCACTAGCAATTGGGGATTCTTGGACAGTAGCGCATGGTTTAGGCCATACTGCATACCAAGTTCAAATCTTCGAAGATTCAACTGGAGATGAGGTTATTTGTGGAATTAAAAAAGCAAGTAATGGTACAGATGTACAAATTGATACAAATCAGACTACCGCAGGTACTATGACTTGTGTTGTAATTGGATAATAAAAAATTCAATTTACGAATAGGGTCTTTGATCGGGCCCTATTTGTCTAAGTTATTTCAAATAACAAATTAATAATAATAAAAATAAGATATGGCTGTTAAAAAAATATTAACCGATATAAATGTTACAGGATTAGGTACATTTACTGGGACTGTTACTGCTGCTAATGCTGTTGGTACTCATGAGCTTGTTGCATTAGGACAACTAAGTATAGCTGCGTGGAATAGTCATTTAAATAATACTAGTAATCCACACGGTGTATTATATGCTGATCTTACTGATAAGCCTGATTTAACATCTCTGCATTCACACGCTAATAAAGTGCTACTTGACGGTATTGCTGCAGTAGATATATCTAACTGGGATGCAGCACATACTCATAGTGGTGTTACTATCGGTAATCCACATAATGTTATTTATTCAGAAATTACAGGGACACCTGATTTAACAAGCTTACACTCTCATGCTAATAAAACATTGCTTGATGGGATTGCTCCAATTGATATTAATAATTGGGATTCAGCATTTACACATTCTGGTGTTACTACTGGCAACCCTCACTCTGTTACTTTAAGTGATGTAGGAGGAGCAGCGGCATCTCATACACATGTTATAGGAGATGTAACTAGCCTTCAAACTGCTCTTAATGCTAAAGAGGATAAAGTAAACAAAGGAGCAACTAATGGATATGCTTCACTTGATGGGTCTGGAAAAGTCCCTCAGAGTCAGCTACCTAGTTATGTAGACGAGGTACAGGAATTTGCTAATTTTGCAGCTTTACCACCTACAGGAGCTTCTGGTATTATATATGTGACAACAGATAACAATAAAACATGGAGATGGAGTGGTTCAGCTTATGTTGAGATTAGTGCGAGCCTTGTAATAGGTACAACTACAGGATCTGCTTTTGATGGAGGTGTTGGACATGCTCACGTAATAAATACAAATAATCCACATAGCACGTCTTGGGGCAATCTTACAGGGTCTCAACCAGCTCCTATTGCGCATACCCATCCATATATACCACTAACAGGAACATCTGCTTTAGCTGGAAATATTATTCCTAGTAGTAATAATTCAAGAAGTCTAGGTAGCGATCAGTATAGATTTAAATGGATATATGGATCATCTTTAGATGCTTCTTCTGGAGCGTTTTCTGGTATTGTAGATGCAGCAAGTTTTAAAACAAATGATCAAACACATCCAACGTATTTATTACAGGCAAACGGTGCACTTATTGATCCAGCATCTTTGGGAAGCAGTGGTAATTTTATACCTCTTACTGGTACAGCAGCTCTTACTGGAGATATTATTCCTACAACACATGGAGTAGTAAATTTAGGTAGTGCTACTAAAAAGTACCTTAAGATATATTCTAAAAAAGGAGAATTTAAAGATAGCATAACAGGGGGAACAGTTTTATATGCGTCCAATGAAGGAGTAGTTCCAACTAATGGGGCTATTGGAATGCTTAGGGCAGCTAATGTAGGTGCAAAAAATACTTATATAGATTTAGGTGTGTGGTCAAATACTAGTATATTTGGGACAACTGACGAGCTTCCAGTACTAAGGGCACATGACTCTGCTGGAAGTCACTTTTGGCTTGCAGGAAAAGATCAATCTACAGCCTCAATAATTAATAGTAGATTACAATTAGGATATGCTATAAATGTACCTAACGCCAAAGCAGAAACACTTGCTGTAAATGGGGCTGGAGTATTTGAAGATGTTGTAACTGCTACAAGCTTTTTCGAATCCTCTGATGAGAGATTAAAAGAGAATATAGTGCACTTAGATGATACGTTTGTAACATATACATTTAAGAAAGACATTAAGAAAATAAAACACTACGGTGCAATAGCGCAAGAAGTTGAGATATCTTCTCCAGAGCTTGTTAAAGAAGGTTCTGATGGATTTAAAGCAGTAGATTATACTGGATTACTTGTTAAAGAGTTAGTAGAGGTTAAGAATAAAAATAGAGAGCTAGAAGAAAGACTGAAAAGACTAGAAGAAATAGTATTTAAAAAGCAATAAAGTATGGCTGATAAGATAATATCAATAAAGAAGATACAGGCTGACGCAGATGCAAAGATTCTTTATCTAAAGCAGCCACTAGATAATCTAGGGAGAACTCCTAACTATTGCCCGCCAAAAATAACTGTGGCTGAATATGTATGGGTAGATGAGTCAGATGCTGGTTTTGCAGCAAGAACTGATAATCAGCTTGTTACAGAAATAGATACCACTAGTGAGGCAAATGATTGGAGAGGACTTGATCCTATATGCGTAGTGACTGATGTTACAGCAGAATTACCTACTACACCACTTTTATGGTTATACCACTTGGATCCTCAAGATGAGTTTATTTATGCTAAATGGTCAGAGTCTGAGACTGATCCACTATTTCCTGAGTCATTTATAGATTTTTATGAGTTAGAATATAATTCTTATGATAATAGAAATAACCCAGGAATATCAAAAAGAATATATCCTGTAGGACTGAATACTAATATCTATGAGATACCTTTAGCATGTATAACACACAAAGCAAGAATACGCGCCCACGATTCTCTAAATAGATTTTCAGGGTGGAGTGATGTGGCATCAGTAACTACACAGCCTTACTATAAATTCAAAGTACCTGAAGGAATATCACTCACAGCATATAGAGATTATACCCTTAATTTACAAAAGAATACTCTTTGGTATAAAGGGTTTTTAGACAATAGTACTGCTGTTGTAGATACTACTATTTATGGGGAAGCGTTACATGAAGATAGAAGACCAAAATCAGTGAGTACTTGCTGGGCAAAAAATGGTACCTTATTAGTTTTAGGGTATACTGAATTTTCTAAATATTGGAGTGCTACCGATCCATTTAGTAATGGAAAAGATCATGCTGGTGTTTATATATATGATACTTCTGCTACACCTTATAATTTTGATGAGGCTACAACAACATTTATAACAAGAAAAAATTTAACCTCTTCTGGAACAAATCCACATAACTTTAGATCTGTCTATATGAGTGAGACTGGGAGCCATTATTATACAATAGAGGAAGATCATGGAGGTAGTTTACATACACCTTCTCCAAGACTTGTGGTTTATGATAATTTAGGGACTGGCTATGATGGGTATCATGTATCTGATATAAAATATTTTGTTGGTGATTTCGGCGATACTCCTGTGGACTGTTACTTTAGTTCTGACGGCCTGACTTTCTGGATAGCTAATAGAGAATCAGTTAAATTATATAAATGTAGTTTAACAACAGCATTTAAACTTAGTGAGGGGTTCACTAAGACAACATATAATATGAGAACCTTTTCAGGCCTTGCTAACCCAGATAAATATAAAGAAATACGTGGTATACATTTTGCTGAGGGAGGACATTATCTTATTATAACATTTAGTTGGGAAGTACCAGAAAAGCGTGGATACCAGATAGCAGTATTTCATATGGCCACAGCGTATGATACTGATAATATGACGGTACATTATGAAAGGGTAGCATCTTTTCCTCCTAAAGATAGCGATCCAGACGATATAAAATTTAGAAGGTCTTATCATAGGAGGTATGCTTTTAGCAAAGGAGCTGGGGATTTTTGTAGTGATGTTATTAGTGGTGATTTTAAATATGGAAGCGCTCCTGTTGGAGTTTCTGGACACAGTTCAGCTTATGTATACCCACTATTTTATAAATATAAATTGATATAATGGCAAATTTTAATACAGGATACAAGCGATACATAAATAGAGGGCTTTATATAACAAGCACAAATACTCTTATACATAAAGAGCCTAACGCTGCAGGTACAAATCATATACCTGATGTGCAGGATACTGGTATGTGCCCACTTTCTGTTGCAAAACCAGCGCATCCTACAGGGATAACAGCGATAGAATTTGCTCCAGACATATGTGGAAGTTATATAAGAGTTTCTTGGACAGAGACTGCTCTTGCTACCTATTATAGAGTTACTGCTACTGTAGATTCTGTTGTCACATCTTTTACGCAAGTAAGTGGAACTTCTGTTGACCTGCCTTTTAGAGGGTCAACTTGTACTGAAGTAGGTGTTATGGCATGTAATGAGACTGGTTGTAGTATATCTCAGCCTCTTACAGTAAATATAAGTAATTCTATTACTACAGTGCCTAATGCACCAGAAAGTTTTGATGTTATTATTTATGAGGACTTTGATGATCATTATACTACTATAGGATCATGGAATAGTTCAGATTGTGCATTATACTATGAATATGCTGGTGATACTAATTTTACTTTAGAAACCATACAAGATTCAAGTAATCCTACTGAATATGTAATGAATGGAGGTATTAATACTTACCCACCATTACGTCCGAGATTACGTGCGTGCAGTAGTTTCGGCTGCTCTGCATGGATATACTTTGGGGATAGTAGTGGAAGATTTCCGCCAAATAGACCAACAGGTACCGCAATCGGTACAACTGGGTTTACATTAAACTGGAATGTACCTTTTATGCATACTGGGTATTTTACTGTGAATGGGTATAAAATATATAGGGACGGTGTTTATCACTCATCTACTAATGCGTCTACAACTACAGCAATTATAACTGGGGAGACAGCATTTTCAACAAGTAAATGGACAGTAGCTGCAACTTTGTCAGGCACAGATAGCCCACAATCAGCCTATTTATCACAGAAGCTTGCTCAAGCAGATGTTGATCCTCCTACAGCCCCAAGAGATTTATTTGGGCAAAATGTTAAAAATACTGAGTTCAAACTTTATTGGACAAGGGCTGAAGATAATAGAGGAATAGCAACATACCAAGTTTTTGTAGATGGAACACTTCATATAGAGGTTGACGGTGTATATTCTAACTTTATGATTACTGGCCTTACAAAGAATACAACTTACGCAATAACAATGAAAGCTATAGATACATCTGGAAATATATCAATATTATCAGAGTCTATAAGTGTTACCATGGCTAATTTACCTGAAGGGGTGCCTGGGAAGCCTACAGCGCTATTTGCAGATAATATTACAAATACAACATTTGATTTGGAGTGGGTACCTCCTACTGATCCAGGAGATGATCCTATTACAGGATATAAGATATTTAAAAATGGTGCAGCCACTCATGAATTTATTGTTGGGCTTATTACTGAATTTACTGTTACTGGGCAGACTATAGATTCCAATAACACTTGGACTATGAAGACTGTTAATGTTAATGGGGATTCAGCAGCATCTAATGGCTTAGCTGTACATCAAACTAATAATGCTGGATTTACTTCATATCTATCAACATTATCTAGTAAGGGGCATTCATGTGAACTTTTAGTTGAGACTGAGAGATGGCATGATGGGACAGGATTATATCCAACACTTACAGATAAGGTTTATAATACAAATCTTGCTACTGATTTACTTGATGGGCAAAATAGAAACTTTACAGATAAAGGTAGAAATGTATATAAGATAGACCCAGTTGGTGTTTTATCAGAATACGCTTCTTGTGGTACCGATACTACGGCACCTATACCTCCTACAGGTATATACGGTAATTCTATAAGCTCTAACCATACAGGCTTTGTAATACATTGGACAGATGAAAGGGATAATGTAGCTGTTACTGGATTTAGAATCTATAAAGATGATGTACTATTCCATGATACTTTAGATACAAATACCTCTTATGCTATTACTGGTCTAGTGGCCAACAGTCAATCAGAGTGGAAAGTTTCAGCGTATGATGCAGAGAATAATGAATCTATAATACCTTCTACAGGAACAACAGTACATCTGAAATCACAGTATGTTTCTATATCAACTACTAGTGCAACAACAGGTTCTGCGGCGTGTAATTTAGGTGGTTTTGTAGATAAATATTTTATAGGAAATGGCTCATCACCAGCATATAATGATGTGGTATATAATGATATTAGTGGGCTATCTGCTAATGCGTTTGATGGTGGAGGAAATTACTGGAAAGAAACTATGGCCCCTAAATCACATCAAATATCAAGTACTGGATATATAAATAATGTTCATACTTGTACCTAATTATAAAATATGGAAAGAGTTAAATTAACAGATAATAAGAAAGTGATATTCGACGGAATCGAGTTCACCCAAGTAGAACTTCTTGTAGATATACAAGAGTACAAAAAGGGTGATCTTGGTGGTTGGGTTGAGAGTATAGATAATCTTAAGAACCCAGAGACAGGGGATATTGAGGGAGCTATACTTGGTGAGGCCTGTATATATAATAACGCAGTGATTTTTGATAATGCTATTGTTAGAGATAATGCAACGATACATAGAGATGCTATGATATTTGGTAATGCTCTTGTGAAAGGGTATGTTGAGGTTACTTATAATGGAAAAGTAAAAGATAATGCTATTATAGGAGCAAGGTGTAGAGTGGAGAAAGATGGGGTAGCGGCCAATGATATTAAGATATATACTGATATTACATTAAATGGGGAGACTATGACATCATCCCCTCCACAGATGGTAGGAAGTAAGCCAGAGCATCCTTTAGCGTTATGTAACAATATGCTAAGCATAGGATGTGAGACACATACCCTAACTTATTGGGAACAAAATATAGTTAGCATAGGTATAGAATATGAATACACTGCAGAAGAAATAGCAGAATACCAGGGATACTTAAAAGAGGCTAGAGAGATATATGGAGGGCAAGATGTTGCGCTAGTTCAATTTAGAAGATAATAGTAATTAGAGCTATATTTAGCGAATAAAAAGAGTATTATAATAATATAAAACAAAACAATGGGATTATTCAATAAGAAAAAGAAATGCTGCTGCTGTTGCAGAGGAAGTCATACACCTCCTCCTGTAGTAGATTGTGCAGACTCTGTAGGTGGTATCGATGGTACTGAGTACAATGACTCACTTCCTTGGAGAAATAATTGTTTAATGTTTGCAGATTAATAAAAGATAAAAATATGGCACTACCTAAATTACTTCCAGCAGGAGAAACTGGGACATCATCAAGACAAAAGATAAATAATTCGTTCACACAAGTTGATACGAATGAGACTAATATAACAAATAACACAACTGAGATCAGCACTAATGCTGCTAGTATCACTACTAATGCTACAAATATAGCAGATAAACAAGACCCTATTGGAACTGGTAACCCTGGGCAAGTTTTAGCAACAGATGCAGCAGGAACAAATACAGAATGGGTAGACCAGTCTGGTGGTGGGGGTTCTGGAGATGTTGTTGGACCTAATGTATCAATGGACGGTACTATAGCAATGTTTGATGGTCTTTCTGGGAAACTTATAAAGGACTCTCATATTACACCTGGAACAATTGCGTGGAATGCTAATAAATTACAAGGGAGAGATATTTCTAATGCAGTACCTACAGATGGGCAGGCATTGATATATGATGCTTCAATACCAGCATGGAAACCTGCTACTAGTAGTGGAGGAGTTACTGTAGTAGATAATTTAACTTCTACCAGCTCCACAGATGCATTGTCTGCAAATATGGGGACAAACCTATTAGATCTTCTTGAACTTCATGAAAATAACGAGACTAGACACTTATCAGCCAATCAAAACGACGCTCTAGATGGAGCCAACGCGCCTGATGCTGCGAATGTATTAGCTACTATGGCTGATATCACAGCTGGAGGAGGAGTTATTGTAGAAGATAACCTTACATCTACTAGTGCTGTGAATGCTTTATCAGCTAATCAGGGTAAAGTATTAATGGATGAGGTAAGTGCACACGAACTAAATGCTCATATGCATATCTCTGTAGATCAGAGTGATGCTTTAGATGCTGCAAACTCCCCAGACTCTGGTAATCCAATTGCTACTATGGCAGACATTGGAAGTAGTACAACACCTGATTTACAAGCAGTTACAGATCAAGGAGAATTTACAACTAATGACCTTGTAGCAGGAACACTTGTAAAAAATACAACACTTACTAGTGCCCCTGGAGCAGGAGCTACTGGAGTAATAATGAATGAGGACGGAGAATCAGCAACTATGTTGTTTGATAAAGCTAATAATGTTATCGAGTTTAATCATAAGATTGTTGGAGCTGTTGTTCACCCATTAGTGGGTATCGCAGACTATGTTCAAAAATCACAGTTAGATGATATTTCTATCCCTACACTTTCACATATAAGTGACACAGATTTACACATATCAGCAGATCAAAACGCTGCACTAGACGGTGCAAACAACCCAGGCACAAATAATGTATTTGCAACAATGGACGATGTCTCTACTGGCGGTGGAGATGTTTCTAGCTCTACAACATCTGCTGATGGGAACATAGCAGTATTTGATGGTGCGACGGGTAAACTTATAAAAGATGCTGGTTACATACAGGATACAGACGTATGGAATGCTGGTAAGATTAGAGGGAAAGCTGTTCACCCAGGTTTTATTCCAAATGATAAAGATATTTTAGTATATGATGAAAATATAGGGGCGGGTCAATGGATGTTTAAAAGTCAGACTATATATGATGAGACAGCATTAGCAGCAAGAGTAACTCAGAATGAGACTGATATTGCTGCACCAGATATTACAAAAGATAATATATCTATTAATAATAGTTTAGTATTTCCATTAGCAGCTGATCCTATAGCAAAAGGAAAAGTATTACGAATAGGAGATGGAGGGCTTGTTGAATTATATCAACTTCCAATACTTGATAGTGTACAAACTGATACTATGGCTAATAGTATGACTTTAGATAATAATTTTCAAGAAATATATTCTATAGATACGGCAGAGGCATTATTAACTACTGATACAACATTATCTATTTCTGGAGATTATGGAAACTATAGTGGTAATGATCAACCTCTTACTATCCAAATAAAATTAAATGGTACTATTATTGTAGGACCTATTACTTATACATTATGGCAAGGGCAGCCTGAATCAGAAACTCAGGTTATATTAACTTCTACAGGGATTCCAGCTGATATACCAACTGGTGTACTTACAGTAGAAATGAAATCAGATAATAGTGCCGCTGTTAAAATTAATGGGGATACTTATATAGGAACATTTAAAATCACAAAAGCAGCTGTAAATGCGCCTGTAACTACATTTGAGAACCTTATAGATGTTAGTCATAATTATGCAGGGAAAGCGGGTCAAGCTCTAGTAGTGAATACTGCAGAAGATGGAGTAGAATTTGTACCTGCACCAGTAAATGATGAGCCGCTTCCTACAACTGGGATGTTAGCTAGATATGCGGCATCTACAATGACTCCTATAGAAATTAATCATGCCTATAGAAACTTTGTATTTACAGATACAACAACAGTGGATCGAGGAAATGGATTTTTTGAGTTTGTAACAGTAGGAGGAAGACCTACTCTGAAAGTAACTGAAGATGGTATATATAAAATACACCTTGAACTAAATATTACAGCAGTATTAAGTACTACCCTTTCTTTTAAATTATTTATAAATGGGGCAGAGGCTTCTATGCAGGAATCAGCCAGAGAGACTATTGGTGGAGGAAATGCTGTGAATATCGCATTATCTGGAGTATTAGAGATAGGTGCAAATGAGAGTATAGAATTACAAGTTAAAGGTAATGTGGATACAGAAATACAAGTTGTAGCCGCTAACTGGTACATTGAAAAAACAAATTATTAATATGGACAGTATAATAGACATGATTATAGACGGTGAGGAATACATCGCTATTAAAAAAGGAATATCCCTAGACAGGGATCCAAGTAAAGAAAACTTTAGATTCGCTATAATGACGCGTTTCTGGGATGATGGAAAGCAGACTTTAGGCTTGCTTAATGCATTTCAAGGCAAGAGTCATTTAATGCAGTGTAAGACACTGGAACTTCCTTGGGAGAACAATGAATCACAGATTAGTTGCATCCCTAATGGAGAATATAGTGTGATACCTTACAACTCTCCTTCGAAAGGGTTAGTATATCTCTTAGAGGATGTGGAGAACAGATCGATGATAGAGATCCATGTAGGGAATTACAACAGTGATATTTTAGGATGTATACTCGTAGGAGACAACTTTGCTTATATCAATAACGATAGTGAGGCAGATGTTACCAACAGTAAGACTACATTTGACAAACTTAAAACAGTATTTGGTTATGAGCCATTCACTCTGTTTATAAAGTAAATTATATAGATACAATAGGTATGATAGGCGGATATTACTAATAACATTAATAAAAAAACTATGAAAAAAATTATTTTAACAGCCTTTCTAATGATAGGTCTTATGACAGCAGTTAGTGCTCAAGAAGTACCTAGTTTCATAAATTGGGGAATCAGTGGAAACTCTGGTAAAGAAGCACAGGGAGTAGAGATGGGATATATAGGAGAGAAATTTTATTTTGGGGCTGGATTAGGCTTTTCAAGTAGCCTTTCCACAGACATATATAAATTTAAAGCAGGTATAAGATATCCTCAAAAAGATTCTTCAAAGAAGAAAAAGAGATATGAAGTATTTACTGTTCCTTATATAGAGTACATAATGACAGACGGACATGATAATAATGTGTTCGGTACTGGTCTTAATGTATACTACTATACGAAGCGTTTACCATTTGGTGTATACGTTGGAGTGGATACTCGTAAAGATGCTAATATAGGATTGATATTTAAAATCAAAAACTAGTATGAAAAAAGCTGTAGCCAAGATAATGCTAGTACTGATATTAGCAGCATCAATATACTCATGCTCAGTGTCTTATATTAAAATAAAAAATAGTAAAGATATTAAAGTTTCTTCTAAATTAGCTGAACCTAATGATAGTATTGTAGGTGAAGTAGTAGACGGTGTTGCTGACATTGTGGATGATAGTGTAGAGATGACTGGAGTAGGTATTATAAAAAAAGCTATTAAACAAAAGAGGGACTCTATTAAGAAGAAACCTTTATAAATATTGCGCCATTATTAACTGGGCTCGCTACCGCTAGTAAAACTGGATCGCATTTTAGTCAGAGCAGTAAAATTTTTTATTGCTCTGCTTTTTTTTAGCCAGTATTTTTAGTATTATGTATAAAGATAAACGACTTAAAAATGGAATATAACCCTTATATACAGAGAATTTTAGTGGAGCAGATCCAGGAGTTTGAGACTCTTGATCTTCAAAACATAGACCCTAATGATCCTGCCTTGGCAAATAAGCTTGTACTAATTGCTTATAATATAGATACACGAAAGTTCTTTACTTTCTACTATGATCTTACTAGTGGCAGTATTGTAATCAACTATAACTCAGTATTAACAAGAGACTATGCAGTGAATACGGACGAGTTATCCACTCCTCGAGGATTTACCTTTAGGACAGGATGGTCATTAGATAATGTGGTGAATGCTTTATGTAATCCACCAATACCACCAGTACTTACGCTTACAGCTGATAAATACCTTATCGAGGTTAATCAGCCTACTAATGTAGTATTATCATACAACTATGTACAAAACTCTGGAGGTACCGTAGATGGTAGTTTTCCAGTAACGTATAGCAGAGGTAATATAGATATACCATCAAATGTTGATAGTCTTACAGCAAACAATGTAGGAACAATAGAGTATGGAGTAAGTTTAAGAACTACACCATCTCCACAATACCCACAGATGATTATGAATGCAACTGATGATGTAAAAGTTATTTATCCATTTCTTATAGATGCTGGAGCAGGAAACACTTTAGGTAGTATAGGAGCGCTAGACGAAACACAAAAACAATCATTACATGATATCTCTGGGACACATTACCTGATAGCTAATTTCGATAGCTTGATTCCATCTGCACAACCATTACCACAAAATAACTATTGGTTTGCTGTTCATCAGAGCTACACTCCAACAGAATGGATTGCTGTAGACGCATCTGGTAACGAGAGTGCATTAAATAGGGGCCCTATAGCGACAGGTTTTTCTGATATAGGCAATCTAACATTTAAAGGTAACTCATACAAGATCTGGATGGGTATTCAACCAACATATTATTCAACAAGAATAAAGATAAAATTTTAATACAATATGGCAGCAAATAACATAATTCCAGGACAAAGTGACATCAATGTAAGATACTTCTATTTAGGTAAAGGTGCTTACGATGCTAAATTGGCAGTCCTTACATTAGCTGAGCTTAATGAGCTTATCTTGAATGTAGGGTCTTACTATACAGATGGTGACCTTGTTTGGGTATCTGGAGAGAGAAAACACTATATAATCAATATTGACGGAAGTGGAGTTGTTACTACTGAGATAGCACCTATCGGTGGTGGTGGTGGGCCAATTACGCCCCCAGTAGCTGGATCAGGTTTCTTATTCTACGGAGGACAACAAAATGTATATGACTATACTGTGTCAGGACTGCAGGCAGCAAAGCCTTCAACTCTTGGATATGGTAATAACGATTTAATTGTATCTTCTGGTGGTGTAACTTCTGGAGTACCTGGATACGAACAATATAATGTTTGGAGAGTAGAGATTCACCCAAACGGTGTTGAAGGATATGTACCTGAGGGGACTATCAAAGGAGCGCCTGGTGATGACGGACAGAAAGGACTTAAAGGAGATAAAGGTGAGGCATTTACTGTACAAGGTAGAGGACTTTATTCTGCTAGACCAGACTGTAGCACTGTTGCTGATGGATATTCATATCTTGTAACAAGCGGGCCTAACAATGGTCTTATATATTTTGCAATAGTTCCTGTTTCTGGGCAATGTAGTTGGTCAGATCCTGGTATCCCTTTTGGTAAAGGAGACCCTGGAGCCAGTGTATGGACAGTATTTAGAAGATCTACAACAGCCTTAGGCGTTAATGATAGACCTGCTGACGATACAGTTCAAGAAGCTGTTGGTCCAGATTGGAGTGATGGAGTACCTGATGTGGGAGCACAGCCTGGTATTCTTTATATGTCACAAGCAACTTATGCTATAACTGATGATACAACAGTACCAGTTACAACTGCACCAGATGTGTTTTCATGGTCTATACCAGTATTGGTAGAGGGTGAGAATGGTCTTGATGGTCGTGAAGGCCGTGATGCTGGTTTCTGGGTAGTATGGAGTGAGGGGCAAGCAATGCCTGCTGTTCCTACTAATAAACCTACAAAGGATGGGGCTGGAGCTGATTCATGGGTAGCTGACCCAAATCAAGCTTGGTTTGATGATATCGATCCTAATGATCCTGCCAAAGACCAGCCTAGATGGATGGCACAGATTTCATATCTGAACGCGTCTGGTACATGGGATGCATGGCAAGTATCACAAATAGGAGGAGAAAAGCCACCTTATAAAATAAATTTATTTGCTAGAGCTGCGGCAACACCTGCTGGAGTTACTACTGCTATTCCTTATATGGATGGTACAGATTTTACTACTGGTACTGAAGCGGCTGCACTTGTCAATGCAGATCCTGCTGGAGATAATACAGTATGGAGTGATGCACCACCTACTATAGGAACACCTCCACCAATACCTACAGAGAGACTTTACTTCATTGAAGTATCTGTTGACCTGAATAGCCCAAATACTAACTGGACAACTCCAGTTGAGCTTGATGGAGCTGAAGGAGATGAGGCTGGTATATGGAGCGTATGGACGGATAATAACACAATATTAGAAAATGATTTGCCGTACTTACCTACTGCAGATACTATTATAGATAATGATAATGATACAATCACCCTTCCTATAAACTCTGAGTGGTATGACTCTGCCACAGGAACATCTGTATGGATGGCTAATACCTACTTCAGAAAAGGAGCATGGTCTGCATGGCAGTTTATGAGAGTAAAAGGTGAGAAAGGTGAAGAAGGGGCTAGTTTCTCTATTAATGACCAGGGAAGTGGAGCACCTACACCTGATATGTATTGTACAGAAGATAAGGGATTTGCCTATCTTGATTCAGATACTAGTAATCTATACTTTAAAACAACAGATCCTTCAGCTACTGGCTGTAATGATGTTGGATGGACCCTTGGTGTTCCTTTTGGTAAAGGAGATGGAGGAGAGAACTATTACAATATTTTCTCTGCTGCACCGCCACCAAATCCAAATGCTGTGCCACCTGTTACTGGACCAACTAAACCAATAGATGGTACAACAAAAGAAAATATTTCAACACCACCATGGTATGATGCCCCACCTGAGATAAGTGCGGCTTCTGGAGATAGATTATGGATGTCAACTACATCTTATAGCAGAACAGCTGCTGGAGATATTATTGGCACAATTAAATGGTCTACCCCAATAATGATTGATGGTGCTGAGGGAGCAAATGCTGGATATTGGGCTGTATGGAATGAATCAGATACATATACTGATCTTCAATATATTAGAACATATCTATCAAATAATGATACTGTCCTTAACCTTAGTGGTACAGGATGGATAGATGATACTGTTGCTGCTACTGGATCTGTGATCTGGATGGCTACAGCTTACTATAGACCATGGAATACTGGAGATACATCACTTACACCAGATGCAAACGGAAGAGTTTGGACTGAGTGGGTTTATGTAAAAGTTTTTGGTGAGGATGGAAATCCTGGGCAAAAAGGAGATCCTGCATATGCCTATATTCCTAGTACTATATTCATTAAAAAGCCTGTATTTGATGGCGGAGGATTACCTATAGATTTAAGTCCTTTCGATGCTGTCGGAGGATGTCTTGATGGTAACTCGGCAGATGGTTTCACTGTTAATATGGGTGGAGGTGTCTTAATTGATGGTGATTTATATACAGAAAATAATGCTGATCCTTACTTTAAGTTGGAGGACGGTATACCACAGACAGATTCTACAGAAAGAGTTTGGATGCTTCAAGGTGTATTTAATAGTAATGACAATTTATGTGTTAGTGGATCGTCACATGCGCTGAATTGGGGGAAATCTAGTTTACTTAGAGATACAGCTGGTATGGATTATAAATATCATAGAGGAGATGGAAGCCCAGCCGATGGACAGGCAGGTATTAAACCAGCAAACCCTGATATAGATCCTACTGGGTGGGAAGAGGATCCAGATGATGTTGCAGGAAACGCTTTCTGGATTGCACAAAAGAACTGGAGTGAGGGACCTGCTGCACAGTGGGCTGTTTACCAAATTCGTGGGGAAGATGGGGGATCATCATCTATTAGTACATACTATACTGTATGGCACCCATATAACCCTAATAGTCCTAGAGACACATTTACAGAACAAGATATCGATGGCCTTCTTGGGACACCAGCCGCTCCAGGAACACTAGGAGATAGATGGGTTACTAATATAGTTACAGATAATATTTTCTACGGCGATGGGTGTTCTATGGATTTAAATAGTTACTATGAAACTAATAGACAACCAGACGGAGTCACTTGGATTCGTACAAGAGTAAATAGGCCTTCTGTATCATTTTTTGAGAAAATGAAATTTGATCAATATAATGAGTATTATTTTGATAATGTAAACGATGTTGACAGTTTATATGTATCTAAAGGAGCAAGAACAGCATTTAGTCAATCAAGTGGAGATACTTCAGGTGTTGACGGGGTAGGTATTCCTCCTGAATATACTAATATAACAAGCTCTATGAATATGAGACTAAGTCATTATCCAGCAGCTTATGTAGGAAGTTGGAAATATTATGACGGGACTGATTGGGTACAGCCTTTATTCGAAGTTGGTATGTCTAGATTCCCTTCTACTACACTTGCTGATGCTTGTGATAGTTGGGACACAGATGATCAGCATATGTTTACTAGAGTTGAAAGTACTATAGGAACTTACCCAGTAATTGGTAGACGTTTTGTATCTGCAGTTGGGTCTAGAGTCTTTGGGTACACATCAAATATAGATGATTCAAAATATTATGTAATAATGCATGAAACTGATATAGAAAAAAATGTACCTACTGAAAATAGAGGAGAGGCTGTTGCTGTTAAATTTGATAAAGGAGAAATAGTAGAGGCACATAGGATATATCCAGGTAATTGCCCTTAATAAATAATAATAAAAAAAAATAAATTATGTTATATTACAGTAAAAGACCAAAAAAAGCACAGGCAGGAGATAAGACTACTGGAGGTGTTGGAACACTTATTCCTATGGATAGTGATCTTTATTATGGAAATGGTAAAGCTAGTTCAGGGTATGGTTACACACCAACTGGTCAAGACCAGAATGCTGGTATGAGTGATGCAGGTACATTTGCACCAATCAAAGCAGATAATTTTGGTGGATCACCAGACAGATATAAGCAGGGCAATGGAAAGTTCTCTGCTGGCATGAATCCTTATGGAGACAAAGGGGTGTATGGTGCAAACGATGCTATGGGGAAGAAGCAATCTGCTACACCTCCATCACAAAAGCCACCACAACCACCACCAAATCAAAATGGGCAAGGAAAGGTTCAATCATATATGAAGACGGACGCTGGTAAAGCTACTGGTGCTGCTATTAGTGCTGGAGCAGGTATGGCAAACGAAGCTGTACAAGAACAAGCTGCAAGTACTTCTTTTGAAGGGGAGCATACAAAAGGTACTGCTGCTAAATCAATTGGTATGAGTGTTGCTATGGGAGCCTTAGGGGGCGCTGCAACTTTAAACCCAATAGGTATAGCTGTAGGAGCTGCTGTTGGTCTTGTTACAGGTCTTATTAGTAATAGTAAGAACAAGAAAGCGTCTAATCAAAAGAAAAGTCAACTAGCTAAAGCTGCTGATCAACGTAATATGTCTAGTGGTATGGCTGATTTAGTAAATAGAGATAAGGCTAATGCCAGAAGTGGTGGAACTCCGTATAGCGATAATAGAAATGCTAATGCTGGATACTACTCTAATGGATATGCTTCTAATAAGTTAGGAGGAGTTTTATCTGCAGCTGATCTTTTAGACATTAAGGTACAAGGTAAAAAAAAACTTCTGATTTTTAGAAAAGGAGGACAATTAGCTGATACAGTTAACATTATACCAAACGGTGTACTTCATGAAGAAGAGAATAGTTTGGGTGATAAAGGTATGCCAGTGGTTAAATGTAATGCACAAAAGACCAGCTGCGAAAAAAAGTATGAGATAGAAAAAGAAGAGCTAATCACAACCTTAGATGTTACTAAGAGAATTGAAGAGCTTGCTAAAGGTGGTAAAGTAAAAGAGCTTGGTTCATTTCTTGCTACACAGCTTATAGACAATACCCACTCTTATACAGAGAAGTTTAAAGAACTTGATAAAATGACTTAATATGACTAGAACAATATATGTAGGAGATACACCATTTAAAGTAGAAGTGGTTAAAGATGCCAAAGCTATGAGTATAGGGCTATCTGAACATAAAGAACTCAAGAAGGGCCATGGAATGATATTTGATTTCGGTGAGTCTCAAAGGGTTACTATGAATATGTTTGAGATGGAGTTTCCTCTTGATATGTTGTTCATTGATAGTAAGAAGAAAGTTACAGCTGTTGAAACAATGCATCCAGGAAAGCATGAAGTTACTTTCAATGATATCAAGTATGTATTAGAGGTAAACAGAGGAGAAGGGGTATTATTATTAGATGAATATGTGAGCCTTAAAAAGCCTGTTGTCAATGAGGATGTACAGAACATTACTGTTGCTAATCCTAAGTTTGAGCAAGGAGGATCCTTTCAACTTGTGGAGGAGGGAGTGAAAGCACTTCCTGGTAAGATGCATGTACTAGATGATAAGGGAACTGTGCTTATGAATATAGACGGAGGTGAACGTATCTTCTCTATAAAACATACTGAAGACCTTATGAGGCTTGCTGCTAAAGTTAAAAGTGGTGACCTTGAGCCAGAGGCCCTTGGGAAGCTTATGTCTAAGATAATTAAAATACAGGATACACAAAAACCTGAGTATGTTGATTAATGGGAGTATCAAAACTAAATAAAAGAGCGTATAGTAACCTTAAGAAGAGTTACTCTAGGAGCGGAGAGTTCCATGAGTCTATTAAGAAAGGTAACAGAGATATGGCCTCAAGTCTTATACCTAGAGAGGCTGCTAAGCAATCTGATGGTAATGGGCAAAATTATCAAAAGATGTTAGAGTCTGCGCAAAAAGCATATGATAAGAAGTTAGCTAAACTTGATAGCGCCTATAGTAAGCAGATGGCTAATATGAAGTCTTCCAATAATTCAGATATAAAAAATTTACAAAAGAAGTTAGCTAAGAGTAATAAGATGTACGAAGGGCTATCAACTAATACACAGAGAGCTGTGAATAAGCTAGCAGAACAAATAAATAAGTCTGCTAAAGTCAACACTCCTACACAAGCACCAGCCACAAAACAGCCTGAGAGCAGTGATACTGACAACGAATCAGAAGAAAGAGATACTAAGTTTGATTTTGACCCTATTGCTCTTGCAACTAAGGTTAATAAGTATAATGAAGAAAGGGCAGCTAAGTTAGTGGCGGATGAGAAAGAGAAAGAATCAGGCGTAGTAAATACAGTTATGGACAAGACTTTTAAAAATGTAAGTCTATCTACTATAGCTATGCCAGAGAATCCATTAGCGTACGAAAAGCAGAATGTTCAAATGGGAGACTACCAGATGAGGATTGGTGAAGGATTCAAAATAAGACAGTGGAAAGATAGAAAAGGGCAACATTCTAAAGGAATAGATTTAAGACTGTTTAAAAACAATAGACCAATAGATTATCCAATGGTGATAGCTAATGGTAAGATTGTTAATATAGCATTAGACGGCGATGGTAAAAAAATATCCACATCTCAAGGACAGAAAGGTGGAGTATATATCTACGTTCAACTTGATGAGGATCCTAATAAGATAGTGAGAATGATGCACTTACCTATGAGTTTTTATAATAATAGAACTAAATATATGGGTAAGACTGTTAAGCGTGGCGATGTGTTAATAGAAGATAATGATGTCACTGGTAGTGTTAGTGCACCACACATAAAGTATTCTATTGCTGATTATGACCCAGCAACACAGAAGTCAAAACTTAACTATGGTGATAGTGAGAATGATCCATCAAGATTATTTTTTACTGGAAGCCTTATAAAGTAAAATAAATTTAGTATTATATACTACAAAGAGTTGAATTAATTAATAATATTTAAAAAATAAGGATATGGGATATCTTAGTAAATACGGTAAGAGAAATACATTAAAATTTCAAGAGGGTGGAGCAATGCCACCAGAGGAAATGGCACCAGCTGCACCAGAGGCAGGAGGAGCACCAGAAGGCGGAGGCGGAGGCCAAGAAGAGCAATTGATTGCTTTAGCTGAAGCTGCTACACAAGGAGATCAACAAGCTGCTATGGAGTTAGGAATGGCTCTTGCACCAATGATTATGGAACAAGCTGCTGCTATGGGCGGTGGAGGAGGAGCACCTGCTGAAGGAGGAGCACCACCAGAAGGAGCACCTGCTGAGGGAGGAACACCAGTTTTTAGAAAAGGTGGGTCTTTCATAGGGAAAGCATAAAACAAACTAATTCTTTAATACAACTCACCCCTTCTCACAATGCGTTGAGTTAGGGGATTTTGTGTTTAATTATAAATAATCGATATGGCTTTAATAGAAAAAAAGACTGTAGTACCAGAAACACCAGCTGTTACTCCTGCACAAACTCCATTTCAAATAGGAGTAGATACTAAGATAGGTACAAAATATGATGTATCAATCCCTAGTACTTCTGTTGCTGTGGATAAACCAGCTGAGGGTACGTTTAATAAGTTTATGAGAGCGTCACGTAGTGATAATATGGATGATTATAGTTTTACTGATGAAAAGAAAAAGATGGTGCAAGATAATCTTGCTAATAACTTTACTTTTTATGATGCTGTAAAAGATACTGCTGTAGGAAAAGCTTTTAAAACTCTTGATCTATCTAATTACGATTGGCAAGGAGGTCCTGGTGAAGACCTTACTGTTCTTAATGTTAATACAGAGGAGATGCGAAAAATGATCGACAGCTCTGGAGAGGATGAGGATACTAAGTACAGATATAATGTAGCTCTAAATGTACTAGCTAATGCCCAGAATAGTGGGATGAAGGTAGTTAGATCAGATGATGGTAGATATTGGATAGAGAGTGAAGAAGGTGGTAAAAAGAATTATGCTATCAACGGTCTATTAGATGTTAGAGAAGTTGTAAATAAATTTTATGGTAAGGCACCTAATGATACTATACCAGACGAAGATGATAAGGAAATAGTAGAGGAAGAAATACATGAGACCATAGTAGATAATCTTAGACCTGAATTTGTTGAGGACGAAGAAGAACTGGAGCCATTAAAAAAGATAGCTAAATTTGAATTAAGTGAGGCTGAGAAATGGTATCTTGGAGGATTTGCTGCTGACGTTGTTACAACTGTTGGTGGTATGGCTACTAAAGGTGCTATGGGTACTGGAGCTATTGTCTCTTTTGTGGGAGGATTGTTCTCTGCAGGAGCAGAAGCTTACGGTGATTATCTAAGTGGAGAAGAAAATCTAGACATAGCAAAAAACTTTGGATCTAGAATGTTATTAGAGGGCGCTGAGGCAGTGTCTTTTGTACCATTCAGTCTTGTAGCTAAGTTGAGAAAAGGTTCCTCAGTAATGAAGATAATCAGAAGAGGTATGTCAACTCTTATGGTACTTAATGGTTATGATGTAGCTGTTAGTACTAGGTGGAACGAGCTGTTTGATAAGGTTACTAGTAATCCAACTGAGATGTCTGTTGATGATTGGAGAGAAATTACTAGAGTTGTGACTGCTGTTGCTGGTCTTGCTGGTAGTGCTACTGCTAATGCTAGAGCTGGTAAAGGGGTTAAGCGTACTACAAAAGCACATAAAGCTGCTGAAGATGCAAAGAGATCTACAGGGCAACTAAAGAAAGAATATACTGATAAGAATTTGAGCATTGGTACAAAGAAGAGTTATGTTAAAAAGACTCCTGTAGATGATGCGCCACATAAAAAGAACTTAGCAGATTTAGAGACTAATAAAAACAAAATATCTAAAGATAAAGATATAGCAGATAAAGAACTTAATGAACTGTATGAAAATGCTGAAAATAATAAGAAGAGCCTAATAACAAAGAATAAAGGAGCTATAAGAACTGGTGTGCAGAGAGGTGGTAGAAAACCAGCTAAAAAACTTACTCCAAAACAACAAAAGGCAGAGAAAATTAAGAAGAAGAGGCTAGAAGATAATGTAAAAGAAAAGCAAGCTGCTGAAGAGAGTTTGAAAAAACTTAGAGAGAAGAAGAAAAGAGACTCAAAGAAGATAGCAGACGAAAGTAATGCTAGAGTAAAGAAGACTGACGAAGATATTAAAAAAGAGAAAGAGCGCTTCGACAAAGAAAAAGAAGTAATATCTGGAGAAGATATGAAAATTGCTACTAATAAGAGAGGTAAAGATATTGCTAGAGCTTTTGGTAAGAGAAAAAGATTGATGGAGAAAGGTAAAAGAAGAGATGATTTCAATGCGGACGAGGCTAAGATAGCTTCAGATGATTATGATGATCTTACTACAGATGCTTTTGGTAAAAGACGAGGAGAAAGGATTATAGAGAAAGCAAGGAAAGATGCTGGACTAAAGCCTAAGAATAAGGAATTTAAAGCAGAAAAACTTTCAAAAATAGAAGATAAAAAGGCTATTAATAAAGGAAAGATGAAAGATGCTAAAGCGGATCTTAAAGCAGCAAAGACTGGGGATAAGCCAGCATTTAGAAAAAAAATTACTAAACTAGATAAAGAGGCAAAAGAGATAGATCTTGCTATATCTAAAGAGCAGGACAAACGTGGTGGAAAATGGTATAAAAGGTACCCTAATAACACTGGTGATTGGATTGATGATAAATTAAGTTATGTTGTAGCGAGAAAGCATTTTTCTAATTATGCTTCATTAAAGTCTATAGCTAATTCTGATTGGCCTATAGTAGGGAAAGGTAAGAAACACTATATCCCAAGTACTGATGACGCTACTTTAAATCTACTTATGCTGGAAGGTTACGACGAAAAAGATGTGAGAAAATTAAGTATAAAGCAGAGACAAAATGCTATACGATATATAAAATATAATGGTGTGAAAAAGAAAAGACAAGGAGGAGTATTTAAACCTACTCTAGTAAGTAAAAGGAACGCTAAGAAATTTACAGGGGGAGGGTCTTCTACAGGAGCTATTTATATAAATAATGACGGTAGTATATCAGCTACTGAAACTCCTTATTGGTACTATGATAATCAGCCAGAAGTTATATTCACAATGGAAGAGCACTGGTATGGTGACTCTCCTAAAGGTATGAATAAGCAGGCGTTTATGAAAGATATGGGAATAACCGCTATAGGTGGTCCTCCTACATTACATGAGAGGGTAACGCCTTCTCCAGATCCAACTTTTCATGGTCCTATGGAACCTACAGTAGTAAATGGTAAAGAGAAGTATAAAGAAGTACCGAGTATTAAAAAACCAATAGATGCTGCTTTATTACCTTATGTACAGGGAACTATTATAAAACCAAGACCTATACAGGAGTTTGAGATAGATACATCTATTGATACTCCAAAAGGACTAAGAACAGATACCACTGGTGATGTTGAGATACTTGATGGGATAGCTGCTGCAGAACTTGCTGAGGCTAAGAGACTTGCAGAACAAAAAAGATTAGACGCTGCTGCACTTGCTGCAATTAGAGATAAGTACAATAATCTTAGAAAAGAGCATGGATATAAAGTAATGGATCCTAAGGCAGATGATTTAGCTGCAATTTTAAATAATATCAAGCCTTCTGACTTTATGAGACAGGATGAGATATTAGAGGAAAGTTATACTAGAAATCCAATTACATCTGCTATATCAGAAACAGCCCCAGTTAAAGGGATGGCTGGATTTGGTGATGCTGTTAATGCTGCGCAAAGACGTCCAGGGATAAGTACATCAGACTCGTTTGCTAAATACGCATATGATCAAAAAGGGTCCGCTAGAAGTATGGAGAATGTTAATAGACTTATGGTTAAAAATAATGATTTTGTTGAGAGACAGAGACAGATGGAAATAGCTAATAGGAATAGAAACAACGCTGCCAGAGTAAACGCAGAAAACCAGAATACTATGGCTGCTAATCAGGATAATATGATGAGCGCTCAAGCTAGACTTAAGGCTAAAACAGATCGTAGAAATTACCATGCTAAATCTATGGGCAATAGGCTTAATGCTTTTGCTAGAATTGGACAGGATATGGTAGGAAAGAATGCTAAAGATAAGTACAGAGATGAACTTAACATGCTTACTGCCTTGAATGATATTTATGAGACAGAGTATATGCCAGGTATAGTTGCTGCCAGTAGTAAGGGAGACTTTAAAGGCGTGTATGAATTCAAAAATAAGTTCATTGAGGAACAAGGTATGGATCCAGATGCAATGAGAAGAGGTCTTCTTGATGTAAAAGCAAGGTATAAAATATAAACATAATAATTACTCTAGATAGATTAAGGCCTCCATACGGGGGCTTTTTTCATTTATTTTTAGTATTATATGAAAAGGTAACGTACAAAATAAATTTTTCAGATGATTAATAGAAAGCAGATAGGGATAATAAAGTATGGCAAAAGACTAAATACAGCTAAGAAATTTCAATCAGGTGGGACACTTTCGTCTTTCGCTGGTGGATATAATTGGCGTGAAGATCCATACGAAATGATGCTTATGCGTCAAAAAATGGCCAGAGAAGACATGGATAGAAGAGATGAGAGAGCTGCATACAAAGCAAGAAACTCTTATAAAAAGCCTGGTAAAACTAAGACAGAGAACTTCAAGCCATTTGCTACGCTTACTGGAGGTCTTGCGGGTTCCCGTGACCATTTTCAAAAACAATATGACATAGAACAAAAAGCGTATTCTGATAAAATACGTGAATATGGTAATGGTTGGCTAGGTTCTGATGAGGCTAAACTAATGCATTCTAAGATAGTGAAGAGAGGTATTGAGTATGAGAATAGACTTAAGGATGAAAGAAAATTATTTGATCAAGCTAATAGCACACTTAAGGACCAAAAAGATAAAGATGCTCTTGCTGTCTCTAATAACAATCAAATGTTTGTATATGACGGTAAGAACAGTAAATATGATTTTATAGACGTATCTAAATATACCTCTAATCCTCAGGACTATAGAGCAATGTCAAAAGGCGAATATGCTACTTGGCAAGAAAACCATTATGTACCTAATTCAGATGTATACATAAAAGATTTCCTTGGTGGAGGTGCTGTTGGGGAGAATACTTTAGATGAACTTTATATTGATATACAAAAAGATAAAGTAAAGTATGCTGTTATAGGTGGTAAGCTTGGTAGAAAAGATAGTGAGGGTGGTATCCTTAATGGGTATATCACGTCAGATCAAATACAACAAGGGATCACTAGTTATATAGAAGGTACAGGATCTATACAAAGAGAATCAAAACCTACTATTAAAACTGATCCAGATGCTAAAGAAAGCATGATGGAAAGTATAATCAAAGAAGTATACTTTGATGTGTTTAATGGTGTAGAGAATAAGTCTGGTCTTACAGCATCTCTTACAGCAGAAGTACTTAAAAGCAGTTATAATAGAAAATTATTGGCAGACATTAAAGATACAGCAACAAGAGCGAAGAGGCTGCATAGAATGCGTCAAGTAGCTCTTGTAGATAAGTTCTTTGATAATTCATTAAAAATGCCTGGGGCAGGATCATCTAAAAAAGAAGAGAGTACTGGTGGAGCATCTAAAGCAAAACTTTCTAATACTCTTGGGGCCCTATTCACACATTCTTATTCTGGTAGTGGAGCTAGTAGTAAGAAATATGTTATTGATAAAAATAATAGAGTAGATTTAAACGCTGATAAAGATAAACTTGTGAATGTTGATTCACTTGAATTAGTAATGTTCGATGGAGTAGTTACACAGCAAAAACTTAATATATCTTCAGATGTTAATGGAGATAATAAAGAGGCTATCAATCGTAATGCTACATTAGGTCTTAATGAAGAGCTTGGTAAAATAAAGAGTGGTACAGAAGTATATTTCTCTAATGGAGATTCTATGAGAAGTGTTATGAAAAAAGATGCTAGAGGATTTGTTGACAAGGGAATAAGAATAGCGCCTGGTACTGATGTTGATATGGTTATAATGCCTATTGATAGACAAGGTAATCCTGTTCCTGGAGTTATGAGAGATATAAATATACTTAAGCTAGCTGCTAAAAAAGACCTTATTAAAGCATTTAATGTTAGTCCTCTTAATGGAGAAAAGATTTCAATAGATGCTGATAAGTTATTACCTGGAAATAAAATAGATGCTAACTCTGATAGAGACATTAAGAACTTTAATGAGTTTGTTCAAATGGGAAGAAACTTTGCGGCGTTCAAAAAAGAGTATGATGATAATCCTAATGCAACAACTAAGGCTAATTTCAATAGAGCAGAAAGAGCTAAAAAAGCTATGGATAAACTTAGAACTGGTATTGGTAGATTTAAAGATCAAGGAGGAATACGTCTTGGAGCCTTTGGAGCTGTACAAGTAGTAATGGATGCTGAATACGGTAGTGTAGAAATTGCAGATGCTTTAGGTAAAGATAGAAAAGACATGTTATCAAAAGCATCACCTGATGAGCATACATTTGCGCAAGATATTGGTATGGATAAATCTGGTTGGGGATTCAGTGACGATCACTGGTCTGCAACAGTATTTGTTCCTCTTAAATCAGAAGTAGCTCAATCAGCACTGAAAGGTACTCCTGGTACAGTACAAGATGCAGTTACTCTTAATGAGATTCAAAATGGATTCTTTAAGATGTTTGAAAAAGAATTTATTGTTACAAGTGGTGATGATGATACACTTTACAGCTTTATTAAAATATAACATATGTCAGAAACTACAGCACAACAAGGACAGCAACAAGGTAATAATGTTGACGAAGCTACTTCTACTAGAAATAGAGTGAAGGAAGAGCAGGTGAGAAAACTTGAGAAAGAGGTTAAAGGAGAAGACCCTACTAAAAAAGTAGACTGGCTTAAGGAGAGAATGCTTAATCCTGATATTAGTACACATGATTTATCTAATTATTATGGTGTAGACGCTTTTGATCAACTTAAAAGTTCTGATGACTATTGGGATGATGAAGGAATCCGTGACAAGTTTAGTGAGGCTTTTGGAGTTAATGCTAGAATAGAATTTAATAAGTTCTATGACAATACAAAAAAAGAATACTCTCTTTTTAAATTAGATGTTCATCAAAATAGTAAGACTGCTTCTGAAGTATTTCTTTCTACTAAAGATAGATATAGAACCGATATCTCAGAGCGTTTTCAAAATATGTGGGGAACCCTGCAAACTGGAGATGAATGGAGTGATCCTAGATGGGACGAAAGAGAGAACTTTAAATTCGTTAGAGATGTAAAGCTTGATGCCGACGGTAATCCAGTTATGACATATTATGACTACTCTCCATCTTTACTTGATAATATAATGAGTATGGGATCTGATGGTCTTGTATATGGAGATATATGGAAAAGCCAAGACCCTAGAGCAGGTGTATACGGTGTATTTTTTGATATCTCTCGTGATGGGCAAGTATGGAGTGATTCTGAACAAGAATTTGTGGATGTTAGAAATGATCAAGTAGTATCTAGACATGATCTTGATACTGGAAGTGCTTTTGATGGATTATTAAAAAATAATGGTCTGGAAGCTGACGGCATCTTAGACTATACAAAGGCAATTGTTAGGGCCCCTGTGAATTTATTTGCAGATACGCTGGATACAGTTGTACAGATGATGAGAGTTGGTACTGTTCTTTCTTACAGTGCTGCCAATCTATTTAGAAAAGATAAAGATAAACTAGACGTAGTAGACAGTGAATTCTATAAAGTTATGTCTGGTATAGGTATTACACTTAAAGGTTTAAAGACTTCATCTTCACGTGAGGCAATGACTGATGGTGTGTTTGGTAGTTTTGAAGCACAGCTTGATGCTGTATTCTCTGTTGCTGGACAAATATTCTTAGCGAGAGGGCTTGGATCTATAGGGTCTGGTGCAGCCAAATTAATGAAAGGTAACCTTACTGGTAATGCATTAATCAAAGCACAACAAGCTTGGGCGAACAAAGTAGTTAGAACTACACTTACATCACTTGCTGCAAAGGACTCTTATAATGAGGCTCTTGATAATGGTTTTAGTGAAAGAGATGCTGCTCTTATTACTGCTGCTACTGTTGCGGCGTTATGGCAGGCTACTAGATTTGCTGGTTATATTACTGGTGAATTTGATGTTAAGCAGGCAAGAGCAGGTATTAAACAACTTATAGTAGAGGAGCAGCCAGGATTTATATCAAAGGCCTTTACAAAAATAGTAGAGCAGGCAGAAAAAGCATCTTCAGTAGCAATACAAAAAGGAGTTAATAGTGCTAAAGGAAAAGTAGCTTTTTCTTGGATGTCTGAAAAAATGGGGAAACTTTTTAAAGTACTCTACACTAATGCGAGTAAACCTGGAGCAAGCAGATTGATGTATGAAATGCAACAAGAAGCTCTTGAGGAGATGAGTGAAGAGATAGGACAAGAACTTGTTAAGCAAGGGGCCAGTGCTTATGGTGCTATTGTTCAAGGAGCTAAGGAGGCAGGTAAAGGTAGATTTATGTCTATTTTTGATGAGGGGTTTTTCCCAGATCTTGCTAAAAGAGTAGCATCTTCTGGACTACTTGGTGGTCTTGGTGGTGGAATGGGTATGATTGGAAGCAAGCATAATATCACTCCTATAAGTTCAATAGTTGATATAGTATTACAAGGAAGACAAGAAGAACTTTTTAGTGTGTTAAGAGAGATGAAGGCCAAAGGAGAATTGGGCCCAATCGATTTATCTACACAATATAATGAAGAGATTAGTACTTTTGAGCCTATCATACAAGGGCAAGATATGGAATCTCTTGGTGATATGATATATAAAATGTATGAGCTTGATGTTGAGGATGTTGAAACATTTATGAAACACGGGCTTGGTGGTGTTGCTATGCTTAAATTACAATCAGATGACTTCTATAAAGAGGATATTAGTGGTATAGCTATGAGAAAAGACTATATCAGAAACTCTACAGAGTTATTTGCATTATTCAAAAGAACAGGATTAGATGTTGGTATACTAACTCAATTTGATAATCTAACAGAGCAAGAGCTTCAGCTAGAGATTCCTAAGATTGTTAAGAGTGTATCAAACCAAATAGAGGAAAAGACAACTGAAATTGAAAAGCTTAAGAAACAAGTAAATACTAAAGCAGTAGCGGTTGATGAAGAGTCTACAGGTAAGAAAGGAAAGAAAGGAAAACTTAAGAAAGAGGTAGTTGAGAAAAGATATCCTAAAGATGAGGATAGTAAGAAGGAGAGACTTAATATATTAGAGCGTCAATTAGAATCTTTAAAGACTGTTACAGATGAAGATGTTGCTAATATGTTTGATCTATATAGTAAGATTAGGTCTGTTGCTAATGGTACTGCTTCAGAGCATTACTTACTTCAAAAAGAGCTTTTAGATGATGAGGCTTTTGGTGGAATGGGCAGTAGAGCAGATAAATACAAACATCTTGGGGACCAGCCATTCATAGATTTAATGCATAAATCAGTGTTCAGATCTCTTGATGATGAGAAAGTGCACCTTAGAAAAGCTAAGAAAGTTAAGCAAAACACATCTAAGATACTGGCTATAAAGGAGATAGAGACTGATGAAGATATCATGCATATTGATAGAATGTTTGCAAAGAATAAAGGTCTTATATCAAAAGAATCTTTGGAACACGTTTTAAAACTGATAGAAAATTCTGATCTGTTTAAGGATTTTAAAACAAAAGTGGACCCTAAACATAAGGGATCTATATTTAAAGAGTTCACTGGTGTAGATAGCGCTGGTAAAAAACTTGATACAGACCATATGAAGGATCTATATCTTGAGCTTATTATGAATGACGCTGAAGGAAATAGAGAATTTTTAGGCGACGGGTTATATACTAAGCTTAAGTCAATGTATCCAGTCTCTATGGCTGATATAAAAGCATTAGAGGAGAGCGGAGAGTTCGCATCAGATTTTGATTTTATTAATGAAAACATAGAGATCAGTATAGAAAGCTTTTTTAGCGGGATAGATAATATAGTTTTACAAGATATCCCTCAATTAGATGCTAATGGAGAATTAGGTACTACTAGTAACGATATAAATTCCCCCAATGTTAAACTATTGGCAGCACTTACTAGATCTAATAACCCAGTAGCTAAATCTATTTTAGATTCTATAAGCAGTAAAGATCTTGCTTTAAGTAGAATGAGTAGAGAAATTGCTACAGCATTAGACCCAAAGATTAGACAATACTTTGACCCTAACTCATTTACTAGAGGGGATATAAGTGTTATAATGAGAACAGAATCAAAAGGGAAGTTCACTAAAGAAACTATTTTTGATGAAGGTATTTCTGAAGTGCTTGACCTTATTAATAATACTATAGGTAATATTATTACAAAGAAGGACCATAAACAAATAGATGATATAATTCTTCAGATTGATCTTAGAGATAAGATGGCTGATGTATTTAGAAAGTTCTATGGCCCAGGTATACAGGACTATGGTAAAATGCTTAGCAGCTTTAGAAAGAATGTGCTTGGTATTATTGATAGAGAATATGATGAGGACGAGGTACCAGATACTTTAGAAGAAGTACATGCTTATAAAGATAAGACTGCTTTATCTGATTTCTTTGTAGATTTTATTTATGATCCAGTGAGAATGCAAAAGGCATTACTAGCTGAGGAAGAGGGTGTTACAACAGATAATGATGATGCTATTGTAGAAAAGCTTAGTAAAGTTAAACGTACTTTAGATGCTATTGTTGAAGTAGATGATGGTAAAGGAAATGACGTAGAGATTCAGGTTAAGATAGACGAAGAGCTTCTTAAAGTAGATATGTTTGATCGTTTTGGAAGTTTTGAAGATATGAAGGATCTTAGGGATATGATAGAAATGCTTGAGAGCGGTGAAGACATAGATGTTAAGAGTACTACTGTTGGACTTACTGGTGAGGTAGGACTTGTGAAATTACGTGTAGAGGGTATTACTAAACTTAAACTACTTAATATACTTCTAGAGAAAGCTAAAGCAATCATAATAGAGGCCAATGGTGGTACTTCTACGGAGACTACAGTGCCTTATGTTAAAAATAAAAATGAAGCTATTGTAGTAGAATTCAGAACATATAACTCTTTGCTTGGTGTTAGCGGTCTTGGAAGACTTGTTGACTTCATAGAAAATGAGCATACTGATTTTGATAAAATACGAGAGAGCGAGTATAATGGTAGACATGTCTTTGTGGATACAGCCAGGATGAATATAAAGATAGAAAAGATTCTTTATAGAGTATTTCATGAGGACATACCTGAGCTTGAGAATGAGGACGGTACACAGGAAGATATCAAGAATATTATAATAGAATATATAAAAAGTAAAGGTAGTGCATCTAGTGATGGTACTAAAGCTGTCAGACAGATAGATGTTTTAAACTTTTTGCTTGGGGCTATTACTACAGATTTTACAGACTACTATGCAGCGTCAAAAGCTAGACTAGAGAGTATTGGAGAAGATAGTAAAGAGTTTGCTTTATTAGCATTGCAGGAAAGGGCTGCCAAATATTCATCTGCTTACATATATTCTAAAGAATTACGTGACGCATTTAAAGATGGAGAGTTCTTTACTGGGACCACTATTAATGCTATATTCGTTAGAGGAGCAGCTGGTACTGGAAAGTCTACTGCTGTAGCAGATATTGGTATAGGTCTTGGAATAGATGTATTGAATAAACGATTTGAGGGGACAGCACTAGAAGTTGCTCCAGTATCTAATCATAGTACACAAGTAAAGATAATAACAGATTCAGTAGGTAAAATGGCTGGTGGGCAACCTGGTAGAACAGTTGAAGAGCTTTATGATTTACTAGAGAAAGCTGCTGTTGAGAACGATAAAGAGGCTATCAAGACATTACAAAAGATTGGAGCTATTGTTATGGATGAAGTGACTTATGTTAACTTTGCTAATAATAGTAAAACAGATGGTACTATCACCCTTGAAAATATAAATGAGCTTATAGCTACATATAATTCTAAGCATAGAGGAACTAATCAAGAACTTGCATGGATTGTTATGGGAGATACTGACCAATCTGGTGCAGCATCTGGAAGTAGTTTAGGATGGGCAAATGCCTTTCCAATTGATTATATGAACTTCTCTATGAGAGCTAGAAACTCATATTTAACAGCAGCTATAGAGACACTTACAAAAAAATATGATCCTATGACAGCTGCAGAAGCTGGATATAGCCTTATAGTAGAGAAGAAGACTAAGTACGGACTTCTTGATGGTAAGTTTTATGGAATGCGTTTAGATAGTAAGCCAGATGATACAGATAGCTCTGCATTATTAAAGCATTTATCAGACGATGAGCTGCTTACTAATATGGAGGAGAATCTTAAAAAAGACAGTACTTTCAATATTATAATTTCACCAGATAGCTTAATAGACTTTAATGATTCACTTGATGGATTACCTAGAGTTAAAGCTATGATTAAGAAGTATCCAGACAGAGTTAGTATTATAGATAATGCTTCTATAGGAGGATCTGAAGCTAATTATGTTATAGCTGAGATACCTGCTGCTAAGAGAGTTGAGGGCGCGGCCCAAGAGAGCTATGATAAGATGAGAAAGAATCTTAATACAGTTGTTACTAGAGCAAAAGACTTTGGACTTATTATAACAAAAGATGATGCTATTATCATACCAGTAGATAATGAATCTGATCGTATAGATGGAGAAGTAAGACGACCAGATGTATCTGTTGACTCTAAAGATAAGAAAGCTTATATTAAGCATAATCTTGATATTTTAGCTGATATAGAGGCTGATGATAGTGGTAAACAAGCGGAGCCTGAAGTAGAACCAGAGACTGAAGAGGAGAAGGAAGCAAGAGAGAAGAAGGAGGAAGAAGAGAAGGAGAAAGCTGAGAAGAATAAAAAGAAGACTAAAGAAGAGAAGCGTAAAGCCAAAGAAGAGGCTGATGCTGAGAAGAAGAGAAAAGAGGCTGAAAAGAAAGCTAAAGAAAAGGCTGATAAAGAAGAAGCTGCTAAGAAAGCTGCAGAAGAAGTTGATAGAAGTATAGCAAGAGCGTTTAACGATAGAGTTAAAGAACTTTCAGCTGAAGGAGCTGCATTTTCTCCAAGCAATATTATATCAACATTGAATAGTATTACAAAAGAAGCAGGTATATCTGACGAAGATTCTAAGAATGTTATTAATTTCTTCACAGCTGTGGTAGAACTTATGAAAGACTACAGCGATAGAGATGCTTATGAAAACTTTATAGAGGCCAGTAGTGTCTTTTCAAACACTTCATATAATATGGATAGTGTTGTTAAGGAGGAGATAGCAAAGATAACTGCTTTAGTAGAAGAGCTTTACGTAGCAGAGAATTTTGCAAGAAAGAAGATGCCTTCTAAATCATTGGCTGATTTCTCTACTGGAGTTATTTCTAGGGCTGAAGGATATCTTATGACTAAGGAGGAGGCTAATAATAAAGAAGCCGCAGAAACTAAAAGAAAGAAGTTAGAACTTGATGATTCTTTACGAAGCTCATTTAAAAAGTATTATGAGGGAGATTCTAAGGACCCAGCAGTAGCTAAAAAAATTGAGGAGCTTGCTTATATAATAAAAATGCTTGATGGAGGATTCTTATTATTAAGTGAGGATGAAGAGACTGCATTTTATGATATTTTCTCTACACTTGTGAATGAGCTTAATACATTTGATACTACTAAGAACTATGCTGTAACAGTAGACTTCAAGTATTTTATGGATGTATTTAGACCATTGTTTGTTAACATAGATTTTCCTGCTACTAAATTACCAGCAATTGATCCTACAGATAATATGATAAGTGATTTCAATCTTCTTATAAATAAAGGGAAGACATTAGCTGAAATAGATGCTGTAATAGCTGAGCTGGAGAAAATGGCTAAAGGAGATGCGGATACTCTTACAGTTGGTGGAGAACTTGTGGACCATTTTAACGATCTTATAAATAGATATGAGTTTAATTCTGTTGTTAATGCCCTATTAAATTTAGCAAAAGAAGCAAAAAATACATTACGTGCTAAAACTTCTATTGATAAAAAGAAAGAAAGACTTGATGCGTTCTTATTATATTTAGATATTGGGTCTGATAATTATACAGAGGTAAGAAAATCTTTATACAGTATTCTTAATAGTAAAGACAATTATGTTGGCACTAATGAGGAGATGGAGAAAAGAAGAAAGTATGCAGCCGTAGCACTTAAACTAGTGAATGAGCTATTTCCCGCTAAGAAAAAAGGAAAGAAAGGAAAAGGGGCGCATTTATATAATAGGAGCGATAATACACTTGATAGTTATATTATAGATATAGAAAAAGGAGTTAGAAAAGGGCAGGTATATACTGCCGATGTTAACCCAAGATATTTTTCAACTGATTTTAAAAGCTACATGGCTACTAATAAAATAGAAGTGGCTGATGCAGCTACGTTGAAAAAAATTAAAGATACTATGGGGGCCACCTCATATCAGGTTGTAGCAATTAAAGGTAAGTATAAGAGTGCTTATTTAGTAGCTACATTTGGAGGAAAGAAGTATATTGTATCTGCTTTTATATTTAGTAAAGCTACTGGAACAGTACTGGAATTATCTAAACAGATAGACAGAGTATTTAAGAAGGGTGATGGTGTAGAGACTGTTGGTGATAATCAAATATTTATTACTAGTAAGTTAGATAAGGATGGAATAATAATGAGAGCATCCAGAATTAATCTAGCAAACGGTAGTAAAAAGGGTAAGAGTATTAAAGAGCTGAAAGAGGCTGGAGTTATTTTCAGTAAGAAGCCATATCAAGTTAATACAGATGCATCTGATAGAGGAGCATATTTCTATCTATATACCTACAGTCCTAATGTTGACCTAGAGTCTAAAGAGGTAAAAGACGCTATTAAAAAAGAAAATGTTCTAAGCAATAATAAGCAGATAACATTCGTTCTTAATGGCGTAGAAGTTACTATAGGACTTATGCCTTTCAAAGTTGATGTGAAAGCTAAGGATATAATGGCTGTATACAATGATCTTGGTGCAACTGTGCCTTCTATGCCAAATATGGCTAGTTATGTAGCTCAGTTAGCTATGCTTCATTATTATGACGCTGATTCAGATAAGTATGATAATCTTACAGATGCTGGTAAAGGGTTTATTGATAAGGTTAGAAAGTCTTTTGAAAAAGAGGTTGGTGAAGGACAGAGAAAAAAGGCTATAGAGATACTAGAAAGAATTGTTGTAGGAGGAGATAAAGATATTATTGATTTCTTAACAGATCTTGCAGTAACAGCTGTAGCTGATTTAGATGATGGTAATAGAGTGTATATAAGAACATATAACAGTTATGCTTTAAATTTATCTGTTATTCTTGGTAAAACATCGCCAGACAGTTTCTTCACAGCGTTGGATAAGCTGTATGCAGAGACAGGAACTAGGTTTAAATTCACGGTCTTAGAAGGTACATTGAATACTCCTTTTATAGAACTTGGTAAAGCATTTTCTGGTCTAGATGAAGACTTATCTACATCTACAGTATCTATAGATGATCCTAAGTTTGCTTTGAAAAGAAGTATAATAGGGGATATATCGCCAAATATTGTTGTTGCTCCTGGAAAAAAGATTATAAAGAAAAAAGTTGTGAAGACAGATACCAAGAAAATACCTATGAATGAAATTATGAAAGCAAGTTTTGTGTTTTCAGATAAGTATGGTGTTGGTACAGTAGAGCAACTTAAGAAGATGATGGGAACAGAGTCTGCTATAGAGTTTGTAGAGAAGTCATTAAAGGCTATGATATCCACAGTTAAGAAGGTTGAGGAAGGTAATTATGAAGGATATACTAGTGATCAACTAGCACAAATGAAAGAGCTTGTAACGAAAATGGAAGAGGCTCTTAATAGTGTTAAAGAAACTAATAACAATAATATAGAGACTGAGATAGATTCTGCAGCTGTTTTTGCTGGAGAAATAAGTCTTTCTACTGACTATACTATTACTACAGATATGAGAGATGCTCTTGTGAATGAGGATGCTGTAGATATGGTAGCAATTGTTGAAAAGGATTTCATAAAGACTTCTATAGTTAGAAAGAAAATAATGAATGACTTCCATACAAAGCTTGCCTCTGTTATTGGGCCAGATGATTATATAGAAGACGTGACAGCATCTATGGAAGATATAGCATATGCTATGAAAGAAGATGCTACTAAGGCAAGATCCACTGAAGGATATATGGCCACAATAGATAACTTAATTGATTTAATATTAAAATGTAATTAATACAATATGAAAAAATGTACTTTAAATCTGATAGACGATATTGCAAAACTATCAATTGCTCCTATACCATTTTCAAAGAAGGAGGAATCACTTAAGGCACTTATATCTGCCGCAGATGTTAGTATCAAAGAGGGTGTGTTTTTCTATGCCATGGGATGGGAAGCTAATGGGGAGATTATAAAAAATGAGTACCTTGTTGAGGGGAGCTTGTTATCTACAAATCTAAAAGAGGGTATAGAGGCCCTTGGGATAGATGTTGATAGTAATATAGAGGCAATGACTTCTCGTAAATTTTCTACATTCGAAGAGATGGTTAAATCTTTTGAGAGTGAAGAGGCTGTCGCAGAAACATTGGATGTAGCAACATTTGATGGTACTTTTGGGGATGATGCGTTTAGTGCATTTACTTCATTTGATACTGACATATTTGCTGATGAAGAAGTTGCTGCAGAGGTTACTACATCTGTAAAAGTTAAAGAGACTATAGACGACTCTTCGTCAGATTTAGCTAGAAAGAAAGTAAATCTTCTAGAACTTACCAATGGTGTAGCCGATAGCTCATCTGATAACTGGGCATCATTCCTTAGTGTATACTTTAAAGGAATGTCTAGTATAGGTATAGAATTTGTAAATTTTGTGCAGGATAAGGTACTTGATAGACTAGCTGATTTCTCTAAAGAGGGTAACGGGTTTGTAGTAGATGTGAATGTTATTATGAATGAGATACGTAATGAAATATATGCAGAGAAAATAGCTAAAAAAGCTGTGGCTAGATATAATGAGGCAGATGCTGATGGTAATATACCAGATGATCTTAAAGCTCAATTACTTCTTAGCGATGCTTTAAAAAGTAGGTATTTCCATGATGTATTTTATAATGAGTTTGATTTTGTATTAAAAAATATAATTAAAGTAGTTGTTAGAAGTCATAAGAAACCAGATAATACTGATGGGTATGGAGAGAGCGCTGAAGTATTTTTTGAAGCTCTTGATGATGGTATTAGAATAAATCTAGATGCCATGGCTGAGGCTGTGAAAGGATCTTCTCCTATCATAGAGAATGAATATGTTGACGGGGCCTTTGATGCTGTAGCAGATTTTGAGACTGTAAAATCAGATACCGCAGATTTTCTAAATAGAGTTGATGTGCTACCTAATACTGTATATCATGTTGTTAATGATGATGCTTATTATATAATGAACATTGATGGTGATATGGTAGATATTTCTCCTATTCCTTCATATGTTGTGAATACTAAGAACAATGCGAGTAAAGGATGGAGTGGTGATAATGATACAGCTAATACGCTAGATCAAGGTACCGCGTTTATAAATAATATAATATCTCTTGTTAAAGGTGTAGATACTACTACTATTACTACTGATGATGGTACTAGACAGGTATATACCTATACAAAGGAAAGACTTACAATGGAGGATTTCCATGAGATTGCTCCACATATGGGACAGATAGAACCAGATGTAAAATCTTTAAAGGCCCGTCTACAGAAGATAGCAGAGAAAGGAAATAGAAAACATGCCTATATAGCTAATTCATTGCTTGCTCATATGTTTAATGACAAGTCCATGACTGTTGATGGTAAAGAAATTTTCTCTCTTCTATCAAGACATGATAAGAGAAATGATGCCATAGCAAACGCTTTCGCTTCTGCTCTTATTTCAAAGATGCAAGAAAAATATCTAGAGTCGAAAGATGGGCGTACAAAAGCTACTGTCACTGCCACACTTACAAAGAGTGAGTATATATTAGATGATAGTCTTGTTTTATTCCTTACTAATAAAGGGTATACAAATGACTCTATTGCGTCTAAAATACATATTAGGTATAATGTGATCACATTGCTTAATAGTCCTATAAATAAGGCTAAAAAGGAGCTTCCTACAGGTAATGATGGTAGCAAGAAACTTAAAGATATTGATACAATAGAAGAAGCACAAAGATTTATGAAAGGCCTAGGTCTTGGTAGATTAGCTGCTGACATCTATAAATTTGTTAACGATACAGAGCAAGAAGGAAAAGATGTTGAAAGAAAATTCTTAAAGATTTTTTCAGACATCATTGAAATTGCCGCTTACAATATAAAGACTACTGGTAGATCTAATAAAGGTAATGTAAAATATACAAAGTCCTTAGGAGATAAAGACATATCTGAAGTTAAACATAATGACTATGCTAATGTGAAGCCCACTGATGTAATGTCTGCTGATAATATTGCATACATATTGCCAATGTTTTCTCCAGAGATTATGGGAAGTGTTGTAGTTGGTGGAAATAAAAGATCCGCTACATCTTTACCAAATAGAAATGGATCAATGAATATCCAGCTAGATAAGTATAAGCTAGCAGCTAAAAAAGCAGGTGTGGAGCAGAGATTTAATCCTTTTATGGATAATGCTGTTATACCAGGAGCAGAGATTAAAGGGTATTTCATTAAAACTCCTATGACTAAGGGAGGAGAGACTTTGAAGGTTTCTGAATGGGGAGTTGGTAAACGACTTGAATTTGAAATGCTTAGTGGATTTATACAAATGCCAGCAAGAGAGAAAATGCTTGGTAGTAGATTTGCTACACAGCCATTAGGGTATGCGGATAAAAGTAATCCACAACTTGTTGAAATGCAGCTAGATGATTTTAATATCTTCTCTATGGAAGAAGGTACTGAAGAGAAAATGAGGGCTATCTATATTGACTACTTTGCACAGAAGAATGAAGACATGCAGAGAATAATCATAAGGGACCTTAAACTATTTATAGGGGGTGATTTTAAAATGCTTGAGGCTGCTATAAGAAAAGAAGGCGGAGAAGATGTTGAAGCAAGAGTAGATGCACTTAAAGAGCTTCGTGCTCATCTTATGGATACAGACTTTAGTAATGCTAAAGGAGATATGTCTAGGCTTATAAATGAAAAGCTTGAAATTATTAAATTGAATAAAAAGCTTGTTATGTATAGCGAGTCTAAACTTGAAGTTAAAGCTGATTTAATAACTCTATCTGGAGGTGATCATATCTATATAAAGCCACATTTAGGGGTACGTGCAGCGGCTTTTAGGAATAATGGTGAGAAGATACTTGATGAGGCTATTGAAAAATATAAAGCTCTTCTTATTAAAGAGAATGTAGATAGTAAACTTATTAAGAAAGAGTACTCAGATGCTAAATCTAGAGCTGGTGGTAAAAAGTCTGGTCTTATGGCCGCTACTGATGAGATATTTGTTAGAATGTTCATTGCTGGGACAGTTTATGGACATGCAGCAAAAGTAATGACTATGGGAGATGAATCAGCTTTCCCAGGAAAATATAACAAAAATCATAAGTCTATACACGCTTACTATGCTGATATAGATAGTGGTGTTACTACTGGTAAAGAAGAAGTAGATGGTATGATTAAAGCCCAAAATAAGAGAGGGCAGTCTAATACTACTAACGGGACAAGATACTTACAATCAGATACTTATATAGGATTAAAAGAAGAAGCAGCAGATAATAACGCTGTTAAGTATGTAGAGATTATTGAGGACGATGCTGATCCAGATAGCGATGATCTGGAGCTTGAGCTTATATATACTTTCCCAAAATTTGAAGGAAAGACTCTTGGAGAGTTGGCCGCACTTGGCATACTTGTAAAGAAGAATGGTAGCTATTTCACATACAGTGAAGATGGAAGTGATTATTCTTTTACAATGAATGTTGGAAATAGAGAAATAACAGTTAATAAAGATACTATAAATGGGGTCTTTAATGGTACTGTTGAGATAGAGGACAGTTCATTTGTTATGGCATTAGCTGAAAGTATTATGAGCGCATATAACAGATCTATAAATACAAATAGATATGATAATCCTGCGTCTACTGGTAAAATAGCAGAATACTCTTCAGTTGAGGTGAGCACAGTTAGATTAGAGCCTTCTGTTTTATCTGATATGTTTACAGAAAATGAAGAAGATACTCATATTGTTATGCCTGATATGATACCGTCACTACTTGTTACTGACCCAGTTTCGTATACTAACCTTATTAATCATATGAACTTTAATCAGGACAATTCTGATGGTGTTCAATATATGCACCCTCTGCTTCATCTTATTATGGACTATGCTAGAGGTAAGGAGTTTGGAGCATTCCATACAAATAATTATGAAGCTCTTAAAACATTGACTACATCTTTCAATTACAACAGGTTTAGACAACAACTTCAAAAGAAATCTAATCAGATACCTTTCTCTTTTGAACAAATGAGAGAGCTTGGTGGTGTTGAACTTTGGGAATCATTCAAATCAATGAATACAGCTGTGCCTTTTAAACAGCCGTGGATGGAAGTAGGTGAAGATGGTTATGATAGGTTTGAAAATCTTCATGAGCTTTACACACATTTCCTTAAAAAGGGTAATCATACAAGTGAGACAGATATATGGGAGCAGATACTTGATGTGCTTATGAAGTACCCAGTAAATCTTAATAGTTTTGTTGGTTATGTTACATTTGAAACCGTACAAAAAAATGGTAATTATGCTTATAATGATTTTGATGACGTATTTAATCAAAATAATACTAATAAAAAGAAATTCAATCTTTATAATACAAAGCATGAATATAACTATGAATTACTATCAAAAGCACATGAGTACGATGTGACTGGTGGGTCTGCATTAGCGCTACTTACACAGCTTGTTGGATCCATATCTGCTGGTGGTAACTCTGAGGATGCCTCATTTAATATACAAAACTCTATGGCTGCATTAGCGGATATCCATAGACATGCACTGGCTAAAGACTTTTCTAATATAGCAAGAGAACTTCAGGCGATATCATTATCTCCAGAGCTGTTCAATTCTATTATAGAAGGATTTGATAGTGGTAAACTTACTACTAAAGGACTTAATTCTGAGCAAATTGTACTATTTAATAGTGTTATACGTGAGGGTATTACTCAAATAGCGGAGATGGCTTTTAATGAGAACGCTGATAGTAGACTTATTGAGCAAGTTATAAAGGATTCTGGTCTATCACTAGATTCCCCAGCTGTTCAAAAAAGGGTACTTTCTACATTACGCTCTAGTTTGTTTAAGCAGACAGTGAAGATAAGACATAGTGGTTTCCAGGCAGTAGTATCTACTCCACATAAGACTGCTAAGATATTTAACTTTAGAGGTGGAAGAGTCTCTAGAGGAGTATTTATGAGAACTAACCTTAGGGCTAGAAAACAAGAGGATGGTGCAGTTCTTGCTACATTTGTAGGAGGAGATAAAGAAGGTATAATTAATATCAATAGATTCATAACACCTCTTGATCTTGTAAAAGTTACATCACATACAGGAACTGAGGTATTAGAGGCATTTAGAGTAGATCTTAATGACCCATCACTTACAATATCATATATAATCACACCAGATGTTAATCCAGATATAGATGGTCCATATAAAACAATGGACGAGCTTAATGCTCAGAACCCTTCTACAATGGTTGATATAGACTTTAACGGTAAGAAGAATGTGGCTTATATATGGCATATGAAAGAGAATTACAGCGAATCTGCTATAGAGAGTATGATAGCTGCAGGTATGATAAAGCCATATGTTCAAGAGAAGTATAGTTTAAGATGGTACCAATATAAAAATAGTGAGGGATCTTCTATAGAAGAGATGAGTGCTTTCAAAAATCTACATAGATTGATGAGAAACAAAAGGACTACTAAGAAACAAGTAATGGAGGCTAAAGCTGTTCTGTATCAAATACTTACAGAGAGAGATGATAATGGCGACCCAATATGGGAAGTTATACCACCAGAAATTATACTACCAGCATATATGGCATCTGCATTTGGACTTAGTAAGGACGGTGTTATTATAAACGATATCATAGGTTTCTCACTAGATACTGAAAAGCAGATAGCGAGTGCTGTAAGATATTTTAGAAAGAATTTGAAATTTACTAAAAAAGCAGGGGCTTTTAGAAGAGTGAATGAGGATATAAATTTTGATGCCCTTATGGGAAGATTTTCATCTGCTTTTCTTAGAGATGGGTCTGACTATGTTATCAATATATTAGGAATTATAAAGAATATAGCGATAGATGTTGATGGTGAGAGAGTAGTTACTGCACAGCATATATCAAAAATAAACTCTATACTAGAGGATGCTTCAGCTAAATACGTAATTGATAAGGCGAAATCATTTGTTAAAGCAATAGATGTTAATGCATCAAGAACTCCAGGGCAATCAATGCAGTCTGGATTTAATGCACATGTTGTAGCGTTCCTGAATGCACAAGGAAATAGTTCAATGGCCTCTACATCTCACCTTGTTACTACAGGTGGTGACTTTGATATTGACTTATTGAATATACTTACAGCCAGTATCATGAAGGACGGTATTATATTAGATTCTAGCAGATTCTATGATAATGGTGTTTTTAACAGAAATAGAATGTTAAAAGAATTCACTGACAAAATGAATGCATCTAATGAAGAGGTGAGCTCATATATAAAGACTGTGAATAGTATTATAGACGAACGTATAGCACTTATAGAGTCTTATGATATGAACGAGGATGATAAGGCTATAGAGATTGAGAAAGTAGAGAAAAAGAGAATTGATGCAGAAAAAGAGAAGAGCATCAGAAGAAGATTCAATACCTCTATAATAAAGAGATATGATCATTATCTTTTAAATGCTGTTAGAGATAGTATACAAAGTGCTTTTGGAAATGTAGACGCAGCTATTGAGATTAATACTGCGATGAGTTTTACTATTATGAATGCTTTAGTTGATCTTGCTGGTAAACTTAAAAAGTCTGAAGAAGAGGCTGATTTAGGGGATATAAAAAAGATAGACTTTAATGTATATGATGGAGAATCGTTTTATTTTGGACTGCTTGCAGAAGAAGAGGCATTACAAGGTAAGGATGGTATTGCTGTATATGCTACTACAATCAAGATGATTGGAACTATCCATGGGGCTAAAGTTATTTGGGATAAGAAGTATTCTAAAATGATTGGGGATGCAGAGATTGAAGGTAATATTACTGATATACACGATGTAAAAACTGGTGAGAAGGCTACAATACTACTTTACCAGATGGATGATAAAAAACCATTAAGTCATCTTACTAAGGAGGGAGTATTAAATATATTTTCATACAAAAAAGATACTGGAGGCCCTATACCTTTACAGATTAATGCTGATTATCCTAAGGTTATGATAGTTGGTGATGACTTTATGCAGGATGAGAAGAGTATACAACAGCTTGTAGAAGAGACTAAGAAAGACGGAGTAACTGATGTACTTATTATAAAAGGATATGAGAAGGATGGTGAGATGAAAAACATTATCGTTCCTATATTTAATAAAAGCATTACCTCTGTAAAAAGAAAGAGGCTTAAAATAGATCCTTTTAACTTCACCCATACTGTGAAGTACAAACTTAGAGGTAAGGATCAAGTACACTCTAGGACTACGTTTGCTGATCTTGATGAGAATGCTTTACGTAATAATCTAAAGAACGGTGATTTAGGTAAAATAGTTACTTCTGCACAAGAAGTTGAGTTATCTGAAGACGATAGGATAGTGCTTAAAGCTGCTATAAAAGATGTTGTTGGTAAGATAGAGGCCCATGGTGGTAAGAATAAATTATCTGCTGTAAATGATACATTAGGAATTAATATAAAAAAAACTGACAGATATCTGAGAGATGTTGTTATGGATATGGTTGAGGGCAATGATAAGGCCCTGTTGGACATTTATTACTATATGTTAGGTAAGGATTCTACTGTGGATACACAATCTCAGTTCATGTCTTCTGCTGTGGATAATGCGAAAGAACTTATTCTTAGTAAGATTAGAGCAAACAGTTTCACAAACGCTATAGTTACTACTATGATGGTTCTTGGATATGATCCAAAAGTTATTGTAGAATTCCTACATGATCCTCAAATGTCTAAAGTAATTGAGGCACTTAAAAAGAGAAGATCTGATTTTGAAAGTATATTCCTAAGTAAGAGTCTTTTCTCTACAATGAAAGGTGTATCAGTTAGCTCTGATTATATTAAATCAATTTTATCACTACTAGAGGTTAGTGCAGAAATACATAATCTTAGATCTGTTAAAGGACTTAATGAGAACTTTAAGCCTGAGCAGTTTGAGATGGATAGAATAAGAAAGAATATCAGCTATAATAAACTGTATGATGCTGTTATAGATGACGATATATCTAAGGTACCTTTAGCTACTTCTAAATCATCTCCTGGAAAACATATACTTAATCCAGAAATGATTATATTCTTACATACACAATCTGCTGCACTGTTTGTGAATGTGTTCGAAGTAGAAAATACAATACTTCCTGCTGTATCCCATATAGTAAAATATCTATATGAGTTCTCTGGAGGTAGACATACTGAGGACGTATATCGTAGACTTAATAGTTATATATCAGAGGGACAAGTAATGATGTTCTTAAAAGCTGGTATAGACGGACAACCATATACTGGAAAAATATTCCTAGATAATGGTAATAAAATGGATGTAAACCTTGATTCCAATGGAGGAAGAGAAAAGTTTGTAGCTGGTTTTAAAGACTACTTTCTTACAAGTATAGAGAATATTAAAAGTTTATCTGGTGGTACAGATAATAAATTATTTTCTTACATGTCATCTGTTAATCCTATAAATTCTGACTTCTCTATAATCAATATGCCTATACTAAACAAGAGTCAGCCAGATATGGTAGAGCTTGGAACTGTAAAAGAAGCTATTGAAGAACTTAAGATTGAAACTGGGGATGAGCTACTTGATGCTGCTAATCTAGAGTTGTATAGGAATCTTATGATGTACTCACTTATAGTGAATGCTGGTAAGATACAAAAGAATTCTATGGTAGAGTTATTCCCAGAGATATCTCTTGACTTATCTCGTTATTTAAATACTCTTAAAAAGAAAGATTATGCTAAATTAAAAATTTCTAGTAAAGAGGTATTCGATATTGTTAGAGGTACTTTAAAGGATAGAAAAGACACTGTCAAATATTTAAGAAAAAAGAATTCTGGAAATAATACTTCTTTTGATGACTTTTTTGATGATGCGGCACAGCAGTTTTTAATTGAAGGAGTGGACGATGTTGATAGCTATGAAGGCACTGTAGATGAGGGTGATGATATAGTTCTTACTCCTGAGGAGCAAGCTGCAGCAGATAAAGCAGAGGCCAATAGAATAAAAAAAGAGGCTATGAAAAAGAAGAAAGAGTCTCCTAATGCCCTTCTTGTTAACAGTATTTACTCAGTTGACGGTCAGCCTGTTATAGGTGTTAATACTTCTTATCCTTCTTTTAGGATAGTTCCTTCTGGACCAAATGAGGCATTACCTATTAGCTTTGTATCTGATGTATCTAAGATATCTACAATATCAGAAGGTATTCTATCTGACTTGGCATTAGCTAAACATACTATAGGACTTACAACATCTTTTGGTACTAATGGTAGAGTGCTTGCATTTAATGGTACAAGAGAAATAAGAAAGAAGACTGTTGAGACATACATGATACTTGACGATGGTATGCTGTATGATGTTCCTGGGAATCTTATTATGGACATGGATGAGGATATATTCTTATCTGGGAATGTTATAGAAAGAATTAATGCTAGAAATATTGTCGCTAGAGGTAAAAAAGATAAAATTATTATAAGATGGAATGAATTAAAACTTCTTGATAATTCTATAAGAGCTATATCTGTTAAAGGATTTACTGTGAATAAGTCTCTTGTAGATGTTGGAATAGATACTGCTACTGCTATGCTTATGGAAACAGAAGAAAAGGCTGATATAATGATGTTGGATGCTGATAATATGGCAGTTTTATCATATGAGGGATTTAAAATGAATGGAGCATATAAGGAGTTTATATCATCTGATAAAGTTGAGAAAGCTAAATTTAATACTAATTCATTATCTAGTATAAAATCTAAAAAGACATCTTTCCTTGTACCTACTATAATGGGGAAAGTAGAAAAAAAGAGGATATCAAAAGACGCTAAGAAAGATAGAAACAAGATGTTTGGAAATATACTTGGAGTAATGAATAGTATGAAAGAAGGAGATGAAATTTCTTTAATAGGGTCAGAAGGTGTTGGCCTTATAGCTAATAGAGAAGATTTCAGAATGGGAGGATCTGCTATTATTAAAAACTTTTTCCAAAAATACTTTAAAGCCACTGGTTTAGAGGTGGGTATACATTCATTTCCTGGGTTTATTCTTGAAATATCTGATATGCTTCCTGAATCTGTTGATCTATCTGGATTGTCTTATAGAATAATAAAGACTAGTAATGATATGCAATTTGTTACAAGGTATAATGGTGAGGATATTACTATTAGAACATATATCGATGCTAAAGGTAGTGTAGGATTGAGGAATGCTAAGGACTATAGTGAGACATTTAAACTAGGATTACTAAATGATGGTATAGTTACAAATATAAAGTATAAAGTATCTAATTTCCCACGCGAATTTAAAGAGGCTGGACTTACAAATGCAGTAGCTGTGCTTGAGATGTACGGTAAAAAGTATATAAAGACTTTTGAGAAAGTGATGCAAGATGGTAAAGAAGTCAAAAAAATTCAGTATTATTCAGTGATAGCTAGAGATATAAAGGTTGCTAGAATGAATAAAAAATCAATATCAATACCTAACGATGTAAACGACGAATTAGACAATATAATAGCTAAAAATACGTTTACTAATAATAAATACTGCTAATATGAAATGTGATATATCTGTAAAATTAAATAAAGGGCAAAGACTTGCTAGTGTTAAGCCTTACGGGGCATTATCAACTATTAAGATGCTCACAGTTAATGAGGTGTTTGACCCTGTTAAATTTGTTACAAAGCCAGGGAAACCAGCGACAATTAAAAAAGTGATTTCCTCAAATGGGGAAAAGGCTGTTATAAAAAGCGCGGTGCTTACAAATACTAATAACATGGATTTATCAAAGGTTACACGACTATTTGGTGAACCTGTTATATCTAAGTTTATATCAGGCATAGGTACTACTACAGATATTTTAAAAGATGTTAACGATCATTTTGGAAATAATGGACAGATTAACAGTTCTAATGTTGGAGATTTTACACAGGTAATAATAGAGGACGGTGATTTTGATAATACTGTAGACGGCGATAGAGATTATTTTGTTATAGATGAGGACCTTATCTCTAAAGTGAGGGAGCTTGCTGAAAGAAGTGAGAAGCTTACTGATGAGGCCTTTGATAAATATCTTAAAACCTTTATAATGTCGGCTCTTCAGAGAGGTTATAGTATTCATGCAAAGGTTCCTATCGATACTGCTGTTATTGGTAGAGCTATAAACAGCTTTAAAGCACTTAATGCTGGTAGTAATGTAAGATATGCGTCAAAGATACAGTCTTCTCAATTTGGTGAGACTATTTCAGATACTGAATCATTTCTAGATACTGTTGATAGCGTAGAAAGTGATACAAAGCCATTTAGTGAGAGAACAGATAATGATACATTAAACTACTTCCTAACAAAAGAGGAGCGTACTTTAATGAATAAATTTAAAGGTATACCAAAAGCTAGTAAGGCTTTTATAGCAGGTAATGTAGCAAAGTCATTTTCTAATCTTATACCTAATTTAAAGGTAAGAGTTATGACTACTGCTGAGATAGCAGAAGACTTTAATGATGCTTTTGCTAGTCAAAAAGGTTTTATAATAGGTGGAGAAATTGTAATTAATTTAGATACTTTTACACCTGATACAATGTTTCACGAGTTCGGTCACTTCTATATGAAATGGTTAGACACATATAATCCTCAACTTAAGAAGGATATAATGAGAGAGATACATAGTAAATTTCCAGATGCTATAGAGTATTATAGGAAATTATATGAGGATACTGGTATAGACTTTTCTGAGGATGAGATAATGGAAGAGGTGTTTGTTAATAAAATAGGGCTGGATGGGTTTAAAGGACTATCCAAGATTATTGATCTAGACGAAATTAGAGCATCTGAAAAAACTTATGGTAATATCACAAGAAAGATGCAGAATTACAAGCCAGAAATGGAAGGGTTTGATATATCTCCTTTCAGTGAGGGGAGTGATATCTACTTTGCTACTGATGAAGATATAAAAAATAATAAGCATCTTACATCAATAGCGATTGATACAATAGAAATACCTACTGATCATGACGACCATTTTTCAAGTTTGTTCAGACCAGATGATAGTAAACCAGGATCTATTGCTGTGGGCCCTCATCAAAATTTTGATGCTCTTACAGGAGAGCAATATGCACGTAACTTAGAAGAGGCGGCTGCTGCTTATGAATATTTCTTAATTAATGGAGTAGATGATGTACTTATAGAAAAGTATAATTTATCTAAAGATACTATTAAAAAACTTGATAGACAACATGACTTTATAGTAAGTAAGCTAGGTACTGATGTATTCAGTTTACCTATACTATCTGAAAGTAAAGATAAAGACGCTTCAGTATCTTTTGCTGATATATTATTTGATTTCAATGCTCAATATCTTGAGTTATTGGATATAAGTAAAGGAAGCTTAGAGGATGCCAGCGGTGAAAAGAAGACTACTTTTACCTATAAAGGTAACTCTATAGAGGTAGATTACAAGCTAGGTACAGAGCAACAAATGGCACTTAAGGCAGCAATAGACCATGCTGTGAGTAATAAAGGTAATAAATCATTTACTATTCAAGGATCAGCAGGTACTGGTAAAACGACTATTATAAAGTTTATGCACCGTTACCTTGCGAAGTATCATAGTGATATTAATATTACATATGCATCACCTACACATTCAGCTAATGTTACTCTTGCTGAGTCATTAATTGAAGAAGGGGTTAGAAATTATCCAGCTACTACTCAATCTATGGTTAAGCAAATAAGAGGGTTTTATGAAGGAAGAGATTATAAAACACCTAAAGGAGCACTAACACATAAGCCATCAGGTATTTATGTTATAGATGAAAGTTCTATGTTATCTGAGGATGATATATTCTGGCTAAAACTACATTATGGAGGATTTACTAAAGAGGAGGTTATGGCTCTTCCAGGGGAATATAGAGCACATTTTTTCATAGATACTCGTAAAGAGGCTAATATGGGTAAGACAGAATTTGCACTATACCAAAGATATGCTACTGAAAATGTTACATTAGAAGATGGGAGTAAAGGACTTTATATAGATACAAGAAATGAAGCAGCTAGATTACTTTTCTTAGGGGATTCAGCACAACTTCCTTCAGTAAGTGATAATCCAGTATTGTCATCAGTATTTGATACTGACACCAAAGTTACTCTTAATAAAGTATATAGAACTGGGGCTAGTGACCTACTTAAGCTACTTAATATTATAAGAAAAGATACTAAATTTAAATCTTATTTCGTAGAGAATGTGGATGGAAGTATAAAGTTTATAGGAGATAAACGTGCCATGTTTGAAACTTTTATAGAAATATATAAAACTGATTCTGCTGGTACTGCTATGATGACTTATAAAAATGAGGAGGTAGCAAAGTTTAATAGAGAAGCTAAACTTGCTATAGATGGACATAGATTTATTCAGCCAGGATCTACTATTATAGGATATGGTGGAAATGGTAGAAAGAAAGTAGTGGTAGGGGCCAACGAGGATTTTGATTCAGTACCAAACTCTCTTGTATATAAGGTACAGACAGCAAAAATAATAGCAATACAACGCTATTCTAGGATATCTGGCGCATCTAAGTTCATTACTATAGGGATAACAAGTAAATCAGATAATTTACAGCGATTACAAGATAGAGGAATGAATAATTTAAAACCTGTGATAAGCACAAGTATACTACCATTATCTATGGAGTCTAGTATTACTCATGAAGGTGTCACAGAAGAAATTATAAAAAAGAATAAAGAGGCCCTTTCGAAAGCCATTCATAAAATACAACTTGAGGTAAGTACTAAACCTTATAATGATCAAGAATTTCATATGAAAATGGCTATAGGAGAACTTCTTCAAGGAGTTGATGTGACAGAGAATGTAGTAGTAGATGCATATTCTGGTGACTTCTTCTTTGGTACTTTAGAAGACGCCTATAAAAATGCAGGTGGAAATTTCGTTAGTTTTGTAGAGCTTAAAAAAGGAGTAGATTATAATTTTGCGATTACTGTTAATAAGGCGCAAGGGAAAGGTATGAATAATCCATTCTTTGATTTAGAGAGTATTAAGAATGTGCCAGATAAAATCATTAGAGATAAGAAGGGAAGAGCAGTAGGATCTCTTAGAAAATCATTGGAGTATGTTGCACTATCTAGGGCTATTGAGCATATTTATGTGTATGGTGATAAAAATACTACTTTCTCTAATACAATTGATGCTGAAAAAATGGCACTTAATACTGAGAACGCTAAGAAGACTGTTGCAGAAATGGCAGACAGTATTCAAGAATTCACTAGTAATTTTGTTAAAACTCTTTTAGGAGTAACAGAAGTACCACCAAAGTATGAAACATTAGGAACTAATTTTAGTATATCTGATATGCTGAATGATGTGATGGAAAATGGTACAACAAAAAGTACTTTTGTAGATGATGGGGATATAGATGAAGCTATGGAACATATGAGTAAATTCAGTGTACAGAAAGCTAATATTAGAGAAGTATCTAATGGTCTTGTGAATAGAGGATTTATTAAAACTGCTCCAGACGGGTCTATAATTTTACTAGACTCTCACGGTAATATGGTTGATGAGAATGGTAATTTCTCTGGCAAACCTTTAAAGATTAAGTCATTAGACAGTTTAGAAAACCTTAAAAGAATAGCGAAATACTTAGATAAAATGAAGCATCATGCAGAGATTTTATTTGATGTTGGGGCTAAGCCACTAGATGTTGTGGAGGATGTAGTTAACTTTAGCAATAGTATAGGAAAAAATGGTAAAGGAAGATATGTACTTGATGGAGTAGAACTTGAAGGTACAACAAGACTTATATCTGAGAAATTCAGTTCTCCATTTGATATAGAAGAAGCTGCTAAGAAGAAAGTATTTTATGATACAAAGACTAAATTAAAGAAGAGATATAAGAAAAAAGGAATGACTCCTGATGAGGCAGAGAACAAGGCTATTCAGGTTGCTGGTGAATATATTGGATCCAGACGTTCTAAAGATGCTGAAGAAGAGGTTAAAAAGATATATGAGTTTAAGAGAACAGAGGGAACATTTTTACACAATATAAATGAACTTTATGTATTGGCACTTAACTATAGTCAAGAGATTGATTACGGTTCTGGAAATAAAAAAAGCTTGACTCATTTCTCAGAGTATATAAAAAAGGCTATTATCTCTGGGGACAAGGTTGCTTTACAGAAATATTTTGCAAAGTACTTTTTCAACTATCTTGGGGATCAACAAGAAACACCACAATATAAGCAATTTAGAAAAGCTTATGAATTTGTATTTAATAATGTGCTTACGGAAGATTCTGGTATGTTGAAGGATTTACTAGATAATCTAGAGGGATTCTTTAAGGAGAATATCTTTAAGGGTATAAAAGGCCCTGTGAAGATGCTTCCAGAGGTTGTGATCGGTGATAAAGAACTTGGAAGAGTTGGTATTATTGACCTTCTTGTTATAGATGGTGACGGCGCACTTTACATATTTGATTACAAAACCAAAGAAAAAGGTAAGCTAGATAGCTGGTCTTACAATAAAGGTAGTGTTAGAATGCTTGATGAGATGGGAGCGTATAATGACAATGCTATGATGAAGGCAAGTATACAGGCTTCTGTGTATAAATATATCCTTGAGAGAAGAGGATTTAAAGTTAAAGGTATTGCAGTAGCGTATATTGAAGCTGATATTAGAGGAACTGATGAGGATAAGGTATTTGCTGATAAGACTAAATTACGTTATGAAGTTAAAAGAATATTCAAGACACATTTAAAAGATGTTACAGCAGATGTTGCGGCATATTTTAGACGTGTTGGTATCATTAAAGAAGATGATAATATTTCAAATGACGCTGCAGAAATTACTGCTCTATCCATCAAAGGTGCTGGAGGAGTAGATGTAAATACACCAAAGAATATCGACGCTACAGCAGAGAAAATATACTCGAAAGCTGTTAATGGTGGTAAAGGTAAAGGTGGAAATTATGAGAAAATAGCCAATAAATTTGGTTTTGCTGGTAAAAAGGCAATGTCTGGGCTTGAAGTAATTCTTCCTGGTAATATAAGGTATACTATACCTGAGAATATTAGATCTAAAGAAGATAGAATAGCTCATATAAAAGATATTCTTGTTAATAGAAAGGATGTTGCTTTTGTTGAAACTAATTTTGAGGATGTATATTATTCTCTTGATAGGAGTGAAAAGTATAGTAAAAAGGTACTTGGATCCAGAGATGAGGAAAAGACATTTCAGAATCTGCTTCATGGTATTGACTCTACTACTCATGAGTTTGTAAAATTCTCTTCAAACGTTAACTATGGTGTTGACTTTAAAGGAGTATCATTCTTAAAAAATAAGATTACAGGAGAGGTTAGAATTATATCTCTTAACTACGATGATAAGAAGTTTATAAAATTTAGAGAGGGACACTTCAATATTCTTGGTAATTATATATCAACTAGAAAACTTAAGGCTAAATATCCAGAGTTGGATAACCTTAAAAATACTAACTATAACTTGAGACTACTTAAGGTTGGGTTAATGGCTCTAAGAGCTAAACAACTTGATCCAGACTTTAAAGTTAGTCATGTGCTTATGAATAGAGATATTCATGGGGATAACAAGATGCCTATTAAAATAGATATGCTACAGCTTATGGCATTGACTAAAGCATTCTTAACAGAGGCCAAGGCAGCTGGAGAAGTATTGCCTGTATTCTTTGAAGAAGCTCTAGCTAATCCAGATATATTTAATCCAGATGCATATGTACCAGACCCAGTGGCTGCTATAAGTGATTATATTGGTAGTATTGGATCAAATAGAAATGTATTTAATGATGTATTCAAGACAAAGACAGCTAGAAAAAGAGCTAATGCACTTAAGAAAGTTATAGATAATTATGATGAAAGGAGAGACTATAAAGTGCTTTTACATGCTTTACAGGAACTACAACATTCACTAGAAGGTAACTTTAATAGTTTTGAACAGAAGTTGCAGAGTGATATATGGACCGTTATAAGTAATTCTATATTATTTGTTCAAGGATTTAATTATACAGTTAATCCAAAGAATACTTCTATTGTTCAGAAGTTCTTCTTCACACCATCAACAGTGTCTAATAAGTATATGGCTGATTTCAACAGACAGATTACAGAAGGAAGAGCTGGGATGAGTGCAGAATTTATAGCATTTAAAACAGAATTCAATAACCTTATACAAGCACTTGCGGACGAGAAGGGAATTAGTATAGATGTAATGAGTTCTTCTTTATATAAGTCTAGTAGAAAAGATGTATTAAAAAGTCTTTTTGTTGACCCAGAGAATAAGGATAAAAAGAAGGCTTTCTTATTAAAAGCAGAATCTGATACAAATAGCAAAGCAGAAAAGGCTTTAATAAGGTTTATTAATAAATCTCTTAAGGACTTTAGTAAGCGATCTATATCTAGAAAAAGTATAGATATAAAACAAGGATGGCTGCCGTTGGTTAAGAAAAGTAGGATGAGTAGAAGATCTGATACTAATTTCTTTAATAATGCTTTAGATTCTATTAAGAATACATTTAGTGGTGGCGAATCACTTAAGAATGATATAGATAGTAGTGATAACTACGAAAAAGAATTCTATGTTACAAATCCTTTTGATAGCCAGCTTCCAAGTAAAAATGAAGATGTCGACGATCAATTCAACTATGCTAGAAGAAAGCAGCTCGGACTTGACGAGTTTATGGACCCGTTAGTAGAGGAGAGAGATTCTTTTAATGATATAGAAGATAACATAGAAAATATGATAGATTCTTTTGCTGTGGCAGCACTTAATGTGATACATTTTAAGGATATCTCAGCTTTTGGTAGATCAATGTTCTATAATATACATAGAGAGAAAGGATTGACTGGTGAAAACTATGACAATGTAATTGACGTACTTACTATTATTCAAAAAAAGAATATAAAAAATAAGGAGAGTGATGATAATAATGTAGTTGGTGAGGTATTTAATACTATGGCTACTACAGCTGTTATTGCTGGTTCTATAAAGCAGATTTTGCTGGAGGCATTTACTAACCCTCTTATTACAGCAGATAACTGGCTGAGTGATAAACTTTACGGTACCCTTTTTGGTGGGCAACGTGAGTTCAGTTCCTCAAGTTATAGAAAAGCATTTAATATTATATCTAATCCAGTTGGAGGAAAAGACAAAAAACTTGCAGAAGCAATTGACTTGTTCTATGGATTTTCTAACTCAGATTCAAGACAGATGCAAGAGATGATGAAGATGCTTGAGGGAAAATCTATATTTCAAAGTAAACACCTGATGTATCTAAATAAGTTGTTCCTAGAGTCTTGGCAAAAGATTACCATGGTAGCTTATATGATAGAGCAGGGAAGTTTCTATGCTCACTCTATAGATAGAAATGGTATGCTTATATATGATGTTAAAAAGGATAAAAGGTTTTATGGTGGGAAAGATAAGCTTATGCAAGATAAAGTAAGAGAAGCTACGAAACTTAAATTGTCTAAGGAATATGGTGGACTTACTGGTATGCCAGGAGACGCATATGAGGACAGACAGATAAATAAAGCATATACAGTATACGACATTAACTACTTGAAAGAGAAGCTTGTAGAGCTATATTCTTCATTAGATAATAGTTCAAAATCAATGAGTATTTATTATACTTGGATGGCTTTCATTAATAAGATGAGAACTTGGATATTTGCAAAGATGTCTCGTTATTTCAAAAAACCTGTTACAGCAGAAGAGAATGCGTCGCTATCTAGACTTGAGAGAGTAGACGATCCTGATGCTGAGGGAGGATATAGAATGGAATGGAGAGGTCAAGCGGCTGAAGGTATCTTATATTCTGTATTTGGTATTACTAGGATGTTTAAAGAAGAAGGATTTAAAGCTCTTAAGAGTAAAAATCTTACTGAAGTGCAGAAGAAGAATATGTCTAAGCTTATGGCTGATATGTTTATAGGAGTTGTACTTAGTGCAGCTGTTTGGGGAATGTTTAAAGGTCTTGGAGACGATGATGAAACTATGACAGAAACTGAGCAGATGTTTTATGACAGATTCCAGATGGCTACTGGTGACGTTTTCATGCCAAAATCTCTATTTGATATGGCAGCAGGACGAGGTAGTTTATTTATAGGGATATCTATTATAACTGAAGCAATGCATAAGGCTCTAGATGCTGTAGCAATGACAGGAGCAGCTACTACTAATCCAGAACTTGATATAGAAGATGTAGGTGCTGCGTATTGGCAAGCGGCCTCAGCTTTTTATGGACCATTTAAGAGTATTGATGTAGGTATAAACTATGTAGATAGCCTTGAAGAGTAAAAAAAAATGCCCCTAGACATCAATTAAGACACCTAGGGGCATTTATAAATTACTTATTAAACTTTGGGCATAGACAATTCATCTAATACCTCATCACCTAATATATAGTTGTTTATCTCAAAATTCAATAGAACATGAGATAACCTATCAAAAGCTTTATTCACTTCTTTTATAACATCTTCATTACTAAACACATCCTCACTAGAGGCCTGGTCTACTTGTTTTGATGTCATGACTGCATATAATGCATCATCTGTATCCACTAATAGGGATAATAACTCATTACCACTATTAAAAATTTCCTGAGATAAGGAAAATCTAGCAAATAATCCTGTTATATGTGAATCAATAAGAACTTCCCCATCTTTGTTTTTAATAGCAAGTCCTGGAAGTGTTAATACATCTTTATTAAATAAGAATCCTTTTGGACTGATTTTCCCAGTCTCATAGAGATACTTTCTAATTCTAAATTCATACATTTCTGTATAGGCCATCCTACTAAATTCGTACATAGGTGTTCCCTCTATATTAGAGTATAGGTCTTTTTTAGTAACCTCTAATTTCTTCTTCTCTTTGTTAACTTTTCTCATTGCGTAATTTTAACTAGTTTGTATGACTTATTAAATGATTTAATAAAGCTAAGGAGTACGTCAGCCATTATCCCCGACTCCTCGCCTTCAGAATATTCACCACTAGCCAAAGGCAATATAAGTGATATAGGACTTATTCTTAATGTAACAAGTTCCCCTCCACTTATACCCTTTTGAGTAGCTATAAAATTATATTCTTTAAACATGTGTTATTCTGTCTAATATAAAATCAATTCTGTTTCTAATAATATCTAAAAAGATTATTTGTCTTTCTCTTGCATATTTCGCTTTATGTGCAGCTATAGCATTTTGCTGCTCGTCTACGTCATCTCGCCTCAATAAAATATTAGTCAATTGATCAAGGTTTTCACTTGTATTGATAATATCTTTTCTAACTGTAATCTCCCAAGCCTTTAATACCTGTAGATCTTCTTCTTTTTGTACGTCATTTTCATCTTTACCTAACGTACTACTGTAAATTACTTTACTCATATTATATATTTTGTTTAAATTCTTTGTCATGAATTTGGCAACATCCCTATCATGTAGTTTTATCATCCTTATCATAACTGAATCTTATTATTAATTTCCTATCTTCCTCTTTTTCAACGAAGACATATTTGTAACTTGTTTTCCTTCTGTACTCTGGGCTATCATCAACTAGAATACCAGCCTTTACCATAGAGTCCTCAAATAATTTAGTCAACAGCCACATATTAGTTATGTCTGGTGTTTTATTACTGAATATCTCATGTATCTCTATATCCATCTCAAGGGTATGAGATATGAATGTAGGAAACTGCTTCTTGAATTGCTTCTTAATATACTTCGTAAAGTAATTATGGTAGAAATTCATAATAGTTGATCGTGTAGACCAGTGAATGTTTGTACTATAAAACTGTTGACCATTAAGGTTCCAGTATTTAGCTTTCCCAGCTGTCTTAGCGTTCTTCACAATTTTCTTACCTCCTCTATTTATATAGAAAGAGGATCTACCAAACTTTTTAAGCTTGGCTCCTTTGTGTTTAGCAGGTAACTTACTCCCCTTTTTATAATATTGAGGAGTAACTATACCAACTGGAACTCTATTTTCCCATTTAGGGATTGTGAGTGTAAATACTGTATTCTTAGTAATCATTAGCAGGCGCTATAACCACAACTTGTGCAGTGTAAGCAATTTTCTTCATAAACCATGCTATCATCGCCACATTCAGGACATTTGTTAGCACCTTTTGTACCGTCTGGTATATAAAGCTTTAACACTCTGGCTAATGCACTATTAAAACCAAACATATCACCACTAGTCTTAAGTAAATCATCAACTAAGAATACGATATCTCTACCATGTCTAAGTGACCCACTTAATAGCCTAGTAATAATCTCTTGTTCATCAGTCATTTTACCAGTAATAACTCTACGTCTACTATCATCACCTTCTCCAACAAACTGATAATCGCCTTTACCAACTTTAATCATCATACCTTCTCCCTCTTTAGTACCACCTTTATATGCGAATATCTCATAGGGGAGACCATTTATAAGTCCAACGAATGCGCTGAACTTGTCGGGCCCAACTTGCGTAGTATGTGCTACACTTCTAACCTCCTCAGGTCTCTTCAGTGACTCCTTGTATGCAAATGTATCGGATGTGCTACTTGTATCCTTATTAACAAGTACTCCGTCCCTTGACCCATCAACATAAACGGTAACACCTTTAAGATCAGCTTTCCACGCTGCCATATAGATATCATTAATCTCCTTAAGCTTAGTACCTTTTGGTAAATTAATGGTACTAGATATAGAGTGACTCGTGTACTTCTGAGCTACAGCTTGTACTTTAATTCTATCTTCCCAACTGATTTCCTCAGCAGTTGCACCAAACCATGGAGAATCTTTAAATGCTTTCTCCATCATTTCATCAGTCCATGTAGAGCTGTTCTTACTAAGTGATGTATTTTTAAATATCCACTGTTTAAATTGCTCATGAACAACTATATGCTCAGTCCATCTATCCCCATTCTTATCAACAAAATCAGCTTTAACTTCTTCATTCCCCATAATTTTCTTACGGCGTTTGAAGAAAGGCTTGAATAGAGGCTCAATTCCAGAAGTTATCTGGGCTAGCATACTCAGCGATCCAGTAGGAGCAACTGTAGAGAAGCTTATATTACGTCGTCCAAATTTAAACATACGTGCCGCTTGCTCAGGAAATTCATCTATTATAAATTGGTAATAATGATTCATACCAATAAGCTTTCCATCTATCTCAATAAACTCAGTTTCTGGATCCCATCCAATAAAGGGGCCCCTTGTAATAGCCATATCAATACTAGCATCAAGCTCTGCTGTCATCTTTATTTTCATCATCCTTTCCTCAAACTCAAGAAACTTTGGTGATCCATATTTAAGACCAAGCAGTGCCGCAGTATCCCCAATACCTGTAAAACCAAGTCCTGTACGTCTGCCCTCTTTTCCCATCTTCTTAGCATTTTCCCAAAAATCAAGCTCAACCTGTTTAATTCCTATATTTTCAGGATCAGACTTAATCTTATTTAGAATAGTATCAACGGCCTCTATTTCAAGATCTACTAAATCATCACTAAGTCTCATAGCGTCATAAGTGACATCATAGAACTTATCAAAATTAAATTTAGTATTATCTTTGAATCTATTTTCTATAAATCCTGTAAGATTAAGTGCTATCAGTCTACAACTATCTCCAGCAGGTAATGGAATTTCTCCACATGGATTAGTAGAGATAGGTGCAAATTGCTTATAAAACCCGTCTGGGCTGTTAAGTGTCATTCTGCTCCAGAATAATATACCTGGTTCAGCTGATGTATGTGCAGCCTTTATTAGACTATCCCAAACATCTTTAGCGTTCACAAATTTATAATATTTTCCTTTTCTTTCTATTAATACATTAAGATCTTCCTCCATCCTTGTGATAGGTCTAGAATCGATCGGCCATCTAAGACAATATTCTTTATTACTTTCAACAGCTTTCATAAAGTCATCACTAACTTTCACTGAGATATTAGCCCCAGTAACTTTAGTCAAATCTTGTTTCACTGTGATAAACTCCTGTATATCAGGGTGAGCTATATCCATGGTAATCATTAATGCTCCACGGCGGCCTCCTTGCGCTACTTCTCTAATTGTATTACTAAACCTTGGCATAAAGCTTACAGCTCCAGTTGACGTTTTAGCTACATTAGATGTGACGGACCCTGCAGGCCTTAGTGTAGAAATCTCTACTCCTACTCCTCCTCTACGCTTAGCAACTTGTGCCAGTGTCTGGTCAGTCTTAAAAATTCCTCCATAACTATCTTCAGGCGACGCAGTAACAAAACAATTAGACAGAGAGCCTATAGAGCTAACCCCTAATTGAGACATTATACTACCTTGCGGTATCACATGCTCAAAATTATAGAATGAAGCAAATATATCTTCCTCTGTAAGAGGGTCTCTAATTTGACCATAATCACTTAAATGTTCATCAACCTCTTTTTTATACTTCTTAGCGAAAGCCTTATCGGAGATATTATATCTATTTTCTACCTCGAAGAAGGCATTTGCCATTCTTATATGCATCTCATCAGGATGTACCTCACCGTTCTTAGTGTCGGCGTACTTCTGATACCATACAACAGCAGCAAGAGAGTCCCCATTGAAATATTTTAACAGATCTACTATATTCTTACCAGGTATTTTATCATTAGCAAACATGGTAAGATCAGCCTCACTGAAAAAATCGTTCAAAGAACTTTTCTTTTTAATTTTCTCTTTACTTTCTTTCATTATTATTATTTTTATTTACAACAAAAGCCCCTAATTTCTTAGAGGCCTTATAATCAATTATTTATAAACTAAGCTTTAGTATCCAATACCTCAACTACATCTGGCTTTATAATTTCCATATGTGGAGGTGGCGGCACTTCATGACTCTCATTAGCCATTTCATCCACCTTAGTTTTAGCAAAGGCCTCTGCTTCTGCTTTTAAAGCTTCTTCATGTCTCCTTTTCTCATCTTGTTGGGCGTCATGGATAGCTTTTTCATAGCTAACTATGCTCCCTAGGTATTCCCATACTTTCTCCACAGCCTTTTCTCTGGCAAATTTCTTACCAGTTTCAAAATCATATATTGCAGGATCAACTGGGGCAGAGCTTCCTACTACCTCAAATCCACTATTAAGTACAAGGACACATATTGTTGTCTTATAGCCTAATTTAGTGTACTGTTCCGCAACAATTGTACTGTTTACATCTTTCTCTGTTACTTTAAATTCTCTCATATAAATCGTATTTTAATTACACGTATTATTTAAACGTATAAACATTAATATTATTGTAATGATTCAACAATCATTTTAGGAGCCTTTTTAGCAAGAGAACCAAGATTAGTAGTTTCAAATATAGTGAACCCAGCATTGTTGCTCCATCCTCCTGTAGAAGAATAGTCCTCCCCAGTATATATAGATGGAACTACGATTCTTCTGTAGTTTCTACGGTCATCATTATTAGCTACCTGTAAACTGTGCAAATGCCCTCTTAAAATCATATTAAACATCTCAGGTTTCCCATGGTCTAGTATAATATCAGCTGCATTTTTCTTATGGTAATTGAAATGTCCATGCTGTAAAATATAGCACACACCATCAGCTACAAAAGATATTGTATCATGATGAAATTCAATAGGCATCTTAATAATTTTAGATAACATAAATACAAGGATATCCAACATACTTGATTTCTGATCTTGTCTGTTATCAGAACTACCTCTATCATGGTTTCCACCAACAGCATAGATAGCACTAATATTATGGACTTTACTTAAAAATTCAACCATTAACTCATAAGCTAATTTGAATTGCTCAGCATATTGCTCAGCAATAGTATTACCAGCACCAATATGATTAAAAGCAGATCCTTGAAACATATCTCCCATAATAGCAATATTTACATTACTATATCCTCCTTCATTAACTGCATCAGCAATAGCGCCTAATCTTTTTCTAATTGTCTCAGAATTAAAATCATGAGTACGCTGTACATCTTTTACAGAGGCCCCAGCATGCACGTCAGCAATAGTAACCACACAAGTTTTATCACTACCTGTGACAGTATGTGATAGACTTATTTTTCTGTCTACTGTATTAAACGTTTTAGCTATCTCTTCAATCTTATTATAGAACTCAATTTCCTTTAACGAAGCCTGATTAATTACATTTCTATAATTAGCCATTACTCTGTTATGATACTTCTTTTCAATATACTCAGGGTTATTGATTACTGTATCAAGTTGAGAGTCCATATAAGAATCAAGTTCTTCTGGAGTAAGCTCAGCAAATAGGTGAGGAGCTACAATATTAGAGTCCTTATAAAGGCCTAGTTTGCGTTGGATTGTACCAAGGACGCTCGGTCCGTTCTCACCTAATTTACCAAGATCATATTTGTTGATTAGAGCCGTTCTAGAGAGGTTTAATCCCTTTCTAGGATAATCAGTAAACAACTTACTAATAAGCTCTCCTGACACGTGTAACTCACCACCAAGTACATATATACCCTTATCATAGGTATAGGAAGTACCACCAGCCTCAAGCTTCATTTCCTCTTCCTCAACAATAACATCAATATCATTAATATCTATATTATCTTCCTGTGGTACAGTATTTCCACTTGATATATCCACTAATGGAAATTCATCTAAATCTATATCTTTTTTACTTCTTAAAAAGCCATCATCTCCTTTTTTAATACGTTGCAGCATCCTTTCGGTAGAGCTGGATGTATACGGGAAATCTGGGTAATTATCACCCACCCAACGGGCTAGTTTAGCACTTTTGACATCAGGGTTCATGTCAATAAAATCCCTTAAAAATTTAATTACATTCATACTTATTTTTTTTGTTCAACTTCATTTTTGAAAAAAGAGTCCTCTAATAAATTAGTGATATTCCCCAATACCCCAAGATTTTTTTCTATCTCTTTTCTTTTTTCTAAATACTCTTTATATGCAACAAAGTCAGCTGGTGCTAACATAATTACTGCATCTCCTGTCTTTACACCAGGGCTTTCTATTATTTTTAAATCCATAATTATTTAATTTTATCCCAATCATCAAGTTCATCAATATATACACTTGCATCATGGAGTCTTTGCTGATACCCTATAGCATCACACAAAGCTTCTACTTGATTAATATCTATTACTGGGCGAAGTTCAACCCCATATAATGAAAGAATCGAATGAATCTTCCAAAGAGGGTATCCCTTCTTTTCCAGTCTTTTTATTAGTTTTTGAGTTGTCATTCTCCTGTTGAACCAAGTCCGCCGCCTCTTTCTATACCTACAAAAAAGCTAGTATCGGCAGGAAGTGTTTGTTCAAATATACCTTGAATCACACGTGTCCCAGCTTTCAATATAATAGACTTTTCTCCAGAGTTATATAGCTTAACAAAGATCTCTCCTTCGTTAGCTTTGTTATCAAAATAATCAGCATCAATTATTCCTGTAGAATTACTAAGAACTAGTCCATGCTTAAATCCAAGCGAACTTCTTATATATAGTTTTAGAACTTCTCCTTTGCACATATACGCTTTTATCCCTAGTGGGGTAGCTATACTATGTTTGCCAGGAATTATCTCTAAATCATGTTGTAATTCAAAATCGTATCCAGCGGAGCCATTCGTAGCCCTTGCTGGTATTGGAGCACCACTGTTGCTCTTTGTCTTGTCAAATCCCCTCACTCTTAATGGTGGAAGATCTGCTAATGGGTTATCAATCATATCATTTTATACTTTTATGAAACAAATCAGAGACCTTTTTAGCTTTGTCACACAGGTCCAAGTTAGCTATCAGTCTCTGGTTTGATAATTTCTCTATTCTTTTATAAATCTCTATTGGTAATGACGGGTAAGTCTTGATAAACATAGGTCTATCGTTCTCGTATTTTTCAAGTAGGTCGTCAAGCGTACTGTTTATTAAATCAAAATCTGTCATAATCCCATATAAGTTAGTCGTTCTCTAATATCCTTTTCAGTTCTTCTAAATGCAAAGTCAGATATATCTTTATCGATAACCTTCACTTTCCCATTTATCCTCATTCTATTAGTAGAAACGAATAAAACCTTGAAATATTGTTTATCTTTCTTTCTTAATCTATTTGCACCAGTTACACCAGCAGCATCATAGTCAAAAATGATATAGGCCTCATCATAATGCCTTTTCATCCACTCTATCTCAACATCACTGAATATATAGGTTTCTGAGTGAGGTGCTATGATATCATATTCATCCCCTAAGAATTTATGAAATACCATAATATCCTTTAATGATTTTGTTATAATAAGTTTTCTATTCTTAAATCCACGTTTTTTGATCTGTTCAAGCCCTTGTAGATAGTGTCCAGGACAAGTGTTTCTCCACTTAAATTCTGGTACTTCTTCTGGCCTGTAGAGCTTAACCTTATTAAACATAACATATGCAAAGGTTAATGTAGATCGTGAAACAGTATATATTACTTCATTATTGTCATTCAATAATTTGTGTACTGACCTTACATCATATTCAGTAAGGATATCAGTACCAATATGGTAATTTTCCCAATAAATAATATCTCTTTCAGTAAAATCTCTTGATTTAAACTTGATTACTCTTTTTGCTGCGAAAAACTTCTCGTCTATTTTGATATTTATAAGCTCTTTGTTGCCTTTATTAGCCTCATCAAAGATACCTAATCCAAGCTTCTTATCAATATAAGCTACAATATCATATCTAGATTTAATGATTACTCCTTCTTGATATAAAGCATAAAGACGGACAAACTTAAAAACATTTCCACCCACCCAGGCAAAATCTTTAAAGAATATCTCGTCTTTGTCTTCAGGGATGAAGAGAACAAAGGTGGGAGTATTATCTCGTCGTATCGGACTCAATATAGTCTCACCTATCTTCACTTCTCTTCCTATAAGATTGCAATATATATCATAAGAACTAATGTGTTCAAATAGAGTATCACTCAATGACTTAAAACTGTCAAGGAATACTCTAGTCAAGTTCATTATATACCTTCTAAATCATCAGATGCATCAGCAAGTACATCTGAACTATCCATCACCATGGCATCTTCTTCAACTAAGTCAGGGCTATCCGTTTGAGGGATATCTTTCTTAGCTCTCCAATTCACATACTTAGCAGGTACACGTAATGCTTTCGCACCATTAGCAGCTATAAATCCAGAGTCCTCACGAGGAAGATCAACGAATTTACCAGTCTTATCACATCCTAACATTAGTTGGATAAGCTCCCCGTCACTAATATGCTCATTACTTATACTGATGATATAATCCACTAATGCGGTCATAGTATCAGTTACAAAAGGAATATCAGCATTTTTGATAGTCTTAGAGAAAATCTTATCGTAGTCTTCAATATTTTCATTAACATACTCTCCAACCTTTTCAACGATATCGTCAGATACATCTTTAGGCATACAGTAGGTTAATATCTCAGTCAATTGAATTAACTGGTGACTAAAATTATCTCTTGCATAATCAGGCTTTTCAAAATTGAAATAACTGAAGGTTGATTCAGCTATAATTTTGCCTTCACCATTATATTGAGCAAAAGTTAAGAAACAGTTCTTTTTAATTGGCTGTCCTTTTCTATCTGTTCTAGGCTCATTAGAGATCTCAGTTAATCTTACATTTTTTACTACTCCGAATGGAAGTCTTATGTCCACTGGCATAGAATCTAAAAATACTTTAGTTAAATTTATCTTCATCTCTTTCTTATTTAGCGTTATACAATACTGAGTCTTTCTTAGTAACACTCATTAACTCTACAAAGTCATTATAACGTGGAATCTCCACATAATTAGTCTTTATATTCTTTTCAAGCCTGATCCTTAGACGGGCCCCTTCTTCACCAATCTGCTTTTCTAATAGCTTCTCAGCAAGAATAGCAGCTTCTTTTTCAACAACAGAGAAATTAGATGTGTGAACAAATCTAGTTTTCTTAATGTTATTATACATGAAGTCTTTTGAATCTACTTCTTCTTCTTCTTTTAATAAGGACTGCATAGGATCGAACTTCTTATAAAATTCTTCTTCTGTGTAGTAAAGCATAGCAACCTCTTTAATTTTCTTAAGGAATTTCCCTAAGGCAAAAAGAGCGCTATCTCTATCTGGATCCAATTTGAAGAAAGATAGATTAAAGTTTCCTTCGATATTTCCATCTTTTCCTTCCTTATTAAATTTGATATAAAGGTGTTTCTTGTTTTCAACTCCAAGACTGTTTTTTTCTTCACCCTTATCGACACTAGCTAAATACATGTTTTCATGCATTCCTTCTGGTAAATCTATTGATCTTCCAGACTTTAGAATCTTTTCAAAACTTAATTTACTTTTTTTTGTCATACTTTAAAATTTTTTAATTATTAATTTACTGCTTCGTAAACAGCGTTACCGTCTTCATCCATAGTATACTGAGTATCTTGAACATCTAGCATTTCAGATGTCTCATATGTACCCATAAACAAGTCTGCTGCATATAGCCTCAATCCTTCTGTGATACAACGAGTTCTCAACATAAGTGGACCTCTTTTTTTATAGTTGTCTCTTTGATCAAGTCCAGCTTTCTTAATCTCACTCCAACGTTTGGTAAACCTATGAGTCTTCACTAACCCATCAAATTTATCATACTTTCTAGTGATTTCGATAGTTGTCTCGATATCAACAAGTTGTTTTTTATCATTGAAAACTTTAATATAGTCATCAACAACATCAACAATAATGTCATTTCTTAACGCAAGTCCTAAATACATGTGGACACCCATTACAGTTTTCCCTTGCACGACGTGTATACCATTCAAGGCAACCCATGGTGTAATATTTAGTTCTCTACCATATTCAACTACAGCAATCACAGCCCCAATAGCTTTGTCTCTGAAGACAGGATCGCTAAGTTGGCTTGGTGTTGCTAATGTCTCAGGCAATAGGCCCGATTGGATCATTTCTGCTGCGAAGACCTTCTTTTCTGCCAAAGATCCCGCACCATCAATAGAGTTTGCTAACTCCTTTGTAGGCAATGTCTCCATTGTTGCTACATCTTGTACTTTTTGTTTATTCATATGTTTATTATTTATTATTATTCATCATCATCGATAGCATCAACCTCGTCTTTCTTAGGCTTAGCTTTCTTTTTATTATATACAAGTTCCTTATACTCATCAAGCTTATCGCTGTCAATCCCAGGCAATTCAAAAATATTACCACTCTGGGGAAAGAAAAAGTATGGAACTGTAATGCCACTAGGGCCTAACGTATTGGCTGCGATAGTCATATGTCTAAAATAACATACACCACTGTTTAAATTAGTAAAATCTGCCATCTCATAATCAAAAGAGTATCTGTCTCCCGTCTCCTTAGGGTTATGCATGAACAATATTTTATCAGCCAAGTTGCTATACGGTCCAATCTCTTCGATCTTATTTATATAAAAACTCTCTTTCTGTGATACATAAGTATTTCCAGAAGGAACATTTAACACTACAATAGCATTAAGTGTTTTTGCTAAATCTTTCAAAACTACTCCAAGTCTGGCAGAGTTATCGTTTTTAACACAATTTCTACCATCTTCTCCAAGAACCATTGAAGCATCATCTATTATAATAATAGGAATAATGTTATGGAATTCTTCTTTGTATGTGAATTCGTCAAAATCCTCATCAAATCTCCCATAAGAGCCAAAAATACTCTTTATGATATTCTTTATTTCAAAGATAGACTTAGTGCCTCCAATAATCTTAAGATAGTTCTTTTCTACAAAAGCATTTATCACTGTAAATGCACTAACAAGATTACTTTTAGCATTTGAGGGCGACATGGGTATATCAGCCCCCGAGTAATTATAAAACGAAGAAATGCTTATCTTATTGTGCATCTTATCATCTTTTTTAGCAGCTATTTTTTGAGCCACATATGATGTAGCAATCTTCTCAACTATCTCATCTGCAGTCTTTTTGGTGCTAAAATAAAATATTCTAACATCTAATTCCTGCTTATATGTAAGCTTCTCCATAATAGGATGAAGCACATAGTTTTTAAAGATAAATGATCTCTTTCCAGACGTCTTACGGCCAGATACTACGACAAACTCTCCTTTAACATAGTCATTTAAGAGCTTGCCTGTTTTTGTAAGTGGGAACTTTAAAATCCCACTATTTCCTAGGTCAATCTTATCTAAAAGTCTGTCCTTAATATTTGATATCATTCCCATAATTACACCATTGTATACATTGAATTACTACTATTGTTCTTTTTGAACAACTCTCTAATATTTCTAGCCTTTCTTATATCCATAAGAGCTCTACTATACCATTCCTCAAACTCGTCGCCTAAAAAGTTAATAGGCTTCTTAGCAAAACCTTTACCATCACTGTAGGCAGATTGCATGTATATAAAAACAGCATATAAGATTGCTCCCATATCCTTCTTCTTAGCTACAGCTATAAAATCTTTACCAAGTCTCTTGCTTCTAATTCTCAATGTGGGTCCAGTATACCTTTTACCAGTAAAAAACTTTTCCCACTTTCTATTATTAGAACCTTCTATAGGAAACATATACAAAAATATCATAAAGTAATATGCCAGCTTTTGCTCGTCTTTTAAGAACATAGCAGCAGTTTTCTCTACAGTATCATATATATCTCCTGGAAATACAATGGCACCTTTACCATTATGTACACAGAACATAGAACATAAACGTCTTACAACCTCATTAGATAAATCTTCATTATATATTGGCTCAATAGTACCTGTAACAGTATCTTTACCAATAACAGTCTCAAATTTTAACAAGTCATATGAAACTTTGCCTCCTTTTATATACTTATTTTTACTAAGTTTTAATAAGTATTCAGTGGATATAGAAAACTCTTCTTCGTTATACAGGTATATCAGATAAAGCGCTTGGCTCATATTAATATCTCTCTTTTTAAGGAGCTCTTTTATATTTCTAAGTAATACTTCCATCTATCAGTTTCTTTTTTAAATGTTTGTGGGCGTCATCAAGCTTACTACTATTTTCATGAAGATACATAAGATAATTAAATATCCTATAAAAATCTATTGAATAAAAAGTAGCTGTCCTATCTTTAGATATTTTATTAACTCTCTTTTTAGCTATCCCAGATTTAACAAATATTTTTACTATAGATTTCGTTAACTCCTTTTCTTTTTCGCTCATTGCCCAATTATCAGACTCATACATTACAACATTACTAAATTTAAAGTATACACTATCATCACCAACCTGCAGATCTTTTTTAATATACCAATATTTATACGCCTCAGCGAATCTAAATATAAGAGTAGAAAAGGCCCCATCATGGAAATTCAATATAGCAGCTGCTCTAACATCCTTTTCAGAGCCAGAAAGTAGTTTAAGTATATCTATAACTACATCATATATTCTATCTTTTAAAATTTCTTTAAATATAGCGTCATTAATTATTTTCTTTTTATTCATCATTTCTTCCAATGTTTTAAAATTTCACTATCTACTTTTATATAGCCTCCTGGAACAGCATAATTAGCTGCTTTTTCCATTATACCATCTTGTATTACTTGCCATTCTTCGGCATAGTCGTCTTTTGCCATTGATAAAATCTGATCATGGATATTCAGTAATAATTTTACTTTATGTCCAACATCATTCTTTATGATATAGTTCCTTAATAGGATCATAGCATATTTTATCATTGAACCATTAATAGCTTGTGGCTTATAGTTCATAGCTGCATTTCTTAGATGAGATACTTCCATACCATTAGTTGGTCTATTGAAGAATCTAATTCTACCGAAAATAGGCTCTCTAACCATATAATCTTTAAGTGCTTTTTCTCCAGTATTCTTAAAGAATGCTGCCAGTTTAGGAAATGTTTCAAAATATGTCTTCATCAAAGCTTTAGCATCAGTCATTGCAAGCCCAGCATTATCACCAAACGCTTGTGGCCCAGTACCATAAAGTAAGGAGAAACTTAATCCCTTACTTAGTTTTCTAAACCTATTTGCGTCAGCTGTCGGCGGCTTCCCTACAGGTGTAGCGCTTCCTCCAGCATCTAACCATTCCTGGCCAAATATATGGAAAGAACTATAACTGTGCAGGTCGTATCCTTTTTCTACAGCTTCCCATAGCAAGTCGTCCTTAGATAAATAAGCAGCAATATAAAGTTCAGCTGAACTATAATCACTATCTACAAAACTCCATCCATCATCAGGTATAAATATACGTCTGAATTGTTCAGTCGCTGGAGCCTGCTGTAGGTTAGGTCTTAAACTACTAAGTCTACTTCCACTCGGTACGATTTGGTTAAAATTTGTATGAATCTTCCCATCATCTTCAATATAACCATACATCTTCTCTCCAAATGAACTTACAAGTTTCTGCGCTTTGCTATACTTTTTATAAGCCATAACAATTGGGTGCCTCAACTTCTTCAGTGCTTTGACGCCAACTCCTTTAAGATCAGGATACCATATATTAAAGAATTTCTGTAGCTGTGCAGGTGAATTAAAGTTTAGATTAATAGTGCCTTTCTTTATGAACATACCATGATCCATTAAAAGATTCATATGCCTGCTCACTAAATAACTCTCTAAACTACCAGTATCTCCTTCTAACAGCCAGTCAATGAATAAACTATCATTAACAGTCTTCTTCATCTTCAATAACGTCGCTTTGGCTGATGATTTTATATCTTCATCTGGGTACAGAGCGTTTAAGATTACTTTCTTTTGCACGCTACTCTTCCAGTTAATAATAATTTCATCCTCCTTCTGTAGAAACTTACCATCACGGATCTTCTCCATAATATCATCAGTTTCATTCATAAACACATCTATAATAGCCTGTCTATGTTTTTCAGCGTCTTCAGTAAAAGATTTAATGTTCTCATCAAGTGCTACAGTATCAATTCTAACACCATTAAGTTCCATATCCCCAAGGGCCATTAATACATTATTCTCAATCTTCATCACTTTCTCAAACTTATGTCTTTTTACTCCATACATAAGCTTAGTATATAAAGTACCAAGATATACAACATCCATTGTGGCATAATATAACTGTTCTGGAGACATTCCAGTACCATCAAAAGTGGTCTGTGCATCTTTACTTATATTCAAGTTAAGATATGTCCCCAGAAGTCCAGCAAGGCCATTTTGTCCAGGTTCAGCTACTCCAGCATGCAATACCTTCGCAGCAAGCATAGTGTCTCTAAAGCGCTTAATCTTCACTCCATAATGAGTAAACAAAACCTTATATTCAAACTTACCGTTCTGTGCAAAAAATGTTATATCGCTTCCTAAAACTTCTATAATCTCATCGCGCATCATATCAATAGTACCAATGTCGAATACATGTTGCTCAGTTCCCTCAAGATTACCAAACTGCAATACATAGAGACTTCTATCAGTAACAAAATCTGTAACATTAGTTTCAGTATCTATCTGTAAAGCTTTTTTATCCTTAATAAACTCATTAAAACGTCTTTTATCCCCAAGCTTTACTTTAAAACCTCTTTTTTTCATGAATTTCCTATACTCTTTTGAGCCATATCTATCATCATCACCATATATGTATACAACAGAGCTATATTTTTTCTTTTCTTTCATATCATTTTAAATTTTTAAAAAATTCTATATCACTCAATACTTCTTCACTAGCATCAAATATTTCTAAATTAACTTTTGGAATTATAGTAATAGCTGTACACATAAGTACTTCTTTTACATAATCAAACGTAGCAATAACATTCTCACCTTTAACAGGCAATTGTGTCTCTTCCCATATTTGGTCTTTCCAAATGGCTCCACTCAACAGAAGATGTGATATCTGAGAGTAATGTACAACAGTACCAGAATCTGATACAGCTTTCAATATCTCCAGATTTTCTTCAGCTACTGCCTTTAGATTTATAATCCATCTATCATACCCATCATCTGTATAAGGTTTATTGAAATCAGGCGTTGAGTTACATCTTACAATAGCTGTACACGGCTCAGTAACTATAGCATACTTATCAAGATGCTTTATATTAAACCGAAGATCACTCATCTGCTCTTCTTTTTAAGAACATCCTATTTAATTTTGTTTGATCTACTTTTAGATCTTTATTGTATATAAATACCCTAAAAGATGCTCTTGTGATGGCAACATATAGAGATTGTAATTTCTCCTTTGTGCCAATAGGCTTTATACCTAAGATATCTTCTTCCATTATAAATATATTAGAAATAGAGCTTCCTTGTGATTTATGTATACTCGTCGCATAAGAATAATTGAAATATGCAAAACTATCTTTAAATGCATAATACTCACTCCATTTGTTGGGGGTATTATACGCAGCTAATTTAAGCTTTGCTAGCATATCATTGTATTCGCCTTTACCTTTGGTTGATATAACAGGGACTACTGCAGGTGAGTTTTGAAATCGTAGCTCAACACAAGGAATAGCAAATTTGCCTATAACATCTTTAGTAGATTTTACTAGTAATACCTCTCCATTATTGATCTCTCCTTTATATCCTCCATCATTAATTATCAACTCTCCATCTTCAAACTGTCTAGCATTTGTACCATACAAAGCTTTTCTAATGATATCATTAAGTGTCTTAATAGTCTTATTTCTATATGCAAGCACTCTTACATGCTGTGTTCCTTTTTTCTCCTTAAAGCGTTTAATAGCCGCATTAATGAAAGGAGTAAAATTGTTTAAAAATATATAACCACTACCATTTTCTGATACCAAGCTTTGACGTTTAGTAAACATAGTAATAACTCTAAGTTCTGCATATCGCCCATCTCTGGCTTTATTAATTTCTTTTCTAACAGCGCTAGCTAGATTATAAATCAAACCAGTAAACCTCATAGGTATACTTAGTTCAGCATGAATATTGTTAAATGCTATATTATCATGATCTTGCTTAACAGGAGGTAATTGACAATAATCGCCTAAAAATATAATCTTTTTTCCTCTACTCATTTTAAGAAGCTCTCTTATAGTATCATCACTTATCATACTAACCTCATCTATGATAATAACATCAGCAGATACTATAGGTGGCCTCATTCTACTTTGTTTATTTACTAATATAAGTTCTCCTTTATCATTAAATGTAAGTTTTTTACCCATAAGGGTTGCTACAGTATGTACTTCTACACTATGCTCTTTTAAAAAGTCCTTTAGTATGTTCTTAGCAAAGTGGCTTGGTGCAGCAGCAACTACTGAATAACCAAATAATTCATGAAGTGCTCTACCAATAGCGTATGATTTACCAACTCCTCCACCTCCTTGAATAAGAAAGTATTCTTTATTATCTTTATTGGTCTTCACATACTCTATAATACCATTAACCATATCTTTTTGCTCTTCATTAAGCCCATCAAGATATGCAAAATTGGATGTTGATGACTCAAATACAGAGGAAAGGTCTTCAAGCTCTATTAGATTATCTTGATCGATTCCCGCAAAAGGTATCATATCAGGTAATTTATCTTTTTCTTTCATAATTTAAAATATTTTCCATTATTAATAGAGGCAAGGCTTCTAAAGGTGTCATTCTCATTAAAACTTATCACATTAAGTGTGTTGTTTGTAAATGTTATGTCATCTAAATAATCTTCCCCATCAGTTATTATTATAATTTTTTCTCCGTTAAGCTTTCTTTTATTTAATAGCCTAACTATATCAAAATTATATAAAGTGTAATTTTCTATTTCAGTGTCTACATAATTATCTACATTATATATAGTAGTACTAATTATATTTCTGGCCCCTTCTATCCATTCTATCTCGTAACCATTTAAAAAAGCATCATTGATAATTATATTTTTTATAAATACCAGCTTTTCCATATAATCATTCATAGAAATAGAGCCATCCTGTATGACAATTACCTTTTTATCTCCCTCATTCTCAGAAACTTCTATATCACTAACCACAAGTTCTTTGGAGTACATTTTATACCACAAATCTTTTCTAACCAGGTCTGATTTATTTTTAGCTTTCATAGCCTGTGAATAGTACTTCATTCTATTAGTGTGTAAAGAGAAACTATGTTCCATACCCCTATTAAATATAAAGAAGGATTTGTCAATATCATAATCACTCTCTCTATACTTATTATAAAAAGTAACATCTATAAAAGAATCCTCTTCCATAAACTTATTAGGGTTAATTTTTCCATCAAGTTCTACTATGATATCATTATCGAAACTTCTCATATCGATTATTTGATTCATCTTTTGATAAAGAAGGACCGCAGAATATGCAGGCCCCTCTCTACTAATAAATGCACTTAAATTCATAATAGTCAGTAATCTCCTTAGCTTAATAGCTTCATGAGTATCACTAAATGCATTATTAACATCACCTTTTTCAAGGTATACCCAAAAGAACATATCGTAAAAAGCTTTTATAGCCTTCATAGATATATATCCAGAAATATCAAAGTTACTCAACTCTTTCTCTATTTCACGTTCAAATCCAGAGTCATCCATCTGTCTATGTCTAATTACCATTTTCAAGAGTTTTAATCATTCCCTTTATTTTTGAATAATCAGCATATTTAACATGATAAGCACTAATATCTCTTTCTAAGTCAGTTATTAATTCATTTACATTGTCAATATTATTACTACTTAGTCGTATCTCCTTTAAGTGATACATTACATAGTATAAATATGCTGCAAGAACAGCTCCATTTTTTTCATTCTTTGCTATATCTATCTCATCTTTAATATCTGCAACAGTAGCTTTTAGTTTGACTTTTTTATAATCTTCCTCAGCTTTTATCTTAATACCATCAATATAACTCATATTAACATTAAACCCGCTAATATGATCTATACCAAGACTTAAAAATGTTCTAGTCATGTCTATAGCAGTTCTAGGTGATATAATCTTATGAAACTCCATAAAATTATTCTCAAATAGTTTAGCCATAAAATAAAGACTTCTATCATCCTCGCCTTCGAAAACTAGCTGTAAAAAAGAAAAGAATCTTTCGGCTGTAAATGAGTTCCATACTACATTTACCTGAAGAGGGAACCTTTCATTATACAGAGCACTCATGCTGTCATCTATACTCATATCAGCGGCATTTTTATTAGCTGCTATAATCATAGTAGGCACAAGGCTTTCTATCTTAGTTCCTTTATATCTATACCCTTTCTCAGTTAGTATATCTTTAAGAGCTGCAGCAGTGCTTGGCAATATATCGGTAAATTCCTCTCCAATTAGAATGCCAGGCCTGTAAAATACAGAATCTTTAAAATTAATCTCATACTTACTTTCTTCAAGAAGCTTCTTCATATCTGGTACACCCAACAGAGCATCAACTGGCATATCCTTATACCCTACAATAGTATTATATGGTATTTTATATATGTCCAGTATATACTTTATTAGTGTTGATTTACCAAACCCTCCTGGGCCACTAAGAAATATATTAGTATTCATTCTTAGCCCAGTGTATATGATTTTCACCACATGATCTAGATAGATAAACTTTTTATTAACTTCTTTAATTAACTCATCGACAGAAAGCTCTTTGACTCGTGCTGAAACCAGCGCACTCACTTCAGCGTTAGTCTCACATTTACTTAAATCTAATTCTTTCATATCTTACGTTTTTTAAATATCATCTAAAATCTCTAAATCATCTTGATCAACTATTTCATCAAGCTCTGCTTCAAATTCTACAATAGAATCCCAATCAATAACATCCTCTTTAAAAGGCTTGCATAATTTAAATCCATGCTCTTTTCCTTCTTTTTTAGTTCTAAGCATATAAATTAATGCGAATATCTCTTCAAAATAGGCATCAATCTCCTCAGTTGTTTTTGTGATGTGGGACAGATCTGGATCAAACTCTTTAAGGGCCTCATCTTTTATATCCTTAGTCATTCTTTTGACATCATTAGCCTGCTTATAGTCTAATAAATACTGCTTTTGAAGCTTTTTTACTTCTTTTTCTATAAGTGTTACTGTAAGATATTCATGATAAAATTCTCTAGCCTTAACTAGATAAAAAGACTCATTAACATCTTCACCAGTATTAGTATCTATAGCATCATATGCTTTTATAGCAGCTGTTTCACCAACGCCAGGCAAACCACCAATATTATCAGTAGTATCTCCTTTCAACAATTGGCAGTAGAATAATCTATTAGATACAGTCTCATTACAATACATTTTAATTCTCTTATTATAATCATAGAACCACATATCAGGTAGTTGTAACAAATCCTTATCAGGAGTAGCAATGAAAACCTTTTTAAATTTATCTCTGTTATGATTGGCTGCAATGGTGCACGCATCATCCGCTTCAATCTTATCAACAGGCATAAAATTCCAAAAGTTTTCCATTCTATCCTTCAAAATAGGCTCCCAAAATTTGATATAATCTTCCTTCTCTGGTCGAGTTCCCTTATAGGGTCTTTCCTTAGCTATATTATATCTAAAATTCTTACTACCCATAGCTCCAAAAAAGCCTAAGTAATGTTTTGCCTTTGTTTCTACTAATATATCCTTTATAAATTCATCAAGTTTATTAATACCCATAGGCCTAATAAACATATTTTTGAACTTATATCCTACAGTATATACAAGAGAATCGGCGTCAATTATTACTAAATTTTCTTCTTTTTTCATGCTACTTCTGCTTTATATTGTCTATCTATTTTTGCCCTAGAGTAATAAGAAAAGAGCTCGTCTTTTATACTATATTGCCCAATTTCATCTACTTCAGTAGCCTCATCAAATACCTCTTCTTCATCTTTGATCTCTACTTTTGTGCCATATACCCAAAATATGTATACATTTAAGTCATCGACATTCTCAAATGGAACAAACTCTGCTATTCCAAGGATTCCGTCCATATCTACAAGTCTTTTAGATACAACGATATTTACAGTCTTATTATACTGCAATGCTAGCATAGTAGCTACATCCAGGGCCTCAGCCTTGGTTCCAGTGTCTTCAGTAATGATTTCTCCGCCATCAAATCTGTATGAATTAACAGTTTCCCACTTTTTTGTTCCTTTTATAACAATATTATGTGCTATAATTCTAGAACCATCTTTTATAACAGGCTTCTTATTATATAGTGCCCCAAAGACAGTATACTCAGATATTTTGTTATTTATGAATTCTCTATAAAGGTGTTGTGAGTGTTTAAAGATTTTACCATTATCAATAGCTTCCGCATTGAATTCAGAACTCACAATCTCCATCGTAGAGTTATCTAGTCCTTGTTCCATCTTAAGGTTTTTGAAAGCTATTTCCATAGTCTCCCCTTTAACCTTAAAAACCTCCACGAAGGAGGTAGTTATTTTATTAGTTGCCATTATGTTTCTTGTTTATTGCACGCCTTTAAAAATTATATTCCTATAACTTGAGTGACGCAGCATTTTTATTACTTTAGTTTTAACATCGTTGATGTGTACTTTACTAACTTTAAGTTCTAGTGCTATATCTTCTGATTTCATTTTATTTACACCATTAAGGCCAAAAGCGTGTTCTATTATAAACACTTCTTTCTTATTAAAATCAGATAATACATCATTAAAATTTTGTGCTAGTATTTCGTTAGTCTCTTTTTTAGTTTCCTCTTCAAAATTTTCAACGCTCTTATGAAGGAATACTTCCTCAGGCATTTTATATTTATCAGAATCTTCGTCGAGTCTATTGAAGTCAGCGAATGACGATGTCACTGTATTCTCTACAGCTATATAATTAAGTACGCTTTTACTTTCAAGCTCATACTCAATTTCATTATTAATTTGTGCATATTTTTTTAAAAAAGACTCATAGGCCGCCTTTTTATTAGCTGGCAGCCGTATGAATCTGTAATTGGCTTCACCCATAAAGATGTGCTTTTTCATCCAAATGTGAGCATAGTAGATAAAGGTAGTATTTTTACTCGGATCAAATTTTCTTATCCCCTCTATGAGGCCGATATAGATATAAGATCGCAAGTCATCATCATCTTTAATCTCCGTTTTCTTGGAGTACTTAGATACCATATAGTCCACGTAGGACTCATAAATCATTACTAACCTTGTCTCTGCAATACTATCCCCTCCTTGCGCTCTACTTATTAACGCTAGTATTTCGGGGGTGTCTTTTTGGTGTGAAGCCATATTTGTCAATTAAAGTTTATCTTCTTCTTCAATTAAACGTTTCTTCAAGTTCTTTATTGCCTCAGCTTTAGCAATAGCCCACTCATCATCAAGCATTGCTGCATATTTTGATGGGTGATACATAGAATCGTTAACTTGGAAGTGACCTCCAATAACCATGTAACGCTTACATCTGATTGCACCGTCTCCAGCACCTTCTCTGATGTCCGCTACAGCTCCAATATCCTCAGGAGCAACTAAACAGTCAACTAAATAGTCAGTTTTACCACCGAAGTTTTGTACGTAGTAGTATCCACCTAAGTGAAGACCCGCGCGTCCAAATGTACTGTCATCAGTATTAACTTGACTAAATCCTTCAGGAAGAGCATGAACTTTTCCAACTTTAACAACATGTCCTAAATTGATATTCTCAGTATCACCAAGAGTATCACAAGAAAACTCGTCTCCAGATCTACCCATAATTGGTGGCTCAAAAACAAAATCCTCAGCAATAGCTGGTAAAGCTAATTCATCTTTAGTAACCTCACCAGAATTTTCGTCAACCTCAAGTGTACGTTCATATCTAGCCTTAGTAACAATAGATTGCTCTCCAGTCTCTTCATCTTTCTCAACAACAAATTTGTCAGTAAGTAATCTAACATACTTAAATGCGGCTAAAATACCTTCCTCAGTAATACTAATTTGATCAAATGTAGATAATGCTTCAGCAATTTTATCAGAATATCCTTGTTCAACTAACTTGTCGATATTTTTACTATCTACGTAATTAGCTTTAAGGTATTCAACTATGTTATTAACCTTATTAGAGCTTTTAACATACAGTTGGTTTCTCATTAATCTTACCCAGAAAATTAACCATGGTTTAGGGCTAAGTCCTTTGTCAGCAGCTTCAATCATTTTATCAACGAAGAATTTATGAATAGGAGCATCACTATAAGACCCTTTATGCTTGATATGGTAGGTTTCAGCCTTTGTATCAAAATATAAATCTCCAGAAAGAATCTCTTTAATAGAGTCTCCAGCAGTAGTCTCGTTAGCTGTATAAGCAGCAGCCTCTGCTTCAAGTTCTTTAACTGCTTCAAATGTTTCAGCAGCATTAACTTCTTTTGACCAGTGTGCTAAGTGTTGCTTAGACTCGTCTGTTGACTCAATAGAATAAGGTGTTCCACCAATTGTACCTGTTAAATACTTCTGTTCGTCAATCGTAATTTCATTAATTGTAATCATACTTTATAAATTTATTTATTATTAATTATTATTCAGTGTATGGTAAAGGAGTCTTTTTTTCAAAATCCCTTTCCCCTCTTTTAATTTCATTTCTTTTCCTAGTTACTTCGCCTTTTACATCTACATTAAAATCAGATATATCAATTTTAATATCAGCAAAAGGTTTATTAGTCAGTAAACTGTCTATACCAGGAATATCTCTATATCTAATATCAAGTGCTCTACCTAAATGTGTTAAAGATATCTCTCCAAATTCTATATTATAAAGAGCATCAGTCAATAATGTAGTGCCTTTAACCTTTATAAATCTCCTAAGAGTATCCGCAGAACATCCCAATATAAGATATAAGTTTGTATCTACTGATTTCCTATATGCTGGGGAAACTATATCTTCTACAGAGGCATCATTAGTTCTATATAAGATAACTTTTGTTCCAGAAGCTTGTATAGTTTTAATAGAGTCTTCATTATAATAATCTTTATAGCTATAATTACCATAAAACTTTTTACATGAGACTTTATCTTCTTTTTTAGCTTTCTCAGCAGCAGTTAACCATCTATCATTTTCAGCCTCTTCAACTTTCTTGGCAAGTGCCTTCATCTTTGCAGAATCTATTTCTTCTTTAAAAAGAACATTTAAACCCTTAGCAAGAGATAAAAATACCTCACCAATAATAATATCTTCAAACTTTGGACCAGTAACAACAGTGTCCTCTGTTCCGTCATCTGAAACAACTTGCATTGTTTTAGTTTTATATGATTTCTCTATAAACTTGTTTAGAATAGTAAGATCAATTTTCTTATTTCTAACATCTTCTAATGTAATTCCTATTTTACTAGCCATTTTATCAGCATAGTCTGTACTCATATAAATAACATTCACATTAGACTCACCATACTCCATTGTCATATTAAAAGCGTCCCTAGCATATCTACCGATACCTTTATACTTAGTATCACCTATATAAACGACTGTACGCTTGAAATTATTGTGCAAAGGACTTAAAAAAGACAGATATTTTTTACTTAAATTACTCTTATAATCAACATCACCAGTATTATTGCCCCAGCGCTCTTCACCAGCTATAGCCATTAAAAAATCATCAGATTTCTTTTTGAAAGCAGTTCCAGCTCCAGCAATATTAAACGTTCTATACGTGATATCGATATCAGATGAATCTATCACCTTATATAGTTCTCCTAAACCAGCAACAGAGTTCTTGGCTTTAAAAGCTTCTAGTAAATGAAAATGGTCTGCTAAACAAGATGCGCCGCTAAGCTTTTCTTTAATTACATTCTTGATAACCTCCTGGGCCTCCACGAACATGTTCTTAATTGCATCTCTTGTCTTAGTATTCCAAATCACACTCTCTCTAGAAGGAGTAACATCTACATCATTAATATTCATAATGAAAGATACATTACCTGCGTAACGTTTCATTTCAAGTTCATCAAAGTTAATAACACCATAATTAATCATGATCTCACTATCTTCACCAGGCTTCAATAAAATCTGAGGTCTAGCATAATAATCAGTGTCACCAACCAATACTTTATCAGTCTTAAACACCACAGTATTAGAGAAGTCTCTCTTCTTATCGACGATACCATAACTTTTATCACTCATCAATAACTGTATATTATCAATGAACCCAAGCTGGCTTTCTACAGCATTTATATAGTCTTGACGTCTATGTCTTTTAACCTCAGCTTCGACTAGTACTTTATTAAGCTGCTTTGTCTCCCTATAGTGACACTTATAGCCATTATAAAATTCATGTACAGGATTTTTACTCCCATCATCATTAAATTTAGGCATTGTAGATACAACATGGTCTTTAAAGATATCAAATTGAAACTCTTTACCATTATATCTTGTAGTCATACTATATGAATCAACTCCAGTGGCTAATAGAGACTTTGCACCAAGCCCAAAACTTCCAAGCTGGCTCTTTGAAAGCCTTTTACTAGAAAATCCAAGACTAAAATAGTTTACCAATCTATCACCACCAAGGCCAACGCCATGGTCAATAAACTGGATCCTATCCCTCATATCAGTATCGTTCTCTATGTAACGTATTTTAACATCATTATCATCACTAAGCCATTTAGTATCATAATAATCAGCATTAAATCTTGAGTCTTTAAACTCTTCACCCTCTTTTTCAATAAAAAGGTCCTCAATTTCAATATCTCCGTTCAGTATCTTCAAAGCGTTTTTCTTCTCGCTGATTGAATCCAACGAGTTACTAACGATCTCTCTTACAGACGACTTGAAAGGGTATATATACTGTGTCTCCTGAAGCACACTGAACATAATAGACTCTGAGCCCTCATGTATCTTCTTCTTCAGCACATTATCTCCAACCCCTTCAGTTGCTTTAACATTTGCTATCATTTATTTTATTTTAAGTTATAATTTCCATCATCTCTCTATGAGATTTCTTCTTATTTACCAGAGCCATGATCTTAGCACGCTTCTCTTCCAGGAACATCCTATCATCAACATCTGTTATGTCATCTGGAAAATATAAAAAATGATTAAATGCCGTAGCAGTAACCTTATTTTTTTCATATAGTCCCAAATACATGTTATGTATTCCACCATACTCAGTTATACCTTTGTACACTGTGGTTTTATAATAACCATACTTACCGTCAATAGTAGGATTAAATAATACAAAACCACCATTATTTGGGTTATACATTAATAATAATTCCTTTTTTAATGCAATTTTCTTCAACTCATCAGTTGTTTTAATTACTCTTATATCTCTAAGTCTCATTAGTTTGTATTTCTTTTAAGTTTATAATTCAGTTTACCAATATGCTTATCCCCATTAAGTCTCATAATACTATGAAAGTAATGAAGTAAAAAAGATTTATCTCCTTTACCAGCTCTTTCATAAAAATCTTGAAGAACTTCTCCAGGCATTAGATTATCTTTCATAGCATCAGCATACTTGGCATTAAATATAATCTCATTAAGTTCTCTATCAGCCTCTTTAGTATTTATAGAGTCATTATAATGTAGTTTAACAAGATCATATATAATACCAAGTATTTTTTCTTTATTGGCCTCTAGAACTTTTCCAAATAGCCATTCAATAATTTTATCCTTCATTCTTTTCAACTTTAGCCATTATATCAAAGTAATACATAATCTTATATATGTATTTTGGATTGGCATCAATCTGGTTCATAGGAATCCCAACAAATTTGTCTACTATAACGCGATCTCCTGCGCCAATAAACTTATCCATAGGAGCCATTCCAAGAATCTTTTCAGTTTTACCAATACTTACAATTTCTACGATATCTATTACAGAGTCATTCTTGCTAAGCTCTTCTTTCTTTCCAAGATCAACTAAGATGCCACTATCGGTAACCTTCTCTGTCTTAGGGGCATACCTTACTAACATATAGTTAGTTCCAGGCACAAAGGTAGAGGGCTCAAATGATTTAGTGCTCTCCATAGCTTCCTTAGATTTAAACATAAGTATGTCAGTATTATTGATTACCTTAACATATCCACTTTTAGTAGGTACATGGAAACCAGAGTACATAGAAGTCACTATAACGTCACCATCATTATGATTCTCACTAGCTCTAACCTCACCTACATAAAGCTCATTTCTAATAACAACACTGGAGCTTCCTATAAGGATCCCACTGCTGAACTGTGCTGGCCAGCTTTTAATCTCGACCAACAATCTTCCTTTAGCAGGCTTGATATCACTAATCTCTAGCTCTGCTGTAATATTTGATGCTTTCTTCATTTTTTAAAATTTTTCATTATACTATCTACTTTACTCTCTATACTTTTAAAAGTATTTTCAAATATTTCAATATTTTTTATATCCTTTTTAAAGGCGACTTTTAATTCTTCTATAGTCCAATACTCTTTATTATCATGTCCTGCAGCCACTATTTTAAGGCCTTTCCCAGTCGCTCTAATAGTACATTTAAGACTACTAAGATACATTTTAGCAGATGACGGTGTAGTACCTACTGATGAATGAGTATAAAAATAACCATTACCCTTCCCATTTTCATGAACTATTAAATAAAGGAACATTAAACCACGTTTTATAGCTACCCTGTTCTTTTTCTCTATCTGCCCTTTTATTTGGTATGCTAATAAACCAGTATCATGTCGCCTAGAAGCTTCTGGTATTATATTGACACCATTTAATATAAGGTCAGTAGACATTTCATCATGTCCTGGAGAAGTATTCTCCTCTATCTCAAATGTATTAAGATTTACTATATATTTTGCTTTCATATCTATTTAGGTTTAAAATTTGTGATTGATGAGAGATCTTTACCATAATAGAATTTATAGAGAGCATTAAACTCTGCTACATCATCTCCTGGTGCATGATATCCATAATTTTCAATTACTACTCCTGTACTACTCATAGTAGCTCTAAAACTTCTTGCTATATCACATAGCTCAATCATTTTATAAGTTCTAAATTTAATATGTTCATCAGCTATAAGTGCTGGATCTATACTAAAACTCTTACTAAAATGCTGCCTAGCTTCTTTTATAACTTCAGCTTTACGCTCATTAAGTAATTTAGATTGACTTTCTTTATATTTTACTTTACTTTTAAAAGATTTTACTATTTCTTCATCAGAAAATGTATCACCAATAATAGCACTTGATGTATTTGTCATAGAAGCAAAGAAAGGTTCTATAAAATCCATATGGACATATAAATCCCCGTTCTTAGCACTCATCCAACCCCTTACATTAGTAATGTTGAGAGAATACCCAACTATATTTTCTAAATGTTTAAAATCTTTAGCACCATATGCCTCACATAATGCTTTAATAGTTTTTTCTTTAGTCATTATTCATTTAATTTATCGACAATCTCATCCACAATACTCTGCTGCTCCCTAATCGCATCGATCGAGCAAACATTATTAAGCTTTGGTTCAGTCATCTTGTTTAATAATTTAATTTCTTTTCTAAGGACCTCCTTTAATCTAATAGGCTCTCTGCTAATAAATACCTTTAAAGTTCTCCTATCGTCTTGTAGAGACATACTAACTACATTATCTACATGAATGTTAACATATTCTCTACCTTCTTCAGTTATAATCTCAACTCTAGTACAATTTTCTAGTATTTTCACTACATCTTCAAAGCTATCCATTATCCAAAATATTCTTTATTAACTTGGTCTGGAGTCATTACAGAAATAGTAATGTTAGTATTTTCATCATTAGTTGTAGTAATATTACTATCATTACAATCTATATTACCAGTAGTTCCAGTATACCATGGTGAATTAGGAATAAATGGTTCATATGGTCTATAAGGCTCATAAGGTATAGGCTGTGTTGGTACCTGAAACGGCACCTGTACTTCTACCTTAGACCTCACTGTGAATCCTTCATAGGTCTCACATAAGTCAAGAAGCTCTTCCATAGTAGCTTCTACTATAATAATCTCTTCTTTTACTGTATCAATTTCTACTTTCATCTTTTTTAATTTTAATTAATTGATCTGCATATCTAGTTGTAGTCATGCCTTTAAAATCTTTCATTTCTGGATATTTATTAAGTCTAAGAGTAACTTTTTTAGGTGTAAATTTTACTATCTTACCTTTATAGAACTGACTAAAGTACGTATCCCAAGCAGCTACTACATTACCTATCTTTAATACTTTCCCAGTGAAGTCAAGCCTATCCTCGTACTTCCACGCATTTGGGTCTTCCATAATTATCTATCTAAGTGGGCTCCAATATACACTGGAAACCTTATATTACCTTCATCAGTATACTCAAAGAATCTGATATTACCCATCATCCCGATATATTCATCCTTGTTACTCAAAAGCTCTCTACGCTCCTCATGTGACAATCTACATCCAGCTCTAAATTCAACAGTCTTACCATCAAAAAGTCCGCTATCGTGTGTATATCTTAACACAGGTACCCCAAATTCAGGGTTAGCATCACTAGGCTCAATGTCAATAATCTCAGCATCAAGATCCATAAACTGTTTAAACTTTAGTAAATTAGAACTACGGCCATTGACCTTATATCCTTCATTACCCCATCTCAACATAGATCCTTCATACCCAAGCTCTAGGCTCTCATCATTATACTTCACAAATTCCTCATAGGAATCTACTTTAGTAGGAATAACAAGCTCTATACAATCGATATCCTTAACCAAATCTCTAAGTTTATAAAACCTTTGAATATATGGAAGTGGACTAATTAAGTCATAGGCATGTATTTTAACCATCTCGGTTTCACCAGCTCTATACTTCTTAACAAGCTTCATCACACCCTGGAAAGTCTCTCCATGAGCATATGCTTCTCCATCAATCCATTCAGTAACACCAACTAATTGACTCATTATATGTCCAAGCGTTGTAATAGGTACAGATTTTCTTGATAACAAAGTATTTTCCTTACCAAGCATTCTCATACCATCATACTTACGATTAGCATATGCTGTAGACCAATCAACTTTATGGGCCTCATCCTCATATACTTTAGCTAGCATAGGCATTACTACCTCGCTGTCTCGTGCATCGTTAATATCATAAAAATATCCTTCTCTTAATTTCTTTGTAATAAGTGCTATTGATTGTAAATCAGCCTGCTGCATTGGGTCTGTTTCATTAGATCTGCCAACATTTTTAGCTTTACAAAGTTTTTTATGTTCTACCTTTTTCCCATCAAGTAATCCTGATGTCTGTATTAGATAGCCATCTATAGCTTCTATCGTAAGTGACCTTATCTTGCCCTTACTGTCTTTTTTAAATATCTCCATTTTTTACTTTTTCGTATTTTAACATTACTAAATTTGCGTGTGTGAAATATCCTGCATCTTGAAATTGCTCTGCTACTACTTTATAAGTATCAAGCATTTTTTCTTTTGCTATTCCCACATCAATATCTAACCAATCTAAAAACTCATCAAAAGAAGGATATTCTTTAACAACCCAGTGAACATCATATTTCTTTAGTTCTTCTTCAAAATCCATTAGTCTTGTTTTAACACATCTAATATATACTGATTTTTTTGAAGTACTATTTTATTACACCCCTCTTGATTTTCACAAGATTCTATCCAACTATCCCAAAAAGCATCGACATAATCAATAAAGGCTTCTGGACTTTTTCTTTTTTTATATCTTCTTAAATAAGTCTTTTTTAAAGTCTTTTTAGGGTATATAAGATTAAATGCTATCCCAGTGGCTTCTAGCATTTTTCTAACTTCCTCATGAGAACTTATAAATATAATATCTACTTTTCCTATATT
>Ga0256844_10000011_pt1 | contig 102296 bp, 104 predicted proteins | sample MusselsmetaG_FD_189100 | JGI IMG/M metagenome (GOLD analysis project Ga0256844, IMG submission 189100) | Mussel associated microbial communities from hydrothermal vent at the East Pacific Rise, Pacific Ocean - Mussels | ecosystem: Host-associated > Mollusca > Shell > Unclassified ... | reverse complement strand
AAAATAAGCCTTTTGTAATGATGTTGTAGGAACAAAATTATACTGAAAAGTGGCTATTTATGGGCTTTAATACTTAACTTAAGTTTGTGGATTTATTGGAATCTATGTGCGAAAGTTGAGTTAATAAGCTTGTTATTAACTTTTGGGAATAATTATAGTAATAAAAAGGAACTAAAGAATGTTTAACAATAAAAATATACTAATTACAGGTGGGACAGGAAGTTTTGGTAAAAAATATACTGATATTATTCTCTCGCAATATAAGCCAAACAAGATAATTATATATAGTAGAGATGAACTCAAACAGTATGAGATGGCACAATCTTATAATGATAAATGTATGCGATATTTTATTGGAGATGTTAGAGATGCAGAGCGTTTAAATGAAGCGATGCAAGGTGTTGATTTTGTTATTCATGCGGCAGCTTTAAAGCATGTTCCAATTGCTGAGTATAATCCAATGGAATGTATTAAGACAAATATAGATGGTGCACAAAATGTTATTAAAGCGGCAATAAATAATGAGGTAGAAAAGGTGATAGCTCTTTCTACAGATAAGGCATCTTCTCCAATTAACTTATATGGTGCTACAAAGTTGGCATCTGACAAGCTTTTTGTAGCAGCTAACAATATGGTAGGAAAACGAAAAACAAGATTTGCGGTTGTTCGATATGGAAATGTTGTAGGAAGTCGCGGCTCAGTAGTTCCTTTTTTTAAACAACTAATTGATGATGGAGCTACTGAACTTCCTATTACGGATGATAAAATGACAAGATTTCTTATTACTCTTGAAGATGGTGTAAACTTTGTTTTAAATGACTTTAAAAGAATGCATGGTGGTGAAATATTTATACCAAAAATTCCATCAATGAAAATGACAGATTTAGCAACTTCACTTGCACCAAAGTTACCTCATAAAATTATAGGCATTCGACCTGGTGAAAAAATGCATGAGGTGATGATTACAGCAGATGATAGAGTTGTAGAGTTTGATAACTACTATGTAATCACTCCAACTATACAGTTTAACCACCTAGTTGATTATAATAAAAATGCTTTAGGTGAAGATGGTAAAGATATAGGTATTGGGTTTGAATATAACTCTTTAAATAATACTCAGTGGCTTACAAATGATGAATTTTTAGTAATGGATAAAAACTCATAGTATGGACTTTATTCCTTATGGTAAGCAACTAATTGGACAAGATGATATAGAGTCCGTTATTGAGACTTTAAAATCAGATTATTTGACAACTGGACCAAAAGTAAAAGAGTTTGAAGAAGCTCTTGCAAGATTTAGTGATGTAAAATATTGTGTAGCTGTATCAAATGGAACAGCTGCTTTGCATTTAGCTTCATTAGTACTATTAAATAAAGATGATAAGGTCTTAACTACCCCTAACTCTTTTTTAGCTACTTCTAACTCTATTTTATATGTTGGTGCAAAGCCAATCTTTGTAGATATTGCAGAAGATGGAAATATTGATTTAGACCTGTGTGAAGAGGCACTAAAAAAAGATTCTACTATTAAAGCTATTTATGCTGTTGCTTTTTCTGGAAACATGGTTAATCAAAATAAATTGAAGTATTTAAAAGAAACTTATAATATTGTTATTTTAGAAGATAATGCTCACGCAATTGGTGCTACATATAATGGAATCAAATCTGGTAGTTGTACTTATAGCGATATATCAATCTTCTCTTTTCATCCTGTAAAGCATTTAACAACAGGTGAAGGTGGGGCAATAACTACAAACTCAAAAGAGATATATGAAAAGCTTTTAACTCTTCGAACTCATGGAATGGTTAAAACACCTGAAATGAAACCTTGGGAATATGAGATGAGAGATTTAGGTTTTAATTACCGTATAACAGACATTCAATGTGCTTTAGGTCTCTCACAATTGAATAAACTTTCAGGTTTTATTAAAAGAAGATTTGAAATAGTAAAAAAATACGATAATGTTTTTTTAAATTCGATAGTAAAACCGTTATATACTTTTGATGGAAAATCTTCATATCATCTCTATGTTGTACAAGTTGATTTTAGCAAGTTAAATATTTCTAAAGTAGATTTGTTTAATCAATTGAGAGAGAAAAACATCGGTATTCAACTACACTATATGCCAATAAATAAACAGTGGTACTATAAATCTCTTGGTTATGGAGAAGAGATTACACCACGTATGGACAGATACTATGATGAGTGCTTTTCTCTTCCAATGTATCCACTCTTAAGTGATGAAGAACAAGAGTATGTAATTAAAACTCTGTTTGAGATTTTAAATGACTAGATCAATAGCTATAATACCTGCAAGAGGTGGAAGTAAAAGAATACCAAGAAAAAATATTAAAGATTTTTTTGGTAAACCACTTATTGCCTACTCTATAGAGGTGGCACTTAAAGCAAAACTATTTGATAAAGTAGTAGTAACTACTGATGATGAGGAGATAGCTTCTATAGCCAAACAATATGGAGCTGAAGTACCATTTATAAGACCAAAAGAACTTGCAGATGATTTTACTGGTACAGGCGATGTTATAAATCATGCTATAGACTATTTAAAAAAACAAGGTGAAGAATTTGATTATGTTTGTACTATTTATGCAACAGCTCCGTTACTTCAATCAAAATACTTAACTGAAGGCTTTAACAAACTAAAAGAGAGTGATGCTGTCAATACTTTTAGCTCAACTTCAATGCCTTTCCCAATTCAAAGAACTTTTAAGCTTGATAATAATGGAAGGTGCAAGATGTTTACTCCAGAACATTATACGACAAGAAGCCAAGATTTAGAAGAAGCATATCAAGATGCTGGACAGTTTTACTGGACAAAACTAGAAAAAAGTTCTAAAGAGATAATATTTGGCAAAGATAGTATTCCGATAATACTTCCAAGACATCTAGTTCAAGATATTGATACATTAGAAGATTGGGAACGAGCTGAGTTTATGTACCAAATCTTAAATCAAGATATTTATGATAAATGGAATAAACTTAAACAAAGTATTGAAAAACGAAAACCTATTTTGTTTAATGAACGAGACATACTCTTTATCTCAATGGGACAAAATATTGGATACGAACAATACGGTAAAGGTGATGATTTTTTAAGACCCGTTGTTGTTATTAAAAAATTTAATAAGAATCTATTTTTAGGGGTTCCATTAAGTAGTAAAATTAAAAATGGATATTTTTTCCACTCTATTAAATTTAAAGAAAGAGTCAATTCTGCATTACTATTACAATCAAAAACATTCGATAGTAAAAGAATTAAATATAAATTAGCAACATTAGGGAGTAGAGAATTCAATAATCTTGTTGAGAATTATTGTGAAGTGGTAACCCCACTCTCAAAAAAGAAAGAAAAGAGGGGGAGCGACTAATGTCGAATTTCACTTTAGATTATAGCAGAAGAAGGTAGAAATGTCAAAAATAAAAAATATTCTCTTTCGAGCTGACTCATCATCAACTATTGGAACTGGTCATATTATGAGAGATTTAGTATTGGCATCTCAATATAAAGATTCAAATATAATCTTTGCAACACAAGGTTTGGATGGAAATATAAATAAAAGAATTAAAGAAGCTGGCTATAAAGTAAAGTTACTAAAATCAAATTCATTAAAAGAAGTGATAGAATTAGTCAATAAATACAATGTAGACATGGTAGTAATCGACCATTATGGAATAGATTATAAATATGAAAAAAAACTAAAAAAGAAAACAGGTGTTAAAATACTATCATTTGATGATACTTATGAAAAACACTATTGTGATACTCTTTTAAATCATAATATATATGCTAAAAAACAAAAATATAAAGAATTGGTCCCTAAAAATTGTGAACTTAAATGTGGCGCTAAATATACTCTTTTAAGAGATGAGTTTTTAAAAGAAAAGAAGAGAAATCACAAAAGTAAAAAAAGTAAAACTAAGATTTTACTTTTAGCAATGGGTGGAACAGACCATTCTAACTTAAATATAAAGATATTGAAGGTCATAAAGTTTTTTCCCCAATTTAAAATAAATATTATAACAACAAGTGCAAATAAGTATCTACAAAAATTGAAAAAATATGTTTTAAAAAAAGAAAATATTACGTTACATATAAATACAACCAGTATAGCTAAGTTAATGAATGAAGCAGATCTTGCAATTATCACCCCTAGTGTCACCCTTAATGAAGTTATTTACCTATCAGTACCATTTATAGCTATTCAAACAGCCCATAACCAGTTGTATATGACAGAGTATTTAAAAAAACATAATTATTTTATCTTAAAAAAGTTTGATGATAAAAAGTTGGCTCAATATATAAAAACAACACTAGTTGAGGATATGTCATTATGAATTTATTTATTATTACCGGAACAACCAAAGGACTAGGAAAATCATTTTTAGATTTTTTGACTTCAGATGAGCATCTTATTATCACTATTAATCGACAAGAAATTGGATATAAACAAAATAATATTTACAGCTTGTGTATGGATTTATCAATAATAGATTTAGACAAGATAAATGACTTTGAAGCTCTTTTTTCTAGATTATTAACTAAGAATATTAAAAAAGTAATCTTTATAAATAATGCATTTTCTATGGGTACATTAGCAAAAATTGATGAATTGGAGAATACTGAAATATTAAAAATATTCAATGTTAATATAGTTTCAAGTGTTTTATTAATAAAAAGTTTTATTCATCAAACAAGATATCTATCAATTGACAAACGTATATTAAATATATCATCTGGAGCTGCAAGAAAAGCAATAGATGGATGGTCCACATATTGTATGAGTAAATCTAGCCTAGAAATGTTAATAGAAGGGATTAAAATTGAATATAGTAGCTATAAATGTTTTAATATTGATCCTGGTGCAATGGACACACAAATGCAATCACAAATTAGAGATTTCAAAAAAGGAACAGATAACCAATATTTCCTTGAATTGTTTCGAAATAAAAAGTTGAAAAGTACGAATGAAGTTGTAAGTAATATAAATGAGATGTATATATTATGACGATTGCAGTATTTTCAGATATACATGGTAATGTATCATCATTAGAAGAAGCTTTAAAAATAATGGATACACTAAACCCTGACAAATATCTTTTTTTAGGAGATATGGCAGGATATTATTACTATCAAAATGAATCAATTGAACTATTGAATGATATAAATAATTTAATATCGATAAAAGGTAATCATGATGAGTATTTTTTAAAATCTTTGCTCAATAAAGCTACTTTAAAACAATTAGATGAAAAATATGGGCAATCCTATTCTTTACTGCATGATAATATAACAGAAACAAGTAAGAGTTTTTTTTACAACCTATTGGAATGTGAAATAAATGATACATTTGAAGCTTATCATGGATCACCAAATAATTATTTAGAAGATTATGTCTATAAGGAAACAAAAATTAAGTTAACAACAACAGTTCCCTTTATATTTTTAGGACACACTCATTACCCTATGATAAAACATGTAAATGATACATTAATAGTTAATCCAGGGTCAATTGGACAACCACGGGATTATAATAAAGGTTCATTTTCTATTGTTGATTTAAAGGATAAAAAAGTTGAAAATATTAGATATACTTACAAAAAATCTCAATTAGAAAGAAGAGTTATTCAATTAAATGACAATAAATATCTTCAAGAAGTTTTAAAAAGAGAAAAAAAATGAAAAGAATAAATATTTTAATAACAGCTCTTGGTGGCGATATTGGCGGAAATATTTTAAATATTTTATTACAACAAAATAGTGTAGAGTTAAATATTATTGGTACTGATATTAGAGAAAATATTTTTAGTATTGACAAAGTAAATAAGTTTTATAAAGTTAATCGAATAGATCATCCATCTTTTGAGCAAAAAATTCTTAAAATAGTTGAAGAAAATAGTGTTGATTTTATAATTCCAGTATCTGAGAATGAAATTATATGGTTTAATAAAAACCGAGACCTATTTGAGCATTTGAATCTTAAAATACTTATAAATAATTCAAAAATAATTAATACATTTTTAAATAAATTAGAGACTAGTATAGAGTTAGATAAAATCAATGTTCTAACACCAAAAACATTTCTATTTAGTGAGTATATAAGTCAATTACCCTTCCCTATAATTCTTAAAAGTCTTTACTCTATAAATAGTAAAGAAATTTATATTATTTCAGACCAAGCTCAGTTGGATCATTTGAAAATAAGTGTAAAAACTCACAAAAATTATATAATACAGCAATATATAGGTTCGATAGATGATGAATACACCACTACGGTATATAGAGATAAAAATAAATTAGAAGTGATTACCTTTAAAAGAAAACTCACTGGAGGTATGACCTCGTTTGCTACAATATCTAATGAGGAAACAATTACTAATTATGCTAAAAAAATAGCTAAATCTTTTAATTTAGAGGGTAGTATAAACATTCAGAGCAGAAAGATAAATAATCAGTTTTATATTTTTGAAATTAATCCAAGATTTTCTAGTACAGTATTTATTAGAGATTATTTTGGATTTCAAGATGTTCTATGGTGGCTTAAAAACTTTTCTACAAATGATATGTTTAACGCAGGTAATAAAAAAATAAAATCTAATGGTAGTGCAGTTTTAGGTTATCAATATAAATTTTTTGATTAGGATGGATATATGAAAATAGGTAATTTTGACTTAGAAAAGGATGGAACATATATAATTGCAGAACTTAGTGCTAACCATGGTGGAAAAATTGAGATTGCTAAAGAAACAATAAAAGCTGCCAAAGAGATAGGTGCTGACTGTATCAAACTTCAAACTCTTAACCCTGATATGATTACCTTAAACTCGAATAAAAAAGATTTTATTGTAGATGGTGGAACTTTATGGGATGGTAAAAAATTATATGACTTATATACACAAACGCAGCTTCCTTGGTCTTGGCATCAAGAACTTTTTGATTATGCAAGAGCGATAGGTATAGATATTTTCTCTTCACCATTTGATAAAACTGCAGTTGATTTTCTTGAACAATTTAATCCATCCGCTTATAAGATTGCTTCATTTGAAATAACAGATTATGAACTTATAAGGTATACAGCTTTAAAAATGAAACCAATCATTATCTCGACGGGTATAGCAACAATAGATGAGATTCAAGATGCAGTTGACATATGTAGAAGCGTTGGAAATAACAATATAGTGCTTCTGAAGTGTACTAGTTCATATCCTGCACCACTTGAAGACGCTAACTTAAATATGATTCCTAGTCTTGCTCAAACTTTTGGTGTAGTATCTGGTTTTTCAGATCATACTTTAGGAAGTACTGCTCCAGTTGCTGCAGTTGCGCTTGGTGCAAAAGTGATAGAAAAACATTTTATTTTAGATAAATCTATAGGTGGTGCAGATGCTGACTTCTCAATGGATAAGCAAGAGTTTTCTGATATGATAAAAGCGATAAGAGATACAGAAAAGCTACTTGGGAAAGTGGACTATAGTATGGATGAAAAGAAAAAACAGAGTAGGAGATTTTCAAGAAGTTTATATGTTGCAAAAGATATAAAAAAAGGGGATACTTTTACAGAAGAGAACATACGAAGTGTAAGACCTGGGTATGGGATGCATCCTAAATATTTAAAAGATTTTTTAGGTAGAAAATCTGAGAAAGACTACGAGTTTGCTGAAAGGTTTAAAAGGTGATTAAAGTTAGTATAATTGTCCCAGTATTTAATACGGATAAAAAGTTATTAACAAGATGCCTTAAATCATTAGTTAATCAAACATTAGAAGACATTGAAATTATATTAGTTGATGATGCTTCAACAAGTGAAGATACTGTAGGTATACTAAATATATATGCTAATAAATATGAAAAAATAATATTATTAACGCATAGTGTGAATAAGAAACAAGGTGGTGCAAGAAATAGTGGATTAGAGATTGCTAGAGGAAAATTTATAGGCTTTGTTGATGCAGATGATTATATAGATATCAATATGTACAAACTACTTTACTTTAAAGGCTTAGAAGATACTGCTGATATTGTAGATTGTGATTATTTAAGAGTAACTGAAAATGGAGATATCATTAAAAAGTGGATAAGTGTAAAAGATGTTACTGATGCTAATGAGTATTTAATATATCCAGGTCCCATATGGGCAAAAATATACTCAAAAAAAATGATTATTAAAAATAAATTGTTTTTTCCGGAAAATATGTTTTATGAAGATAATGCAATATCTGGAATACATTTTCTTTATGCAAAAAAAATATCTAAAGTTAGTCAATATTTATATTATTATGTTCAACATGCTAGTTCGACAGTATCTAATAGTAAATTTACCATTAGTGATAAGGTAAATGCTGGTACTTTATATATGAATGAAATAATAAAACGAGAGTTGTTTTATAAATATAAAGAAATTGTTTTAGCAAGGTATTTTAGGATATATTTTTTAAATACATATAAATCACTAATGATGTATAGAAAAGATTACTATAGTATTTTAAGGCAACAGATGGATAACTTAGATGAATATGGAGTGGATATAAATCATATTTTAATCCAAAAGCAGCTTCGTCAAAAACATAAATTTAAGTTGTTTTTACTATATAATTTACCAAAAATATTTCAATTATATACAAAGATTAAGTATTGGAAAATACAGAAAGTAGATAAAATAATATTGTTTAAATCTAAGGTGAAACTTGATAAAGATAGTAAGAATTGGGATAGATTTGAATAATATCTTTATTATTGGAACTCCCTTACAATTGTTGAACGCGATTGAAGCTGCAGAGCATTTTAAATTAGAAAATAATATCCTTATTATTGTTCATAGATCATTAGAAGCAAATAGAGTTCAAATTGATCAAATTAGAAGTTTGTATAAGTGGAAAGAAATAATAGACATAGAGTATAGTAAAAACTCAAGTCTATTGAAATATGTTTCTTTAGTTAAATATTTAAAAAAAAGTGTATATAAGTATATCTTTATCTCTAAATTAGAAGTGGTTCCTAAGATAATCCTAGCAAATGTACAAAAAGAAAAAGTTTTTCTTTTGGATGATGGCATTATGACTATCTCTCTATATGAAAACAATATTAAAAAAGGTAAAATTAATAAGTATAATTTTAAGGAATTAAGATTTTTATTTTTTGGGTTAAAGATTAAAATTAAAGATAAAATTAATCTGTTTACATATTTTGACTTGGAACCAACCAATGGAATACAGATTGTAAAAAATGAATTGAATTTTTTAAAAGACAAATATTTAAAGGGTGCAAGTTTTGACTCTTCAAATATATATTTTTTAGGACATCCATCTACTAGATATATTACCGATGATAAATATGTTGAAAGTATACATAACTTAGTGAAAAATTCGACTAAGAAAGTTATTTATATTCCTCACCGTGGAGAAAGCCAGAAACTAAAAAGCTTAATCTGCTCTATGGATAGTCCAAACTTCAGTGTTATTGATATCAATATGCCAGTAGAGTTATATTTTTTAGAAAATAAAATATATCCAACAAATGTCGTGGCATATTTTTCTACTGCATTGATAACATTAAAAAGAATTTATAGTGATTGTGAAATTAGTTTTATTCCGATTTCTTTAGATAATGATTTCAATAATATCTTAAAGAATATTTATGATATTTTCAATAAAGAAAATTTGAAAAGATTAAATGTAAGGAAGATGAATGAATAAAACTCAAAAAATACTTGTTCATTGTGTTTCAGGAAAATATATGCAACTTCCTTACTTTAATTAAAAGTATTTTTAAAAGGAGAATATACATGATATTAGTTACAGGAGGGGCTGGTTATATAGGAAGTCATGTTGTAAAACAACTTTTATTGCAAGATCAAGAAATTATTGTTTTAGACAATCTTAGTACAGGATTTATGCATACCATTGACGCTTTACAGGAAATAAAAGAATTTAAGTTTATAGACCTGGACCTAAAAAAATTTGATAGAGTTGAAGAGCTTTTTAAAATATATAATATCAAGATAGTTATACATTTTGCTGCATTTTCACAAGTAGGTGAGTCTATTGAAGAACCTCTTAAATATTATATGAATAATACTGTAAATACAACTAATCTCGTAAAGTGTGCATCGGTCAATGGGGTAAGTAAATTTATATTTAGTTCAACTGCTGCTACATATGGTGAACCTGATTTTACAAAAACATTAAAGACAATGATAGATGAGAAATTTGATACTAAGCCTATTAACCCTTATGGAATGTCAAAGTTAATGAGTGAAAATATTATAAAAGATGTTGCAAATGTTTGCGATACTTTTAAATATGTTATTTTTCGCTATTTTAATGTCGCTGGTGCTGATGTGTCTTACATAAATAATGATTTAAGCCCAATAATTGGTGAGTGTCATAATCCAGAAACACATTTAATACCACTTGTCCTTAAGACTGCACTGAATAAAAGAAAGTCAATAACAATATTTGGGGATGACTATGACACATATGATGGGACATGTATAAGAGACTATATACATGTCGAAGATTTAGCAGATGCTCATATAAAAGCTATAGATTATTTAGATTATAATGAAAGTGATATATTTAATTGTGGTTATGGGCATGGTTATAGTGTAAAGGAGATAGTTGAGTCGGTAAAAGGTGTAACCGAGATAGATTTTCAAGTTATTCAAGGTGAACGTCGTATTGGTGACCCTTCTATATTGGTTTCGGATAATAATAAAATTAAAGAAAAAATGAATTGGATACCTAAATACGATGATTTAGCATTTATAGTAAAAAGTGCTTACGAGTGGGAAAAGACAGTAATATAAATTAAAATTTCCAATAGTTCAGCTCTTTTCTAAGTTTAAAATTTCTTATTAGGTTAAGTGGTTTTTTCTTAGATGGAATATTTTCTCCGTTTAACATTTTTTCAACAGCTTCTAATACTCTTTCACTTGACTTTGCATCATTATATGGATGGAATTCTTTTACACTATTTTCAATATTTTGTTTATTTATATCTAAATTATTGAGAACAGATATAATCTTATTTTCTAACTCATCTATGTTTTTAACATTTATTATAAATGGTTCATCTTTTTGTGTTTGAAAAGTAATAACAGGCTTTAATTGAGTTAAAAATTCAGAAATAATAGAAGATGTGTCACATAGCATCAGGTTAGATTTTTTGAAGTATTCAATTACCTCAGTAGATTCAACAAATTGAACATTTGGCAGGTCTATAGATTTATATAGTTTAACTGTTTCAGGGTCCATTTTTGGATGTAAGGTAAGATACCAATTAAAATCATACTTTTTCATCATTTCAATTAAAAGCGGATACAATGTTTTTGCCTTTGTATATTTAGGGCTAAATGTTGATGCAAAAAAGATACTCTTTTGTTCAGAAGAATTTGTTTTTTTTAATGGAAAGAGAGGATCAAGTTTTGGCCAACCAGTTTCTTCAACGTGAAAAAATCCATATTCATTTGCTAGTTCTTTGAATTTTTTTGTACAATTTGGGCCATACGTACAATATAAATCAAACATACCTCTAATTATAAAGTGATATTGTTGTCCATTCTTTGTAAACTTATTACTAGGTAAACCATGAAGATTTGTAACCTTTAGCCCTGGTATAAATGAAGGTACGACATTTCCTGGAACAAAAACAGCGTCTGGATTAAAATCAAGAACATCTTGAATGTTAAATAATCTTTCTTCATCTTGATTTAAAAAATCCATACTGATTTCATCACCATATAAAAACCACTTTATTGAGTTCCCTTGTGCTAAAATCACTTTTTGAAGAGGTCTTAATATAGGAAAACTATAATCTTGAGAGATGAAAAATAAATATTTTCTTTTTTGCATGTGAAGTTTCCTTTGGTTTATATACGAGTAATTGCAAAATATCTTTATAATGTAATTAGTGATTAAAGCGAAACTTTAGCATATGACAGTATTGTTTTATATTAAGTTTTAAAATTTATATACTAGAAGTTTTAAACTTAGCAATAAAAATTTATGAGTTTTTTAGTACTTTTTAGAGATAATCGCGGTAATTATTAATAAAATGGATTAAATATGCTAGATTTCTCAAAGTTTTTAAAGTACTCAAAACCAGGACCTCGTTATACCTCTTATCCTACTGCATTGGAGTTTAGTGATTCCTATCAGTATGATGAGTATGTTATAAAACTAGAAAATCAAGACAGTAGAAGACCTATAAGTCTCTATTTCCATCTTCCTTTTTGTAAAAATGCTTGTTATTTTTGTGGATGTAATGTTGTATTTACTTCAAAAGAGGATAAGATGCTTCGTTATATTGAGTACCTTAAACGTGAGTTAGAAATATTATCTAAACATCTAGATTGTAAACGTGAAGTGATTCAGATGCACTTTGGTGGAGGAACTCCAACTTTTTTTACAGCAGAGCAGTTAAAAGTTATCATTGATGAGATTAAATCATATTTTCCAAACTTCGTAGATGGTGCTGAAATCTCTTGTGAAATTGACCCGCGTCATATTGATGAAGACCAAATGCGAGTCATGAGTGAAGCTGGTTTTAACCGTGTAAGTTTTGGTATCCAAGATTTTAATGAAAAAGTTCAAGTTGCAGTTCACCGTGTTCAGCCTTATAGTGTAACAAAAGATGCTATGGATTTAGCAAGAAAATACAATATGCACTCAGTGAATGTTGACCTTATTTATGGACTTCCTTTTCAGACATTAGAAACATTTAAAGAGACACTGCGTTTAGCTCTCACTCTCTCTCCTGATAGATTTGCTGTGTTTAATTATGCTCACGTTCCTTGGATGAAAAAGACAATGCGTAAGATTGATGAGACTACTCTTCCTCTTCCTGATGAGAAGTTAGAGATTATGCAGTACACTATAGATTTTTTAACTTCACATGGTTATAAAATGGTTGGAATGGATCACTTTGCAAAACCTGAAGATGAATTATTTAAAGCTATAGAAAAGGGTGAACTGCATAGAAACTTTCAAGGCTACACTACTAAAGGCGGAGCTGATTTAATTGGAGTAGGGCTTACTTCTATCGGTGAGGGTGTTGATAGTTATAACCAAAATTTTAAAGATATGAAGCTTTATGAAGCAGCTATCGATGCTAACAAACTTCCATTTGAACGTGGTATTGTTTTAAATGAAGATGACCAAATCCGTCAATTTGTAATTATGGAGCTTATGAGCAACTTTAAACTTGATATAAAAAGATTTGAAAAACTTTATAACATAGAGTTTAAAACATATTTTGCTGACGCGATAGAAGCTCTTAAACCTTTTGCAGATGATGAACTTTTAACTATGGATGAAAATCATATAGAGTGTAGTGAAACAGGCACTCTTCTTATTAGAAATATTGCAATGCCATTTGATGCTTATATGGGCAAACATGCAGCTAGTAAAAAGACATTTTCTAAAACGGTATAAACATGAGTAAAAACTTAGAAGATATTTTTAGTTTTGATGAGATTCAAGATGACTGTGTTAAGTGTGGAAAGTGTATTCCTGTCTGTACAATCCACAATGTAAACGCAGACGAGGTTACTTCTCCTCGTGGATTTATAGACCTACTTGGTGCTTATAAACGTGGCCAATTGGATTTAGACAAGAATGCCAAAGATATATTTGAATCATGTTTTTTATGTACTGCCTGCGTTGAGGTCTGCCCAAAATCACTTCCAACTGACATGATAATAGAACAAGTACGCTCAGATATAGCAAAAAAGTATGGTATTGCTTGGTATAAACGTCTGTTTTTTATGCTTCTTCGTCACCGCTGGATGAATGATATCGCCTTTAAGTTGGGTTGGACATTTCAGACTTGTGGCTTTAAAATCAGGAGTGATATAGAGTCAATGAGCTCACGCTTTAATCTTCCAATGCTAAAGACTGACAGACTCTTTCCAAGCTTGGCTAAAACATCATTCTTAAATTCACACCCTGAAAATATAGACAATGGCGGGAAAAGAAAAGTAGCTATTTTTATAGGTTGTCTGGCAAACTATAATTATAAAGATGTTGGTGATGGACTTTTAGAAATCTTAGAAGCTCTTGAGATTGATGCGTTTCTTGCAAAAAGTCAAAAGTGTTGTTCTGCACCTGCGTATTTTACAGGTGATTTTGATACTGTCGATAATAATGCGAAATTTAACATAGAGTACTTCGAGAGTTTTTCCAAAGATGTTGAGGCTATTATTGTTCCAGAGGCTACATGTTCTGCAATGCTTAAGATTGATTATGAACACTATTTCCATGATCAGCCAGACTGGAGAGCTAGAGCTAGAGTTGTTATGGATAAGGTATTTATGGCCACTGAGTGGTTACAGCATCATACTGAGCTAGAGGCTCTTTTGGCTTCAAAGAAAAAAGATACAAAGATAGTGACATATCATGACCCTTGCCACGCGAAAAAGATGCAAGGTATCCATGAAGAACCAAGAAACTTAATCTCTCAAAACTATAAAATAGTAGAGATGAGTGATCCAAATGCTTGTTGTGGTTTTGGTGGTGTAACTATGCAGACTGAGAAGTATCGCTTTGCAGAAGCAGCAGGTAAACCAAAGGCTGCAATGATTAGAAATACAGGTGCAGAGATAGTAAGTGCAGAGTGTTCAGCATGTCGTATGCAGATAAATAATTCAATGGGTAAAGAGTCTACAACTATCTTTAAAAACCCAATAGAACTAATAGCCGAGGCTTTAAGGAAATAATTTTGGAGCATTTTATTTGGAGTGTTAACCCTATACTTTTTCAATTTGGAAGCGTGAGAGTATTTTGGTATGGCTTGTTATTTGCAACAGCAATACTTCTTGGTTTACAAATTATGAAATGGGTCTTTAAAAGAGAAGGTAAGCCAGTTGACTTAATTGATTCTGGATTTATATATACAGTAGTTGGAATAGTTGTAGGTGCTAGACTCGGACACTGCTTTTTTTATGACCCTGCGTTTTATCTTGCAAACCCTATGAAAATCTTAGCAGTATGGGAAGGTGGACTAGCTTCTCACGGTGGAGGACTTGGTGTTATTATAGCTCTTTATTTTTATGTAAAAAAGTATAATTTAAACTTCATATGGCTACTTGATAGAATGGTACTCCCAACAGCTCTTTTTGCCTTCTTTGTAAGAATGGGTAACTTTATGAACTCAGAAATATTAGGAATGAAAACAGATGTTTCTTGGGCTATAATATTTGCACGTGTAGATAATATGCCAAGGCATCCCGCACAACTTTATGAAGCTCTTGCATACTTAGTTATTTTCTTCATACTATTTTTTGTTTATAAAAATAAAAAAGTTTTACAACCAGGTTTTCTTTTTGGACTCTTTTTAACACTTGTCTTTAGTGCTAGGTTTTTAGTGGAGTTTGTAAAAGAGAGACAGGCATCATATACAAGTGATTTAGTTTTAAATACAGGGCAATACTTAAGCATACCTTTTTTACTTATAGGTATAGGTTTGATTATTTATTCTATAAAGAGTAAAGAAAAAGCTTAAACGAAAATATTTTTATCTATGTTTGCGGTGAAGTTTTCTATCTCTGTGTACTGAGTCATGCCAGAAGTGGTTTACAGCCCAGTAAGCTAAAGATGAAACTATACTAGAGAAGAAAAAAGTACCTACATATAGTGGAATGAAAATATCATCAAGATTCTTGCTAAACCACTCCAATGTCATTTCAACATCAACAATGTCGATGCCTAATAAATAGGTACCAGTTAAATATTCCATATAGTACATTGGTGGCATAGTAAATGGATTACTCAGCCAGCACATAGCAAGAGCGATAGGCACATTAAATCTAAAAAAAGGCATGAAAGCGAGTACTGCTGCCATTTGCATAGGCATAGGTATGAATGCAATAAAAAGTCCCAAAAATACAGCCCGAGAAACCATCTTTCTGCTTGTTGAAAGATATTGAGCTGGAATTTTATACTTTTTTATAAATGATTTTAATTTTTCGCTTTTGCTTGTTTTTTTAAGAGTTTTTCTTATCATTTTTCACACTTATTTTGTTATATTATAAGTAGTATAACTTTTCTAAACTTATATCTTAAATAATATGCTAAAATTCCATATATATTTTGCGTTAAAGGTGTCTAATGTCATTTGAAAAACTTGGGTTGATTAAACCTCTACTTAGTGCTATAAAAGAGTTAGGTTATGAGCATCCTACTACTGTTCAAAAGAGAGCTATTCCTTTGGTCTTAGCGAAAAGCGATATCTTTGCAACGGCACAAACGGGAACTGGAAAGACAGCTGCGTTTGCTCTGCCGATACTTCAAAAACTAAGACATCCACTAGAACATAATGGTGTAAGAGTTATTATTTTATCACCTACGCGTGAGTTGTCTATTCAGATACATGAAGATATACTATCTTACTCTGTACATATGAAAGTGAAAACTATGATACTTGTAGGTGGAAAAGACCTTGAAACACAAAAAAGAAAGTTAAAAGAGGGTGTAGATATTGTTATAGCAACACCTGGTCGTTTATTAGAACATATGGATAGCGGTTTATCTCTTAACACTGTAGAGATTATAGTTTTAGATGAAGCTGATAGAATGCTTGATATGGGTTTTACAAAAGATATAAGAAAGATTCATCCATTACTTCCAAAACGTCATCAAACACTTCTTTTTTCAGCAACATTTAGTGAGAAGGTGAGAAAACTATCAAAATTGATTTTAACAAAGCCTGCGTTTATTGAGACAGCGAAGAAAAATACAACTGTTGATACAATTAATCAAGTGGCATACCTTGTAGATACAGCAAGAAAAGCTGAACTTTTAGCTTATCTCATAGGCTCACGTAACTTTCCTCAGGTTTTGGTATTCACAAAAACAAAAGTAAGTGCGGATGAGTTGATAATCGAACTTCAAAAAGATGGACTCAAGTGTGGAATAATTCATGGGGATAAAACTAAAGCAAATAGACTTAAGACTCTTACTCAGTTTAAAGAGGGAAAAACTAGAGTTCTTGTTGCTACAGATATAGCCTCACGTGGACTCGATATTGAGCATCTTCCATATGTTATCAATTACGAATTACCATCTATTCCAGAAGATTATGTGCATCGTGTTGGAAGAACTGGTCGTGCTGGTCGTAAAGGCGAGGCAATAAGTCTTATAGATATTTATGAAAAATATGATATCAGAGATATTGAGCGTTTAATAGGTCAAAAAATACCTCAAGAGACAGTAGATGGTTTTGAACCAGACCCGAACATCAGAAGAAAAGATGTTGATGAGGTTAAACTTAAAGCTGAGCATAAACGTGCAAGTGGAAAAAGGGAACGCAAGTACAATACAAATACAAGTTCTGCACCACAAACTAGAAAGCAAATTACAGCAACTAAAAAGAAGAGAAAAACTACTAAACGCGACCCTCGATAGTTTAGTAGTGTATAGCTAGCCAGATAGTCTCTGTGTGTGGCCGTGTCCATGAGACTTTATGCTTTTTAAACGCAGGTATATTTATATAGTCACCTGCGTTTAACTTCACGTCCTCCACGTTTTCAAACGATAAAATAGCCTCACCCTTTAAAACTATAACCCACTCACTCTCTTGTGATTCATACCAGCCAGATTTTGGAGAGGTATGACCGTAAGAAATTATCCTCTCTATTTTTAAGTTATCTGTTGTGACAATATCTTCAAAGATTTCATCTTTTAAATCTTTTGGAATTTCATTAAATATATTCATAATTATATTATACTTCCTAAATGTTTAAAGATTATGAATTAGAGATATTATATAAAGATAAATATCTAGTAGCTATTAATAAACCAAGCGGGCTTTTGGTCCATAAATCTATGATAGATAGACATGAAATTTACTTTGCTATGAAGATACTTCGCGATCAAATAGAGCAGTGGGTTTATCCAATTCATAGACTTGACAAACCAACATCAGGTGTACTACTTTTCGCACTTGATTCTGAGACTGCAAAGATTATGTCGGAGCAGTTTAAGGCGCATACAATTGAAAAAACTTACATAGCAGTTGTTCGTGGATATGCACCAGATGAGGGAGTGATTAAACACGCACTCACTGAGAAACTCGATAAGATAGCAGATAAAGATGCAAGTAAAGTAAAAGAGGGACAAGAGGCGATTACTGCATTTAAAAAGTTAGATGAAGTAGAGCTAGATTTTTCGGTTGGTAGATATGACAAAACGCGATACTCATTAGTAGAGTTAAAGCCAAAAACTGGACGAAAGCATCAACTTCGCCGTCATATGAAACATATTAATCACCATATGCTTGGTGACACAAAATATGGAAGAGGGGAGCATAATAAGTTTATTAGAAAAAGATATAATATGCACAGATTATTACTTCATGCAAAGAGTTTAGAAGTTAGGCATCCATATACACATGAGAAGATGCTTATAGAAGCTCCCTTTGATGAGATATTTAAAATGATAAGCAGGGAGTTTGGATGGAGTTTGTAAGAGTTAAGTTTATAATGGCTTTGATGTTAAGTCTCTTGTATGCAAACCTTGCTGCAAATATAGATGGCATAAAGATTATGATAGTTGAAGCTAAGTTATATGGAACAGTTCATATCCCTTTAGTCGATAAAAGAATAAAATCAAAAAATAGTATTTTTAATTTAGGTCAGACAGTTGCAAGTAGAGCTACAAAAAAATTATATAAAGATGATGAGTTTTATATACTAAGTATAGAAGATAAAAACTCAAAAGGTAAGCTTCACGCTATTGTCAAAGGTTCTTACCTAAAAAGATATCCACACTATATTAATGCCTTAACAGAGGTTTCTTTTTTACTTTCACAAGAGTTTATAGGAAAAAAATATAACAAAGTCGCTTTAGAAGAAAATCTTGATAGAATTGCAAAAAAGATGATTAAGCGCAAGGGTTTTGTCTTAGATAACTCTTTTGAAATAGACTACAGTGATGTGTTACTATATGAAAATGGTTCTAAAGTTTTATATAAATCATATAGTGAGTATATAAAATCTTTAGAGAGTAAAATTAAAGAGAATACCTTAACATATAAAGATGCATTTGAGTATGTTTACAAGAAAAAAGATTATAAAAAAGTTTCTAAAAAAAGTACAATAAAAAAGATTGTGCCTCTTTATAGATTGGTGGTTTTTTTGCATATTGCAAAAAATACAAAAATAGGAACAGAGATTGTAAAACTGGAAATATTGAGAGAAGGAAGTGCTAGCGTTGAAAATTTTGAGATACGAAGTGCTAATATACCATTTAAAATAAGTAAAAAAGGAAGTGTGACTCTTTCAAGAGCTCTTAGAAAAGAGTCTTATAGTTTTGAAGCAGTAGCACATACAAAAGATGGAGATAGTAATAAAATAAGTTTTACTATTGTCATTGATAAAATAAAAGAAGAGAAGTATTATAAAGTTAAGGAATTAAAATGAGCGAAATACAAGCGATATATTTAAAAAATTATAAGAAACCAGAGTTTAATATCAAAGATGTTGAGTTAGTTTTTGATTTATATGAAGATAAGACTGTCGTTACAAATATTATGAATATAACAAAAGAGGACGTGAGTGCTGAAGATATAGTTCTTGATAGTATTGATCTAGAGCTTCAAGAGTTATGGTTAAATGATTTAAAGTTAGATGAGAGTCGTTACTCTTATAAAGATGAAAAACTAAAAATTTTAGATGTTCCAACTGCGTTTAGTCTGAAAATTATAAACAAAATTTACCCTCAAAACAATACTGAACTAGAAGGACTATATAAATCTGGTTCAATCTTTTGTACTCAAAATGAGCCTGAGGGATTTCGTCGTATAACTCCATATCTAGATCGTCCAGATGTTATGTCTGTTTTTAAAACAACAGTTGTGGCTGAGAGAGAAAAATATCCAATTCTTCTTAGTAATGGAAATAAAACGCAGTGTCACGATAGTTTTGATGAGCGTCACGGTGTTACTTGGTTTGATCCACATCCAAAACCATCATATCTTTTTGCACTTGTTGCAGGGGATTTAGGTTGCGTTAATGATGAGTTTACAACAGCGAGTAAAGAGCATGTTGAGTTAAATATATATTGTGATAAAGGAAATGAGTCTAAATGTTCCCACGCTATGAAATCTCTCAAAGAGTCTATGACTTGGGATGAAGAAAAATATGGACGTGAGTATGATTTAGAGATTTATAATATAGTAGCAGTAGATAGTTTTAACATGGGTGCAATGGAGAATAAGGGTCTAAATATATTTAACTCTCACTATGTCTTAGCAGATGAAGATACTGCAACAGATGCAAACTTTATGGGAATTCAGTCCGTAATTGCTCATGAGTACTTTCATAACTGGACAGGAAATCGTATCACTTGTCGTGATTGGTTTCAACTCACACTCAAAGAGGGACTTACAGTCTTTCGTGATCAGTGCTTTTCTGCTGATTTGAACTCACGTGAGGTTCAACGTATAGAGGATGTTAAAGGTTTACGTGAGAGACAGTTCGTTGAAGATGCTTCTCCTACAGCTCATCCTATTCAGCCAGAGTCTTACATATCTATGAATAACTTCTATACATCAACAGTATATGAAAAAGGTGCTGAGATTATTCGTATGATTCATACTCTTCTTGGTGAAGAGAAGTATAGAAAAGCAACAGACTTATACTTTGAAAGTTTTGATGGTCAAGCTGTAACTACAGATGATTTTCTTTGGGCGATGAGCGAAGCTTCTGGAGTAGACCTATCTGCATTTGGACTATGGTATCACCAATCAGGAACACCAAAACTTCATATTCAAGAATTTTATGATAACAATACATTTAGACTCTCTATAAGACAAGAAATTCCAAACGCAGTGGATGGCAAAGAGCAGAAACCTTACTTTTTTCCTCTAAAAATGGCTCTTATTGATAATAGTGGAAATGATATAGTTGAAGAGACTCTCATAGTTTCAAAACAAGTGGAAGAGTTTGTGTTTGAAAATATAGAAACCAAGCCTACTCTTTCAATTAACCGTGATTTTTCTGCACCAATAATAATAGAACAAGAGTGTAATGATTTCTCATTCCTTATGAAACATGATAAAAATAGTTTTGTACGCTATGAATCAGCACAATCGTTTGCAGTTCAAACTTTAGAAGCTATTATGAATGGCAAAGAGATAGATGATGAGTTTGTTGCTGCATTTGGGTATCTGCTTGATTTAGATGTAGAACTTTCTTACAAATCACTTCTACTTGAACTACCAACTATCTCTACTCTTATGCAGAGACAAGAAGTAATTGATTTTGAACCAATATATGAGGCTAAAGAGAAGCTAGCAAAATATTTAGCAACTACATATAAAGAGAAACTTTTAGAGCTCTATAAAACTAACCATAAAGCTTTAAATCAAGAGATTGATTCTATTAGTATGGGTGAAAGGGCTCTTAAAAATCGTTGTTTGAGATTATTGAGTTCTATAGATAGTAATGATATTATTGATTTAGTTTCTGCTCAGTATGGTGATTCGTTAACTATGACAGATAGAGTTGTAGCTCTTGATATACTTGAGAACACATCAGACTTGCTAAGCTCAATTGCTCTGAGTGATTTTTACTCTAAATACAGAGATGATACTTTAGTTATGAACAAGTATTTTTCTATTTTATCTGCTTCAGAGCGGGAGGGAACACTTGATCGTGTAATGGCACTTCAAAATGATGAGGTTTATGATGAAACGGTTCCAAATCTTGTACGTTCACTCATAGGTGTATTTGCAAGAAACTATAAACATTTTCACTCAAAAGATGGATATGGATATAAGTTTGTAGCAGATAAAATTATAGAGATAGATACTATAAATCCACAAATGGCATCAGGACTTTGCGGCGCATTTAAAATTTATGAGAAGTTAAATAAGACAAACAAGATGATGATGAAAAAAGAATTAAACCGTGTAGTATCTACACAGTCACTCTCAAAAAATGTTTATGAAATAGTGAGTAAAATTCTTAAAATCAACTAAAAAACAAAAAAACACACCTCGAAAAGCCCTTAAAATAGGTCTTTGAAATTCATATAACTCACATATATAACAATTATTTATAATCTAATAATTCTTTGTGATAATTTTGTGATAAGATAGTGATAAAGTTTTTTAGAACTTAAAATAAGAGGAAGTTTATATGGCAAGATTAGTTGTTTTAGGTGGAGGGGTTTCAGGTCATACTGCAGCTACTTTCGCAGCAAAATGGTTAGGTTCAGCTCATGAAGTTGTAGTAGTAACTCCAAACAGTAAATGGAATTGGATTCCATCAAATATTTGGGTTGGTGTAGGTCAAATGACTGCAGCTGAAGTTACTTTTGATTTAGCACCTGTTTATGCTAAAGCTGGTATCACATACAAGCAAGCAAAAGCGGTTTCTTTAAATCCTGAGGGAAATGAGTCAAGTGACAAATCATTTGTTACTATAGAGTTTACTGGCGCTGATAATGCAGGTCAAACTGAGGATCTTGAGTATGATTATGTAATCAATGCTACAGGTCCAAAACTAAACTTTGGTGCAACACCAGGTTTAGGTGAGGGAACAAATTTAGGTGAGCATACTGTTTCTGTATGTACTGCTGACCATGCTGTTCATGCGGCAGAAGAGCTTGAAAAATGTATTGTTAAGATGAAGGCTGGTGAGCGTCAAAAATTCTTAATCGGTACTGGTCATGGTATGTGTACATGTCAAGGTGCTGCGTTTGAGTACATCTTTAATATCGAGCATGAGCTAAATAAAGCTGATGTTCGTGATATGGCAGATATGAAATGGATATCAAATGAGTCTTTCTTGGGTGACTTTGGTGTTGGTGGACTTCACATGAAATCTATGGGATTCGCTGTTAGTTCAAAAATCTTTGCTGAGTCTCTTTTTACTGAGCGTAATGTTGATTGGATTATCGGTGCTCATGTAAATAAAGTTGAAGCAGGTAAGGTTCATTATGAACTTCTTGATGGTACTATGGATGAAGAAGAGTTTGATTTTTCTATGCTAATCCCTCCATTCGCAGGTGTTGGCATAAAAGCATTTGGTAAAGATGGTTCTGATATTACAGATACAATCTTTGCTCCAAATGGTTTCTTAAAAGTTGATGCAAATTACGGTGCCGGTGCTTATGAAAACTGGAAAGCATCTGATTGGCCTTCTACTTATCAAAATCCAACTTATTCAAATATGTTTGCTTGTGGTATTGCCTTTGCACCTCCACATCCAATCTCAAAACCTATGAAATCTCCAAATGGAACTCCGATTGGACCAACTCCTCCAAGAACTGGTATGCCTTCAGGAATCATGGGTAAAGTTGTTGCTCAAAGTATTTGTGATTTAATTACTAAAGGTCCAGATGCTCCATTACATAAAGCATCAATGGCTGAAATGGGTGCTGCTTGTGTTGCGTCTGCGGGTAAAGGTCTATTTAATGGTACTGCTGCAGCAATGACAATCTATCCTGTTGTTCCTGATTTTGATAAGTATCCTGGTACTGGTCGTGATACTAATTATACTTTTGGTGAAATTGGTCTTGCAGGTCACTGGATTAAGCATATATTACATCACCTGTTTATGTATAAAGCTAAACTGAATCCAGGTTGGACTCTAATCCCAGAATAGAGATATAAAAAAATAAATTAAAGGAAAATAATATGGCAGAAAAAGAACACGGTAAGCATGGAGAACAAAATATTAAGGCGTATGGTAATAACTTTACAACTATGACACCTGGTCCATTTGCAAAATGGATGAGAACTTGTCTTATATTTCAAGCAATTAGATTTGTAGTTATAAATATAAAAATGTTAGTAGTTGTAAGTAAAAGCCACTAAATTTACTCCATCCTCCTCTTTTGGAGGATTTCTTAATAAATCCAATCCTATTTTTTAACAACAAGGACTTACAATAATGGTAAGAGAGATAATAATATATCCAACGCCACCTAGTGTTGAGTATTCAACTGACGTTAGAGTTTTTAATGATGAAATTTCATCAATAATCGACGACCTTAAAGATACCATAGAGGCGAACTCTCTTGATGGACTCACTGCATTTCAGATAGGCTATATGTATAATATTATTGTTATTAAAAAAGAGGATGACAGTTTTTTAGAGTTGATAAATCCAAGACTATTTAATACATCGGGAAAAGTTACAACTACTGAAACAACAGCATACTTTCCTGGTTTAAGTGCTAAAGTTACAAGGCATGAGAAGATATCAGTTGTCTATGAAGATAGAGAATTTAATCAGCACTCACTCAGAGCAGAGGGGGAACTAAGTATTCTTCTTCAGAGAAAGATTGATTATACATTTGGTTCATCATTTATAAATAAATTATCAGAAGATGAGAAAAAAAGATTTGAGACAAAGCTAGAATTTGGAAGTGATGTTGCAATTTCTGAGAGTTGCCCAACTACATTTAATCGTGATAAAATTCTTAAAGTTATAAATATAATAATGCTCATAATGTTTGCATTATTAATTTGCTCTCTATTTATTAGTGAATCTGAGAAACTTGACTCATTATGGAACTATCAGCTTTACATATCATTTGGAGTACTTGGATTGGATATAGTCTATTTCTTTTATGCTCAATATGAGGGTAAAAAATATACATCATGTACAAGTTGTCAAATAGGGAATATAATTGGTACAACAGTAATATCACTAACTAAATTGACACTTTTAATGATATTATCATATTTTTTAATTGGCTAGGTAAAAATAATTATGAAAGATACCATCCCTAATTTAATATCAGTTCAAGATATATTTATAGATGCTAAAGAGTCCATTTTAGTACAATGGGTATCCTATGAATCTCCAAATCAGATTTTAAAACTTCACAATATTGATGAGAAATTCTTTTTAGATAAATATGCGAGTGGAGTCTTTGATTACTTTATGGGTGTGATTTCCGGAGAGAGAGAAATTGGCAACTGTCCTGTAATGCAGGAGTTGTTAGCTTATCTAAAATTTAGAGAAATTAGTGCTGATGAATTATTTGAGATATGTAGTCATTTCCGTCGTTCGATGATTGATTTTTCATATGATTCTGGACTAAATTCAAAAGAACTCTTTAGTGAAATATCATATATATATGACATGAATTTCAGAGGAATTCTCAAGTTTTATACAGATACAATTTTTGAAAAACTTATAGATGCCAGACAAGAAGCACTTCAAGCAGGGCAGGCAAAAGAGTATTTTTTATCTAACATGTCACATGAGATTAGAACCCCTCTAAACGCCATTCTAGGTTTTGTAAACCTTTTAATAGAAGAAGACATCTCAAAAAAACATAAAAATTATCTTGATATTATTTTAAGTAGTGGAGAAAATCTTTTAAGTATTATAAATGATATTTTAGACTTCTCGAAACTTAGAAGTGGTGAGTTTACTATCGAGCCTAAAATATTTTCACTTCATGAAGAACTGAGTCATACAATGGAGCTATTTGTTGCTAGTGCAAACTCAAAAGAGATTACAATTACCTCTTTTATCGACCCTGTGATTCCACGAGAGCTTTATGGTGATGCTCTAAGAATTAAACAGATACTGTCTAATTATTTAAGTAATGCAATTAAGTTTACTCCAGTTGGTGGTGTCATAAGTGTGGAAGCAACCTGCCACAATAAAACACTTAAAATTAGTGTAGATGACAGTGGAATTGGTATTGCCGATGAGGATATGAAAAATATTTTCACTGCTTTTGCTCAAGCTCAGTACTCAGAACATAAAAACAGTGATGGAACAGGTTTAGGACTCTCCATATGTCATCAATTAGCCAAACATATGGATGGTTATGTCCATGTAGAGTCTAAACTTGGAGTTGGTAGTACATTTTCAATGGAGATACCAATAGATATCCATACAGAACAGTGCCAGGTATTTGAAGATATACAAGAGTTTCAAAAACTTAAAATGCTTATATATGCTAAAAATTTAAAAACAAGTTTTCAGCATGATGCGTTTATAAAGTATGCAAAAATTTTCAATATGGATATTAGAATTGGAGATAATTTAGACTCTAACTTTGATGTTGGAATTTTTGTTCATGAAGAGTGCGGTAATGATTGTAAAAACAAGATAATAAATTCAGATAAAAAATTTGTTGCACTTATGAGCAAGCAGTATGATGTTTATGACACATATAGTCATATAAATCCTATGTGTTTTCCTCTATATTGTTCAAAAATACATACAGTTTTTGAAGAGTTAATGCATCCTGAAGAGTTTTTGCCTTATGCAAAAAATATTTCTCAAAAATTTAAAGGGCATATATTAGTAGCAGAAGATAATGAAGCTAATCAAGAGCTAATCAAGATATTACTAATGAAGTATGGACTCTCATTTGATTTGGCAGAAAATGGCTTAGAAGCTCTTAGATTATACAAGAAGAACTCGTATGATTTAATACTAATGGATGAACAGATGCCGGTTATGGATGGTAATGTAGCAGTTAAAAAGATTTTAGAGTTTGAAAATGCTAATGGCTTGAGTCATACTCCTGTCTCGGCTCTTACTGCCAATGTTATTAAGGGTGCTAGGGAAAGAGGTCTTCTTAGCGGCTTTGACTCATTTTTAGGTAAGCCTATCGTTTTAAAAGAGCTTGAACGTGTCTTTATGTCATATCTTAAACTTGATACTTTACAAGTAGTTGAAGTAAACGATTCTAGTGAATCAACTGCAACTATAATTGGTTTAGATGCAGAAAAATTAAGTGATGAACTTATGCTTAACCATGATGAATTAATTATGCTTCTTAGATTATTTATAAAGAAGATGACTAAGGTTATTCCAGATTTACAAAATGCGATTAAAAAACGTGATTTTAAGAAGATAGCTTTAAGTGCACACAGTATAAAAGGTTCAAGTGGAAACTTTAGAATAGAACCACTGCAGTTAAGCTCTAGTGAGATGGAAAAAATGGCTAAGTCAGAAAATAGCGAATATAATTATGAAACTACGTTTGAAGATATGAAAAAGATTATACAGGGAATAAAAATCTCTTAGTCGAGTATAGAGTATCTTATGACTGAGTGTTACTCTTCTATATAGTATCCTATTCCGGAAGCATTTTTAATAATATCAGTTTCAAGTTTATTTCTTAAGCGCCATACCAAAGTTCTTACACTGTTTTCAGTAGCACCATTTTCATCCCAAACATAGTTCATCGCTTGCTCGAAACTAACAACAAGGCCTAGTTGAGCAACAAGAAGTCTTAAAAATGCATTCTCTTTCTTTGTAAGTTTTATTTTTTTGCCATTGTAAAATGTTTCACAAATACTAATATCTAAGTGGTACTTGTCTCCAAATGGAACTATCGGTTTATCAGATGCTTTTTTAGAGTAGAGAAGTTTTTCCAAGTTTAACTTATCAACTTTGAGTGTATTTATATCTTCTTTTCTCTCATGTTCAACTTCATATTTAAAGAGTGCCATCTGAATAGTAGCATGAAGTGAAGCAGGATCAAACGGTTTTACAATATAGCCATAAGGCTCAGTAAGTTTTGCTTGAGAAATAATATCATCATCAGTATAGGATGTTAAGTATATAAATGGAATATTATGCTTATTTCTTATAGTCTTTGCTAGTTCAATTCCATCAGTGCTCTCTTGAAGTGAGATATCTATTATAATAATATCTGGATTATAAGAAGCAATTTTACTTTTTGCTTCTGCTGCATTGTCACACATAGATACAACATTGTAACCATTCTTTTGTAGTGACATATTTAGATTTAGTGCTGTAATTTCGTCATCTTCTACTATTAAAATATTATACTTTTTCATCTCTTAAACCCTAGTATCAAAAAAAAATAATTATTTTGTGATAAATTAATATACAATTATAATATAACTTTTTATTATTTACAATAGCTAGATATTACTTATTATAATTTTGTTACAAAATGATACGATATATGTAAAGTTTTATTACTATTTGTGATTATTTAGCTTAGAGTGTGATGGATAGAGTACCTTTCCAGATGGAACAACTAAAGAAGAGTGTTTTAGATGTATATCTTGGTCATCAAAGAAAATATGGGCCTTAAATGATTGTAAAATTTTACTTTTTTCAATTCCACCTAAAAAGAAAGCTTCATCTACATAAACTCCCCAGTGTCTTAGAGTTTTGATAACTCTCAAATCTGATGGTGCATTCCTAGCTGTTACGATAGCTATTCTAACAGGTGAGAACTCCATTTTCATTGGTAGTCTCTCTTGAAGCTTCGCAAGTTTTTTTAAAAATGCAGCGAAGGGACCTTCACTCATTGGGATATTTTGAGACCTCTCTTCATTGTCATGGAAAGCTTGCATACCATCTTCTTTATATACAAGCTCGCTACTCTCATCAAATAGTACAGCATCACCATCAAAAGCAATTCTTACCTGCTCATCAGGTATATCACATTTATACTCAGGAGGAGTATTTAAAACAGCAGATGCACAAACCCCATTGTCTATAACCTTTTGCGCATCTTCTTCATTTGTTGTTAAAAATAGGTCTACATCAAAGGCTTCAAGGTAATCAGCACTAGATTCTCCTGCAGTAAACGCAGAACGTGTTATGTTAAGCTTTAGTTCTCTTATAGTATTTAAAACTCTAACTCCCGTGTCAGGTGAATTTCTTGACATGACCACAACTTCAACAAGTGGAGCTTCATCTTTTTTTTGGTATCTGTTTAGATTTAAGAGTGATTTTACAAGTGGAAAACCAATCCCTTCTTCCAGTGGAATATTTTCACTCTTTAGCATATGTTTTCGGTAGATATCAATAGCTGTTTCTGGATGTTTTTTGTACTCATCTTTAAATAGTTTATCCTCTTTTGTGAGATCAAGTAATGCCGTTGCTGATATTCCAATAACTAATGTGTTTTCTAAATTAAATGCCAAATTGAGTCCTTTTATATAGGGATATTATAGTACAATTTCTTTAATATTTTTGGAGAGTTTAATGTCTTATTTTGTTTATATCTTAGAGTGCAGTGATAAAACTCTTTATACTGGAATAGCAACAGATGTAGTGAGACGTTTGGATGAGCATAATAACTCTGATAAGGGTGCAAAATATACCAAGGTAAGACGACCTCTTAAATTAATTTATTCAGAAGAGTCAGAAAATAGAAGTAGTGCATCTAAACGTGAGTATGAGATAAAAAAACTCTCACGAGAGAAAAAATTGGAATTAATTGGAAGTTTAAATGCTTAAAGTATATGTTGATGGAGATGCTTTTCCTAATCTTTTAAAGCCCATACTTTTTCGCTCTATCGAGCGTTTAGGATTAGAGACTTTTGTTGTAGCAAATAAAAAGATAAATATTGGAAAATCAAAATATATTACGTATATGATTGTAGATGCCGGAGCTGATGAGGCTGACCATAAGATAGTTGAGATGGTTAAAGAGGGTGATTTGGTAATAACAGCAGATATTCCACTAGCCGATAGAGTCATAAGTAAAAATGCGCATGCAATTGACCACAGAGGAGAGCTTTACAGTGTGGATAATATAAAACAGTATTTAGCTATGAGAAATCTGATGGATAAAATACGTGAAAGTGGAGAGATGACAAAGGGACCAAAACCTTTTGGAGTAAAAGATGCACATGAGTTTGCAAATCAACTCAATACATTTTTAACGAAGTACTGTTAAGTTTATAATTTACTTTTGCAAAGATTGTCGAACTTCTTTTATCTTTTAGTGTTGTATATTAAATTCTGTCACATAATTTGTTAAAACTTAATTTTTATTGTATCATACACTTAATCTAACAAAAGGAGTTAAAATGAAAATTTTAACAATAGTTGCTTTAAGTGTGAGTTTGTTGTTTTCTGCTGTTGATATTAATACAGCTAGTAAATCAGAATTAATGTCTTTAAATGGTGTTGGTGCGAAGAAAGCTGATGCAATTATAAAGTATAGAAAAGGAAATTGTTTTAAAAGTGTAAATGGTCTTACAAAAGTAAAAGGTATTGGCGATAAGTTTATGCAAAAAAATAGAAAAGATTTAAAAGCTGGAAAATGCAAGCGTAAAAAGAAGTAGTTTTTGTCTACTTAGACATGTTATACTATAACATGTCCCACAAATTTACTCATATTGTCCATTATCTCTGAGCCTTTTCGGAAGCTCATTCCACACGCTTCATAGGCGAAGAATACTCCAGCTTGGTATTTATTGCCTTTGACGTCTTTAGGGAACTCTACGTACTCCTGATAGACTTTTTTGTAGTTATCATATGGTCCATCTGTTTGTTCTGTTACATTACCATCTTCATTTATAATTTTAGTATTTGCACCTTCTCTTCCAAAAACTGTCTTTTCAACTTGTTTGATACCTTCTAGTGGTTCGTAAGATGTTTTTAAAAGGTATGGTGAATCTGGAAATAAATCACATAATATTTTCATAATTCCCTTTGATTGAAATAGCAGAGTATATGCAGGATTTAGTATGATTGCTTTTTGGTTTTGTATAATATTTGTGAGAGTTGTCGCAAGTTCTGGTTCATCAATGGCTATATCTTCCCAAGGATAAAGCTTAAACCAGTACTCATAGTTATTTTCATGTGCATCATATATACCATTTTCATCAAAGTGAGTGTTTTCTAAGTACTCAAAACTTGTGTTGAAACCTGCGTCAGTTGCCATCTGTTGAAGTAGTCTTGTTGTCGCTTCTTCCTCATCATTCTCAGCTATTGATGAAAATAGAATCTTCCATCCATCATATCTAGTATCAAACTCACCTGTTTCATCAAATAGAGTTATAAGTCTTTTAAAGTTTTCACTTATAGCTTCATAAACATTGTTAAACTGTTTTTTTTCATCCATATTATTATGTTTTAGAAGTGCCCATTGAAGTAGGGCAGTTTCAAATAATCCTGTTGGCGTGTCGGCATTAAACTCTATGAGTTTGATATCTTGTCCGTCAACTCCACCAGCTAAGTCAAAACGTCCATATATATGCCAATGAACATCATTTTCCCAACTCTTTTTAATTACATCAATCAAGTTAAAAGGAATACCTAAATCAAAAAAGAGGTCATTTTCTATTACATACTCAGCAGCTTGGACATACATATCGTATATCTCATTACCGGCAGTGTAATAAGCCTCTGCTTCAGTAGATGATATTTCAACAAGCTCATCGCTTACATATTTACTTCCATCACTATCAGTATGCCAAGTAAAACCTAGCTCTTCAAGAGTCTTATCGTTAAGTGGATTTAATTTTTGTAAAGTTATCATTTTACCTCTTATAGTCCGTCATTCTCGTGCTTGACACGGGAATCTATTATTGTCGTTAGACTCCCTGTCAAGCTGAGAGCGACGGAATCATCAGCTTCCGTAACTTCTACTACTTGAGGCTCTACTAGATGAGCCAAAAAAACTTTTTCTTGAACTAGCTTTAGCCGCTCTTCTTGAAGCTGCAGAACGACTATATGCACTCTTATTAGATCTTGCAGAATTTTTAGAAAAGTTTTTGTTATTCATAAGAGAATTACCTATCATATTTCCAAGAAGTGAACCTGCAGCAACTGCTAAAATGGTTCCAGCTAGACCCATTCCTGCACTTCCTCCACCATCTTGGATAGTCTCACTTGTTCCATTTTGAACTTTTTGGTACTCTTGTTCTGCAAGTGTTTTCATCTCTGCTTCATTCATAAAGCGCTCAGTAGTGTTTCCTTGTGCATCTTTTTCACGAATAATTGCGCGACTTGGGCCTTCTGTTGGCATCTCTTCAACTACAATATATTTACCATTTAGTTGTTGTTCTATTACTAAAAAACGATTTTGTTGTTCTTGTTGTGGAGCTTCGCAGCCCGTAAGTACGCTCATCATTAATACACCAGCACTACCAAGACCGATTCCACTAGCTATTGAAGAAATATGTTTATTACTAATCATTTAATTTTTGCCTTTTAATCTTTTTTTATCTAAATTTATCACTTTTTTTAAGTTGTAGTCATAAAATGTTACTCTGCTTCTACCATCATAATAAATGTCACCCACATAAGTATGTCTCTCATCTTGGAGCGTTGTATTTTTTTTCATTAATACCATTTCACCTAGCTTATGACCAACTGGTGGTATCAAAGTAAGTGTTGTCATCATAAATAGTACACCAAGAACTATAGCACTTGTTTTATTATTATTTACGTATATGACAATGTAACCTATTATTGCAGATACAACAGCGTAAAGAATAAAACACTGATGATCAGCAAATAAAATATTATAATAGAGGTTAATCTCATAAAAGTCAATATAGTTTAGTTTTATCCCTAAAAAGATAAAAAAATCTAAAATAAATGTAAAAAATATACCAGTTAACAGTGCTTGAAAAAATTTACTCATCTTAATCTCTCCATTTTTCTAGAGTTTATTATATATAAAGAAGATGCTTTACCTTCATGCAGTGAATTTATATCTTCTATTATTATATCAGCTTTTGACTCACAAAATTCTCTATTGAAATTTTTACCTGACTCATTGGCAGATGTAGAATAGTTCCATTCATATTTTCTTAGAATAGATGAATTTAAACTGCTTTTTGCAATTCTTAATGCTCTATTTTTTATAATGAAAGTTGTTTGTTTAGAACGTCTTATACGAGATTTTTGAGAGGAAGGAACTCGATTTTTATCTTCTTTAAAAGCTTTTAGACTTGAGTAGACTTTTATAAAAGGTTTAGAAGAGTTACGAGATTTTATCTCTTGAAGTTTTAAACTATCTTGAGATAAAAAACCGACAGTTGTGTCGGTTTGTGTGAGGATGACAGACATCTCTATTTTAAGAAATCTTGTATTGCAGAAACATCAGACCATGAATCATTTTTCATCTCTTGTAATGCAAGTATAAGTGCACGAGCAGCACTCAGTGTTGTAAAGTATGGAATAGAGAGTCTTAAAACTTCTTGACGAATAACAACAGCATCTTTTTTTGATGTGTTGTTATCAGAAGTATTGATAGCCATAGTAATCTCACCATTTTTCATACTATCTTCGATGTTTGGACGGCCTTCAGAGATTTTTAGAACTCTTTTACAGTCAATTCCAGCCGCTTCTAAGATAGCTTGAGTTCCTTTAGTTGCAACAAGTTTGAAACCATTGTTAACTAAGCCCTGACCAATCTCAGCAGCATATTGTTTATCTGTATCTACAAATGATAAAAAACAAGTTCCTTCTGTTGGAATTTTATTACCAGCTGATAGTTGTGCTTTTGCAAATGATACACCAAAATTTGAGCTAATTCCCATAACTTCACCAGTTGATTTCATTTCAGGACTTAGAACTAAATCTGCACCAATAAGTTTATGGAAAGGAAAAACAGCCTCTTTTACAGAAACATGACCTTTTAGTTTAGGACGACGAAGACCGTTTACTTCTTCAACGATGTCATATTTATCATAGAACTCTAAAGAACTTACAAGAGTTTCACCCATCATAACACGAGTTGCAACTTTCGCTAAAGGCATACCAGTCGCTTTAGAAACAAAAGGAACTGTACGTGAGGCACGTGGATTTACTTCAATAAGATAAATTTCATCTTTATAAATTGCGTATTGAACATTCATAAGTCCAACAACACCAAGACCAAGAGCGATAGTTTTAGTCTGTTGTTCAACTTTTTCTATCATCTCTTGAGATAAGTTCATTGGAGGAAGTGAACAAGCACTATCTCCAGAGTGAATTCCAGCCTCTTCGATATGCTGCATAACTGAACCGATATAAACTTCTTTACCATCACTAATACAATCAACATCAAGCTCAATAGCTTGGTCAAGGAACTTGTCAATAAGAACTGGTGCTTCATTTGAAACGCTAATAGCAAGCGTCATGTACTCAGCTAACTCTTCTTGAGAATAAACTATTTTCATCCCACGACCACCAAGAACAAAAGATGGACGAACTAAAACTGGAAAACCAAGTTTTTCAGCTATTGGTCCAGCTTCTTCTTTTTTACGTGCTAAACCATTCGCTGGTTGTTTTAGACCGTGCTGATTTACAAAATTAGAAAATTGCTCTCTATCTTCTGCAAGGTCAATTACCGCTGATGTAGTTCCAGAGATATTTGCACCTATTTTTGTAAGTGCATCTGCTAGTTTAAGAGGAGTTTGTCCACCAAAGTGAACTATAATTCCATTTGGTTGCTCATTTTCTATAACCTCACGTACATGCTCAAAGTCAATTGGCTCGAAGTAAAGTACATCAGAAGTATCATAATCAGTTGAAACAGTCTCAGGATTACAGTTGTACATAATACATTCGATATCCATCTCTTTAAGTGCAAACGCAGCGTGAACACAACAGTAATCAAATTCAATACCTTGACCGATTCTGTTTGGTCCACCACCAAGAATAAGAACTTTTCTTTTATCTTTGTTTACACGATTGGTTACGTTTGGAAGTTTTATGATGTTTGTAGTTGAGTAAAGGTATGGAGTTAGCGCTTCAAACTCGGCTGAACAAGTGTCAACTTCATTATACTCTAGACTTACACCTAAAGATTTTCTCTTATCATATACTTCATTTTCACTTACTTCTTGATTAGAATTTTTCTCTATGAGTTGAGAGATTCTTTTATCTGAAAAACCATCAACTTTAACGCTTCTCATAAACTCAGCATCAAATAGAATTTTATCTGTAATAGTAGCTTCTGTTTGAATTAACTCTTCTAGTTGGTAAAGAAACCATGGATCAATAGCACAAGTCTCAAACATATCTTCAACACTCATACCACGACGGAAACCCTCTGCAACGTATAGCATTCTATCTGCGTTTGGACGACGAATTTCATGTTGAACAAATTCGTCCTCTGCATCTATCTCATTAAAACCACAAAGATCAGTCTCAAGAGAACAGAGTGCTTTTTGCATAGACTCTTTGAAAGTACGACCTATCGCCATTACTTCCCCAACAGACTTCATACTTGTACTTAAAGTATTTATAGCTTCAGGAAATTTCTCGAATGTAAAACGTGGTATTTTTGTTACAACGTAATCTATGACAGGCTCAAAAGATGCAGGAGTACCAGTGATATCATTAGTAATCTCATCAAGAGTGTAACCGATAGCTAATAGAGTTGCAACCTTAGCGATAGGATAACCTGTCGCCTTAGATGCAAGAGCAGATGAACGAGATACTCTTGGGTTCATTTCAATAACAATCATACGACCAGTGCGAGGACAGATTGAGAACTGAACATTAGATCCACCAGTGTCAACACCAATCTCACGTAAGATATCAAAAGAAGCATTACGCATTCTTTGATACTCTTTATCTGTAAGTGTAAGAGCTGGTGCCACTGTAATACTGTCACCAGTATGAACACCCATTGGATCGAAGTTTTCTATAGCACAAACGATGATACAGTTATCTGCTTTGTCACGGATAACTTCCATCTCATACTCTTTCCAACCAAGCATAGATTCCATGATTTCAATTTCATTTACAGGAGAAGCTGAAAGACCTTCTTCTGCTAACTTTTTAAACTCTTCCATGTTATATGCTACACCTGAACCACCACCTGCAAGTGTAAAAGAAGCTCTGGAAATTACTGGAAAACCAATTTCATTAACTGCTTCAATAGCCTCGTCAACACTGTAAGCATTTTTACTTTTTGGTAAATCCATACCAATCTTAATCATAGCTTCATTAAACGCAGAACGGTCTTCACCTTTGTGAATAGCTTCGGGAGTTGCACCTAAAAACTCTATACCTTCAAGCATCCCTTTTTCATACATACTAGTTGCAACATTAAGTGCAGTCTGCCCACCCATCGTTGGTAGAACAGCATCAACATTCTCATCTTTGATGATTTTAGCAATAATATCTTCTTTGATTGGCTCTATATAAGTTCTATCAGCAAATTCAGGGTCTGTCATAATAGTTGCAGGATTAGAGTTGATAAGAACTACACGATAGCCTTCTTCTTTTAGAGTCTTAACAGCTTGAGTTCCAGAGTAGTCAAATTCACAAGCCTGACCGATAACAATCGGACCAGAACCTATAAGTAAAATAGTTTTAATGTCGGTGCGTTTTGGCATTTTTTACCTTTAGAATAATGTCTTAAAAATTTAGAGATTATAGCTAAGAGGCACTTAAAACTTGATGAGTTTTAGAGAAGTTTTTTAATACTCAAAAGTATATATAAGGGAAACTAATCCTGAGTAAATATAATCTTCAGTTATTATAGGACTGTCTGTCGCTTCTTTTGATAATCTATCCGCTCTTATATTTATAAGTGCGGATAATTCGTTTGTAAAAGGGTATTTTATGTAAGTTTGAGCACCAAGTAAGAATCCATTATTTGGAATATATTCTGTTTCACCTCTTTTTACTGCTTCTTTTTGAGTAACACCGTAATAGTAGTTAAGAAAATCTGATGATTGATAAATAAGAATAAGACTTGGATAAAGAGAAAGTTTTCCAAACTGAAAATCATAACCTACTTCAGTTTTTAAAATCCAAGAATCATATCTGTTAAGTATATCAGTAAGTGCCATAATCTCTATGTAGGCTTTATCTGTTTTTGCACTAAAAGCCAAACCACCTTCCCAAGTAGTTTCTCTTTCATCCATGCCCTCAATATCACCTTTTTTATAACCGTAAGTTCTAGGTTGTGTTGTTAGTGAGAATCCCCAAGCGTAGTCATTTTGCTTGTCGCCTAGAAAATAGATACCCCCGCGACTCCATCTAATGTAAAAGAGTCCATCATCATAAAATATTACCGGTGATGGAAGTAAAATATTATCCACATTATCATATGGTTGTGTTTGAATATATGGACCAAAGCCAATAGTTAGTTTTTGTTTCTCTTCTACTGCGTTTAGATTCAAAAATAGTAATAAGATTAAAATATACTTCATCTTACGCTCCTTATCATATGAAAATATCCTGGGTCATTTGCTTTGTAATATGGTTCAATTATTGCATTTTGATAGCCTTGCGACTTGGTGAATGATATGACACGCCCAACCTTTAAGCCTTTAAAAAAAATATTATCTAGTCCTGATGTAATAACTTCATCACCTTCTTTTATCTTAACCCATGCAGAAATGAACTTAACAACTAAATTTTCACCATTGTTCCCATGAGCAATTCCAGGTGCATGTTGTGAACCAATGGATACTGCATATGAGCTTTCAATATCTTTGTTTAGAAGTCCTAAGGCCCTGTTGTTTTTGGATATAACTATCCCTGCAACTATCTCTTTATATGTTAATCCATATATCTTGGATGAGTTATATTCAGGTATCTCAAGCCATACTCTATTTAAATCTCCAAATTTTTCATAAGAGATGGTACGAATTAGTTCTACCTTTGGTTCTGTTTTTAGGCTTGAGTTATTTTCTTTATAAAGATCATTAATCTCAGAAGCGAGTTGTTGCATTACGAGATGATTATTTTCATATTTATCTAGTTGTTCTTGAAGAGAAGTAATTTTATCTGCTTGAAAAAAATGTTTATTGAGATTATTTCCTATATATTTTATTGAGTTGTGGTAGTTTATTTTTATTCGGTTTTGAGTGGATAATAAAGGCGCTTGGATAGTATTTGAGTAGTAGAGTGCACCCACAAAGAGTGCAATTAAGATTGATAAAAAGCTAAATAACTTCTTATTCATTCTCAAAAAGTTCTTGTAGTAAGTCTATCTCTTCTAGTGCACGACCAGTTCCACGTGCGACTGCTAAAAGTGGCTCATCTGCGACAAAAACAGGAATTTTTACAATATTTGAAAGATATTTATCCAGTTGACGAATAAGTGCCCCACCACCAGTTAGAATGATACCGTGGTTTACAATGTCACCAGCTAAGTCAGGTGGCATTTTTTCTAATACATCACGCAGTGCTTCAGCTATCTCCTTAAGAGGCTCTCTCATAGCTTCTCTAGCATCTTCAGAAGTTAACTCAACTGAACTTAAAAGTCCTTCAACCTGATCTCTACCATTTACAATCATTGTTAATTCTGTCTCAAGAGCGACAGCAGTTCCGATATTTATTTTAATCTCTTCTGCAACTCTTTCACCGATAAGTAAGTTGTATTTTTTTCTGATGTAGTTAACGATACCCTGGTCAATCTTATCACCTGCAGTACGGATAGACTTTGAAAGTACTAAACCACCAAGTGAAACAACACCAATCTCAGTAGTACCACCACCTATATCAACAACAAGGTGACCTTGAGGCTCACGTATATCAACACCAGCTCCAATAGCTGCGGCCATTGGCTCTTCTATAAGAAATACTTCACGTGCACCAGCACTTAAAGCAGACTCACGTACAGCTTTACGCTCAACCTGAGTAAGGCCATAAGGTACACAGATAATGATACGAGGAGAGATTAAAGAGCTACGACCGTGAGCTTTTTCTATAAACTTTCTAATCATTTTTTCTGTCATATCAAAGTCAGCGATTACACCATCGCGCATAGGACGTATAGCTTTAATATTACCAGGTGTTTTACCAACCATCTCTTTTGCTTCATGTCCAACTGCTAAAACTCTCTGCTGTCCATATTTTTCAGTTTTAACTGCAACAACTGAAGGTTCGTTGATTATGATTCCACGACCTTTAGCGATTACAATTGTATTTGCAGTTCCTAAGTCGATTGATAAATCGTTTGAAAAAAGTCCTATTATTTTGTTAAATATCATATTCTATTGCCTTATGCTGTTTTTTTTGTAGATTTTTTAATATAAACAGGTGTTTCACCATCTTCTATTACTTCTTTAGTTATTAGAACTTCATAACCAGCATACTCTGGTAGTTCGTACATAATATCTATCATGTTTTCTTCTAAAATTGCACGAAGACCACGAGCACCAGTTTTTCTTTTTATAGATTTTGCTGCGATTGCGGCTAAAGCATCATCTTCGAAGTTTAGCTCAACTTCATCAATAGAAAATAACTTCTTATATTGTTTGATAAGTGAGTTCTTTGGTTCAGTTAAAATACGAACCATATCCTCTTCACTAATCTCTTGAAGTGAAGCGATAATTGGTAGACGACCAACTAGCTCTGGAATCAGACCATAATGAACTAAATCATCAGGTTCAACCATATCAAAAGTAGGTTTTTGCTCATCTTTTGTTTTTTTCTCGTGACCAAAACCTAGAACATTTTCACCTTGCTTGCGTTTTAAAATCTCTTCTAAACCATCAAAAGCACCACCACAGATAAATAGAATATTTGTAGTGTCAATAGTTGTAAACTCTTGATTTGGATGCTTTCTTCCACCTTTTGGTGGAATATTTACAGCAGCACCCTCAACAATTTTAAGAAGAGCTTGTTGAACACCTTCTCCTGAAACATCACGCGTAATAGAGCGATTTTCACTCATACGTGAGACTTTATCAACTTCATCGATAAAAACAATACCTTGTTGTGCACGCTCAATATCGCCATCAGCCGCTTGAAGAAGTTTAGTTAAAATATTTTCAACATCTTCTCCAACATAGCCAGCTTCTGTAAGAGAAGTTGCATCTGCAATAGCGATAGGAACATTTAAAACTCTCGCAATTGTCTGAGCCATAAGAGTTTTACCTGAACCAGTTGGACCGATTAGTAATACATTTGATTTTGCAATCTCAGTATCATCATCTGTAATATTTTTTGTTTTAAAAATTCTTTTGTAGTGGTTGTAAACAGCGACACTTAAAAGTTTTCTAGCTCTCTCTTGACCGATAATGTACTCGCCTAAAAAGTTGTCTAATTCTTTTGGGGTCATTAGATTATTTACAGCTTCAAGAAGTTCTTCGTTTTGCTCAACTGAAGCTTCTTTATCATCGCCAAACATAATTTTATATGCAGAAACTACACAGTTTTTACAGATATAAACGCCATTGCCGGCTATTAGTGGGTTTTCATCGCTTTCGCTTGCATCGCAGAAGCTACAGTGTCTATGTATCATACGTTTTTTCTCTCAAATGGGATTCCTCTTTTTGTCTTTAGAACAAAGTCACAAAGGTCATTTACATAATGGTTATCAGTGCTTTCAAGTATTTCACTTGCTGTATCTTTAAGAGGCTTACCTGACTCAAAAAGTTCTCTATAAGCAGATTTTAAAGCGTTAATATCTTCACGTTCTAGGTGACGTCTAAGACCAGTAAGGTTTAGTCCTCTTAGATTCGCACGATTACCCTCTGCCATACAAAATGGAGGTACATCTTGAGCTAAAGCACTAGCTCCGCCAATCATTGCATAATCACCAATATGGATAAATTGATGAATAGGTGTCATTCCACCGATTACAACAAAGTCACCAAGTTCAACATGTCCAGCTAGAGTAGCTGCGTTTGCTAAGATGCAGTGGTTTCCTATAATTACGTCATGACCTAAATGAACATAACCCATAAAAAGGTTATGATTTCCAATGATAGTTTTACTACCGCCACCTTTAGTTCCAGGGTTAAAAAGTGTAAACTCTCGAATAGTGTTATTATCACCAATAATTAACTCAACATCTTCACCATTAAATTTTAAATCTTGTGGGATAGAACCGATAACAGCATGTGAAAAGATTGTATTATTTTTACCGATAGTTGTTTTTCCATAAATACAAGAGTTTGAAGCTATTGTAGTTCCATCTCCAATTGTAGTTTGCGAAGAGACAAAACAGAATGGTCCAATTTCAACATTTTCACCAATAATAGCACCATCTTCAATAACGGCTAGTTCAGATATTTTGTTCATAAGTGTCCTACTTTCTACTTGTCAACTATCATAGCTTTTAATTCAGCTTCAGATACAAGTTTGTCTTCAACAAAAGCTTCACCCTTAAGTACCCAAATTGGACCCTTGTTTTTCAGTACACTGATACGATATTCTAGTTTATCACCAGGTCTAACTGGTGCTCTAAATTTAGCTTTATCAATACTCATAAAATAAACAACTTTATTAGCTGCTTCTTCTTTTGTCATATCCATGCTTTGAAACGCAAGAATTCCACCAGCTTGAGCCATACCTTCAAGTATCATTACACCTGGATAAATTGGATGATCAGGAAAGTGACCTTGAAATACTGGTTCGCTGATAGATACGTTTTTATAACTAGTTATTGATTCGTTTTTAACTAAGTCTGTAACACGGTCAACGAGTAAAAAAGGGTAACGGTGAGGTAAAATTTGTTGAATTTCCATAACATCCATAATCATAAATAAAAGCCTTGTAAATAATTTTGGATATTTTATCTAAAATTTCATTATATTATGATTAGTTTTTCCTTGGTGTCTTCGTATGTTTTGGCATCTAACTCTATAGTCAGTTTTTTATCACTAATATTTTGTGTAACTATGATTGGGGTAAGGTCGTAGTTGGAGTTAGATATAGTGTTTCTAATTCTTAATTCTTCATCAAAAGTAGGGGGGCTGAAAATAAGTTCATTAATATTTTTATACTGCATTTGAGCGAGTAAATTGAACTGCTCTAAAGTTATAAATTTTATCTCTTCACGGTTAAAATAGTGAATATTTTTATCTTCATACTCTATACGACCTTGAGCTTTTTTTCTTGGTAAAGTAGAATATGAAAGTGCATATGCAGGAACTGGAGTTGTTTTACCTTCTGTAACTTTAAAGTTAAGTTGACGGTAGTTTAAAAATTTCTGTTTAATGATTTTATACTTTATATTTTCATCTTCAAGCTTGTTGCGTTTTGTGTACATCTTTAAACGCTCTTCGATGGAAGCGGGAAGAATTTGGTTTGAAATTGGAGAGAACATTTCATCCATCAGACGTTCTTGTTGTTCTCTTTGCATAGTTAATCCAAAAAGACATCCACAGTAGTCTTGGCGATAGAGTTGCTCCTCTTTAGTTACACGACTTTGATCTTGTGTACCACCACCAGAGCGATAATCAACAGCTATGAATTCAACACCATTTTTTGCATAAAATTCATCACCAACACGCTTGAGTTGTTCTTGAGATTTTAGGGGACTTACCAGCAGGGTGGTTGTGATTTTTTTCTCACCAAGCTCTAGTGCTTTTTGTGCACTTACTGAAAAGCGTTTATCAAAACAAACTTCACATCGAGCACCTTTTTCAGGCTCTTTTTCTAAACCCCGAACTGCTTGCATCCAGTTCTCAAAATCATACTCGCCTTCAATAACTTCAATACCAAGTTTTTTACATGAACGTTGTACATCTAATAAACGCAGTTGATATTCAGAGTAGGGATGAATGTTAGGGTCATAGAAGAAGCCCGTGAGTTTTTCGTCTGGAAAATCAGCTTGAAGTTTTTCTAAAAAAAAGTGTGAGTCAACACTACAGCAAATATGTACTAAAATGATAATACCTTTTTTGTTGAAAGTATAGCAAAATTATTTTCCTCCCTCGTTCCAATGCTCCGCATGGGAATACATATACATTCCAACGCAGAGCATTGGAACGAAAGAAACTTCAAATGATAAAAATAGAAGATATGTGACGCTAGACGTGACGCAGATAAGATATAATAATGTGGTTGATAAAAATGAACAGATAAACATAATAAATGATTTAGATTTAAAAGCTGATAAAAAAGAGGTGGCATAAATGAACGATAAAATAAAAAAGATGATGGAAGATAATCCAGAGCAATTTCCAAAAGAAATAAAAAAGAGTATTGAACAGGAAAAAGTAGTTAATGGTATGAATACTCTACATGCTAGTTTAGCGGGAGGTGCTTACTTCTTTCGTGTTATTGCTGACCCTGATATTTGGGAAGATGGTATAGACCCAAACATAGTTATAAAAGCCCAAGTAGAAAAACCAGATAACTCTCAAATATGGATGACCTTCCAAAACATTACCCAATACAAAGAGAAAGAAGTACAAACTTTTCAAGTTGCATTTGAACAGGGAAAAGTAACAAGTATTAAAAAAATTACAGAGAAAAAATCATGATAAAAATAGGAGTAATAATAATGGCATTAGTTAGTTTTTTAAATGCAGGGTGGTTTGCAAACTTGTTTGATAGCACACCGACACCCCCTATCGCAGTACCGATTGATTTGAGCAAGAAGGGGAGTACGGCAGAGGTAGTGATACGAAGTGACGACAGTGATAAGAGTAGATATTTTTCAATTTACTTTGTCATGGATGCGCCAGGTGTATCAGGCGCAATTGACAACTATTTGCTTGAAACGTTTACAGGTCATGGTTCTGGACAAGGTATAAAAACTCCTGTCAGACTAACAATTTATCGTATTAAAAAAGATAAAGAACCTATTTTATTTTTAGATAAAACTATTGAAGCAGCGGGACGTGATTCTACTGCTTTTGAAATAAATGGACAAAAAGTTATTTATAGGGATCGATATATTTACGCAACCGAATTACCGGAAGGCAAATATCGTATAAGGTTAAAAAATTTACAGGATTTTCCTGAACTTAAAGAGATTGAAACTTACTTTGCTATTCACGGTGGACGTGGAAAATATTAAATAATAAGGGGACGATATTTCTCGTTTGTATCATACATCTAACCACTCAAGAAGAGTATAATAATATTCTAAGAGTCGGTTTTTCTCGTTCCCAAGTTCCACTTTTCTCGTTCCCAAGTTCCACTTGGGAATGCATACAAAACCTATAACAATATATATACATTCCAACGCGGAGCATTGGAACGAGAGAAAGAAATAGTAAAATATATATACTCCCATGCAGAGCATAGGAGCGAGAAAAGAGAAAAATATGACAAAACGCAATAGAATTTATAAAATAAAATAACTTCCACTACAATCAAAGTATGAGGAGATTGTAATGGGAAGAAGTAGATATAAAGTATACGAACCAACAGCACCGCACTTTATTACATGTACGATACTCCATTGGATACCTATCTTCACTAGAACCCAAACAACAGATATCATCTTTGCAAGTCTAAAATACCTTCAAAAAAATGAAAATCTTAAAATATATGCTTATGTGATTTTAGAAAATCATCTGCACTTAGTTGTAGAGAGTGATGATATAGCTAAAAGTATGGCAAAATTTAAATCTTTTACAGCTAGAGAGATTATAAACTATCTTAAACAAGAGAATGCTAAGAGTATTTTAGAGCAGTTGATATTTTACAAAAAAGCTCATAAGATGAGTAGTGAGTTTCAACTCTGGCAAGAGGGTATTCAGCCTAAGCAGATAGCGAATGAGCAGATGATGATTGATAGGCTAAACTATATTCATAATAATCCTGTTAAACGCGGGTATGTTGATGATGGTGTTCATTGGAGGTATTCTAGTGCTCGGGATTATGATGGTGTTTGTGGATTAATTGAAGTTTGTAGGGTTTTTTGATATATGAGTTTTTCTGCTTATATGCATTCCTAAGCTGGAGCTTGGGAACGAGTTTAGATATATGAGTTCCCACGCGGAGCATGGGAACTAGATTGGAAGTTAGTTATTTACTCTCAACTACTTCAACAGAGTCGATTGAATCTTGACCTTGAATCTGTGAAAGAACTTTAAAACTCTCTTCATCATCTTCATCGATTGCACCAAAAACAGTGTGAACACCATCTAAGTGAGGAGTGTCAACAAAAGTGATGAAAAACTGACTTCCACCAGTGTTTGGTCCAGCGTGAGCCATTGAAAGTGTACCTGGTTTATGAACAGATGTGTTTTTATCAGTCTCACACTCTATAGCCCAATCAGGTCCGCCAGCACCAGTTCCATCAGGACATCCACCCTGAGCCATGAAACCTGGAATTACACGGTGAAAGTTTAAACCATCATAAAACTTAGAGTCTGCTAAATGTGTGAAGTTAGCAACTGTATTTGGAGCTTCGTCTGGAAAAAGTTTTAACCAGATAACACCTTTGCCTGTTGTGAATTTTGCATACTGAAGTTTACTTAACTCATCTGCACTTAAATCGTAATTTTTTAATTTTGCTCTACCAAACATTTTATAGCCTTAGTTTTAATTTTTGAAATTATAGTTAAAATTTATAAATATTGCTATAATTCTTTATATGCGAAACACTCTTAATAATATTCACAGATACTTTTTACTTAAAGTTAATAGCATAACTATTAAACAAGCAAATATATTTACTACGCTGTTTATCTTTGCGTTTACTATTATTTTTGCATATTTATTGATTAAAGAAAATTATTCTGATTATGAAAAAGCGCTGTTTGAACAAAAAATTCATTATAATGATATCTCTTTGAGTGAGGAAGAGCAGTTGTCGCAGACTCAAAAAAAACTTAAAACTCTTTTAATTAAAAACACTATTGCCATTGCCACTCTAGCATTTATACTCTTTACAATCATGCTTGGTCTTCATAAAATATTTAATACAATACTGCAGAGGGATATAGAAGCTTTTTTAGACTTTTTTAATAAGACCGCACATAATGAACAAGTTTTAAATCCAAATGCTATATTTTTTAAAGAGTTTAAGGTTATGGTTAGACATGCAAATAGCATGCTTCATACGATAAGTGATCAAAAAACAGAACTGCGAGAGTTAAATGTACATCTTGAAGATAAGGTAAAAGATAAAACGCAGGACTTAGAAAATATTTTATCTGCTCAAAAAGAGTTCTTGAGGTATACAGTGCATGAAACCAATACACCTCTGAGTGTTATTTTGACCTCTTTAGAACTTTATGAGATGAAGCATAAAAAAGATAAGCATCTCTCAAAGGTTGAGGCTGCTGCAAAAAATATATTTAATATTTATGATGACTTGAGTTATCTAGTAAAAAAAGATCAGGTTGAATATCATAGAGTTGCTATCAATATTAATCAGTTTATTCGCAGCAGGATAGATTTTTTTAGCGAGGTTGCACTTTTATCAAAAGTGGAATTTCAGTATATTTCTGAAGTTAAAGATGTTTATATTTATTTTAATGAGACTAAACTACAAAGAGTTATTGATAATACATTGACTAATGCTATTAAATATACATATCAAAATGAAATTATAGAGGTTTCTTTGAACTACTCTGGGTTATTTGTAGAATTTTCTGTAGGAAGTCATTCTCAACCTATAAAAGATGTAGATAAAATATTTGATGCTTATTATAGAGAAGATAGTAAAAATTCTAAAGCAATTCAAGGCTTCGGGATAGGTTTAAGGCTTGTAAAAAATATTTGTGATGAAGAGGGTGTGAATATATCTATAACATCAAATAGTAAGAAAAATATGTTTACGTATAAATTTAAGGTGATGGGAGAGTAATGAAAATTTTACTACTTGAAGATGAGATTATGCTTAGCGAATCTATAGTAGAGTATTTAGAAGCATTAGGTCACAGTGTACAGAGTTATTTTGATGGGCTTAAAGCTTTTAACTCTATAAAAGAGAACTCTTATGATCTTTTAATACTTGATATAAATGTTCCAAATATGGATGGACTTACATTCTTGGAAAATATGCATGAGTTGAAAATTCATACACCTGCTATATATATAAGTGCCTTAGTAGATATAGAAGATATCTCCCGTGCTTATAATCTTGGCTGTTTTGATTACCTCAAAAAACCGTTTCATCTCAAAGAGTTAGCACTGCGTTTAGATAGAATAGTGCTCTCAAATGAAGTTCCACGTGTTCATCTTCGTCTTTCAAAAAATTATAGTTATGATCAAGAACATTCTACACTGTTATTTAACGCAGTCGCTCAAACATTAACTAAAAAACAGTCCCAGATTATTGATTTGTTGGCTAGAAATAGGGGCAGAGTTGTTGATTTTGACCAGTTTCAAGCTTATGTCTGGGATGATGTTATAGTAGATAATGCAACTATCAGAACTGAGGTAAACAGACTTAAAAAAATACTTCAAGAAGAAGTGATACAAAATGTTCGTGGTATGGGCTATATGATAGAAAAACCGTAAGTCCCTATTTAAAGGTTTTAAATACCATTTGTACCGTTTTTCTAGAAAGCCTATAATATAATGGACTGAATATTTAAGACAGAGATTCAGCAAAGTTAATTTCTAAAATAGGTAGAATATTATGAAATTAATGGAGAAATTATGAGTCGTAAAAAAGGTCAGACATATAGTGCTGAAAAAAAGACTAAGATAGTGTTGCACTTACTACTTGAATTGGCGTAAGTTATTAGGTATCAGTCGCGCATCACACTACTATGCACCAGTACCAATGAGTCAACAAAACTTGAAGATTCTGACTTGATTACAAAGTTAAAGAAAAAAAAATTAGAGTATTTGAGAAGTTGATTTAATGTTATTGTATGTGGTGACCCCGAGGAGAATTGAACTCCTGTAACATGGATGAAAACCATGGATCCTAACCGCTAGACGACGGGGCCACAAATGTAGTAAAAATGGTGTCCTGTGATGGATTCGAACCATCGGCCACATCATTAAAAGTGACGTGCTCTACCAGCTGAGCTAACAAGACATTTTGTCTCTTAATGTTAAGAGGTCGAAATTATAGGCAAAAAGCTTTTATATGTCAAGAATTTAGGCGACGAATTATGATATTTAATAAAAGATATTACAAATACTCATTTTTTAGATAAAATAACTACAATGAATTATTACAGTTTCGAATATCCCTACTTAATATTGTTACTAATCCCAATAATCTTTTGTCTCTATAAATGTAAAGAGTATATGAAGCCTATATATTTTGTGCATCTGCATTTTATGCGTGCAAAGAGAAGCTTTTTAAAGCTAGAGTGGATAGTGAAAATATTGATATTTATTTTTCTTGTTGTAGCACTTAGTTCTCCTATTGTTGTAGATAAGTTTAATCCACTCAATAGAGATGGAAAGGATATAGTTTTAGCAATAGATGCGAGTGGTTCAATGAACTCTTCGGGATATGATGGGGATGACGAGCTCTCAGGTGGTGAGAGACTTTCAAGGTTTGAGCTTACAAAGATTGTTGCAAAAGATTTTCTACTTAAACGCTATAGCGATAATGTTGGGATTGTAATATATGGAGATTTTGCTTTTATCGCTTCTCCTATTACATATGAAAAAGAGATAGTGAGTGATATGCTTGGCTACTTAACACAAGGAATGGCTGGACAGAATACTGCTATTGGAGAGGCTATTGCCATGAGCGAGAGAGCCTTTAAGCACTCGTACGCTAAAACTAAAGTGATAATACTTCTGAGTGATGGTGAGCATAACAGCGGGAGTGTCTCTCCAAAGGAGGCTCTTAAATCAATCAAGTCTAAAAATATCAAGATATATACTATTGCAATTGGAAATAAAGGTGAGGCAGATGAAGCCCTACTAGAAAAAATAGCACGTGAGAGTGGAGGAGAGTTTTATAGTGCAGTCTCTGCAAAAGAGTTACAAAGGGTTTATGAAGAGATAGATAAACTTGAATCATCAAAAATAAGGTCACGTGAGTATCTGCTAAAGAATTACTATTATCAGGTTTTACTACTTTTAGCCTCTGCCCTTTTACTATTTTTGCTTTTCAGGGAGATGAGAAAATGAGTTTCTTAAATCCTGAGTATCTTTGGTTGTTTCTTTTTTTAGTAGCTGCGTTTATCAAAAAAGATTTCTCACAACTGCGTTTAACTTCATATGGATATATATTGACTTTTATTTTTATAGTTTTAGCTCTGATGAGACCTGTCATAGAACAAGAGCCTATAAAAACACAAGAGGTGCTTAGTGATGTTGTTGTCGCAGTTGATTTATCTTACTCTATGCAAGCGACTGATATTACTCCTTCAAGGTTAGAATTTGCAAAAGAGACCTTAGTCAAGCTTGTTAAAAAAGAGAAAAAGAGTAGGTTTGGAGTACTTGGGTTTACTACAAATGCAATCATACTTTCACCTCTCACGCAAGATAGCGAGTTACTCTTGCATCTATTTGGTTCACTCAATGAGAAGTTGATTATGACAAGAGGTAGCTCAATAATGCCAGCACTGCAATTGGCTAGAAAAATGTCTAAGTCAAAAAGAGTAAGTGTTTTGATTTTAAGTGACGGTGGAGATGAGTTAAACTACTCTGATGAAGCTGCGTTTGCTAAAGATAATGACTTAGTTGTAAATGTTCTCATGATAGCTACAAAGTTAGGTGGAACGCTACCTTTAGCAAATGGAGAACTCTTAAAAGATGAGTTGGGTGATATAGTTGTAAGTAGAGAAAATAGTACGATTGAAGTTATATCAAACGCAACGGGTGGAGCCTACAGTAGTAGTGTTGATGATATTTTAGATGCTTTGTCTGCTCAAAGAGAAGATGTGTTTATGTCAAATACAACTGTGATTAAAAATTTAGAACTTTTTTATTATCTTGTTGTGCTTGCAATAGTTACATTTTTACTCAGCGTAACTTCTTTAAAGAGATATGTCATCATATTTTTACTTCTATTTGGAGTGAGTGTTCATGCTGATATATTAAACTACTTTGAAGATGAAAACAAGTTGATGTTTAAAGAGGCAACTGTTCTTTATAAATCAGGTGATTATGAGAAAGCTTTGGTAAAATATGAAAACGTTAAGTCTAGTTTACCTGAGTTTAAAGCTCTAGTGTTTTATAATCTTGGAAATACATTTGTTAGGTTAAAAGAGTTTAAAAAAGCACGTGAGGCGTATAAAAAATCACTTACTCTTAATCAGACACAAGAAGCGTATGAAAATATGCTCTATATCATAGATGTAAAAGAGCAGAAGCAGATGAGCACAGGTCAGCAAAAGAGTGCTAAAAAGTCTTCTATTGCTAAGAAAAGAGACTCTACAAGCAAGAAAAAAGAGGGTGGTAGCTCAAATATGAAAGTGAGTGCTGCAGCAAGTAGTGGTGCTGATGATGGTGGTAAAAAAAGTAAGTCAGAGTCTAAGCTAGACCTAAACTCAGGCAAAGCAAAACTAAGCTCAAGGCAGTATGAATTAATAAATAGGAGGAGAGTAGATGAAAAAAAGCCTTGGTAATATTTCGATTATTTTTATACTATTTTTTAGTCTAAATCTATTTGCCTCGCCTTATGAATGGAGTGCAACTACTAATAAAAAATCTGCTTATGTAAATGAAGCAATCTTACTTAAATATGTATGTAAGTTCAGTGATAAAAGTGAACTATATACTATAGATTTTCATCCAGTACGTGAAAATGAACATTACACTATTGAACTTCTACGTGAGAGTGAGAAAATAGTAGCTGGAAAAAGAGTTAATAGTTATGAGTACATAGCCTACGTAAAACATAGTGGAAAAATGGTTTTTGATTTTGATATGGTGATGAAAAAAACAACCCAAGAGTCTATAGATTCTACAACTGGTGGCAGAGATAATGATGTTGACAAAGAGGTTTTTGTTGAGAAGTATTTGAGACAAAAAAGTATCCATGTTAATATTAAACGCAGTGAAGCTATTTTAGTTGGAGAGTTCGAGCTTGAAGTTAAGTATGCAAAAGTAGGTATCAAGGCTTATGAATCATATAATTTAGAGTTTATTATCAAGGGTGTTGGAAATTTTGAGAAGTTAAATCCCATTTCATTTAAGATAGATGGCGTGAAAGTTTTTTTTCAAAAGACTTTATTGAAAAGCTCACTTAAAAAGGATGGTAAGCATGGCATTTGGTCTCAAAAGTTTGCTTTTGTAAGTGATAAAAGCTTTATAATTCCAGCTGTTGAGATTGAGTATTTTGATATTAAAAAAGAGTCTAAAAATATACTGCATTTTGATGGACTAAAAGTTGAGGTGCTCCCTGCATATACAAAAATTGAACTCTTAGATGAAGAGCCAAAAAACTTTGAACTTAAACTAGAGTATCTTTACTATTTACTTACGTTTATCTTGGGTTTTATTGTAGCAAAGATAAATTTTAAAAAAGATACAAAGAATCAAACTAAAAAAGAGCGCTTTTGTCAAAGAGTTAAAAATGCAAAAACTTTAGAAGAGTTAAATATGCTTCTTGTCGTTAATGCTTCAAAGAAGTATGCACAATTAATTTTAGAGATAGAAAAAGGTGAACTTACTTCTTTGAACGCAGTTAGAAAATTAATATGCGATTAAATCAACTTTAACTAGAATAAGCCTAGCAATTAAAAAGAGAGATATATGAATAAGACTATTTTACTATTTGCAACTATTTTAATCATGTTGATAATGAATGGATGTGCACAAAAAGTTAATGTTCGAGCGTTGGAACCAGCTGAAATAGATAGAGCAGCATCTACAAAGAAAGTGGCAGTAGCAAATTTTAGTAATGACAGAGTTGGACTCTCGGGTAAAATAGAAGCGAAACTTGCAAGATTTAAAATAGATAATAAAAGCTACTTCACGATAGTTAGTAGAAATGATTTTAACAGGATTGTAGAAGAACAGAAAATTCAAAATAGTGGTCTTGTAAATCAAAAAACAGTTGTTGATATAGGCAACCTGATCGGTGCTCAGGCAATTATCTCTGGTAATGTAGGTAGGGCAACAGCACAAGATACATATTTTTATGAGAGACGCTCACGTTGTGCTGATAAAAAATGTAAAGAGTTGATTTATTATAAAGTTAGATGTAAAAAGAGAATAGTTGGACTTTCAGCTGAGCTTAGAATGGTTGATGTTGCTCAAGGTGACATCATATATGCTGATACAATGAATAGAAGTAAAACTTACAGACACTGTTCTGATGATTCACGTGCTTTACCCTCACGTGAAATGGTTGCACAAGATTTAGCAGAGTCAATGGCAAGCAGTTTCATATATAAACTAACACCTCATTATCGCAACTTTAGAGTTGTTTTACTTGAAGATCCTGACTTGGACTATAATGATGAACAAGAGAGGCTTTTAGAAGTTGCTCTAACCTACATAGAGCAGGGTAGATTTGATAAAGCTGAGCAATTTTTAATTCAATTAATCGACTCTACTGATTCTCAAAGTTATGTTGCGTTTTATAATCTAGGTGTTGTAAAAGAGGCTGAGGGAAATTACTTTGAAGCAAAAGAGTATTATGAAAATGCGGACAATCTCATGATAGAACCAGTTGAGGAGATAAACGCAGCGGTTATTAGAATCAATTCTTTGATTGATAAAAGTCAAAGAACACAATCTCAGTTGGCAAGGTAGGGAAAGCGTAGTGTATATAAAACTATTTTTTATAGGTATAAGTGTTTCTCTACTCTTTTTCTCGGGATGTGGCTCACAAAAAAGAGTAGTAGTTGCACAAAAAAAAGAGATTCCCTCTTGGTACCAACATCCCCCTAAAGGCTCAATGAGTGAGTTGTATGCAGTTGGAAATGGACGTGATAAGCAATCAGCCATAACAGATGCTCTAACGCAAATGATTTCAACCCTTAGCGTTAGTGTATCTTCAAAATTTAGTGCTAAAACTGTTGTAAAAGAAGGTTCTATAAATAGCTCTAGTGGCATTTATACTGATGAGTCCCTCAGCGAAGTACAAAAAATACGTATTGGTAACTACGAACTTCTTGAGTCACAGAGTTTAGGTTTTAAGAACTATGCTGTTTTAGTAAGGTCAAATAAGAAAAAGCTTTTTGATGGTATGAAAAAAGAGATAGAACAAAATTTTGAGATTATAGAAAAAGAGAGAAAAAGTGTAGAGCATCTTAATATGATGAAGCATCTCTCTTTTTATAAAAAATCAAAAGAGACACTCTTCTTACTACCAAACACCCTTCTAGTTATGAGTGAGTTAAACGCTGAGTTTGATGGAACTATGTATCTTAGTAAATCACAAGTCATAAACGCGGAGTATGAAGCGTTACTCTCATCTATCACTTTTAGTATAAACAGTAACAGTGAAGCAAAAAATTTAATAGCTCCAATAGCTAAAGGCATTAGTGCTAAAAAATTTAAAATAGCCAATAGTAGTGGTAAAAAGCATTTTGATATTATGATTAAGTCAAATATTCAAAGAGCTTCTTCTTACGGCTTTACTTTAGCCCGTTCAGCAATAAGTATTACTGTCAAAGATAGTACAAACGCAGTTATAGGCTCAAATAAGTTAAATATAACAGGACAATCAAGCCAAAGTTATTCGATTGCAAAAGAGAATGTAGCTCTAAAACTTAATGCTTTAATAAACAAAGAAGGCATATCAAAAGTTATCGGTCTTAAGTTATGATTTTTTCTTAAGTGATTTGTATCTCAAAGTATCTTGTTCTTACCTCTGACACACCGAACATTACACTTACCTTCCCTGTTTGTCTTATATGTTTGAGCATTTTTAAAGTCAATATTAAATACAGTTAAAGAGTTTGAAGAGATGTTTGGTGAAGATGACCAGTAATGATATGATTGAACGTTTTTAAATCCATCTCTTATGGCTGGATTATATTTTTTTTGATCTACTATAGATCTTAACTCTTTTATTCTAGGTAAGTACCAGTCATCATATCCTCCAAAGACTAAACGACGACAGTATTGTTTGGCATCTTTACGATTTTTCTTTATGGTTTTTGTGTCAATATTATCTTGCCACATCAACCCTGTAACTTTATCTATAACTATCTCTTTTGCATCATCCCTGACTAAAGCTATTTTTAACTTAGGTTCCTCTTTTCTTTCAGCTATATGTGATGGCTTGTCCAAACGTATTTCATAAGAAAAGAGTGTGGTAGTTATTAGGATAAGTTTTAGTAGTATTTTTATCATTTTATAGTTCTTTTTCTATTTAATTTTTTTGTATTATATCAATAACATCAAGAGATATTTCTTGATTGCTATGTTATTTACCTCAAAGCGATATAATTTCACTACTTTAACAAAAGGTAATGTGGGTAATGATTTCTAAAATTCAGACAATTAAAAAAGAAGTAGCAAAAGTAGTTGTTGGGCAGGAGAAGATGATTGATTCTCTTCTTATTGCGCTTATGTGTGAAGGACATATTCTTATCGAAGGTGTTCCTGGACTTGCTAAAACAACAACGGTAAATGCACTCTCAAAGGCACTTGGTTTAAACTTTAAACGTGCTCAGTTTACTCCAGACCTTTTACCATCAGATATTTTGGGTGCAGAGATTTATGATCCTCAAAATAATCAGTTTAAAATTAAAAAAGGTCCTATCTTTACAAATCTTCTTTTAGCAGATGAGATTAACCGTGCTCCTGCAAAAGTACAATCAGCACTTCTTGAAGTTATGCAAGAGAAACAAGTTACTTTAGGTGACACAACTTTTAAACTAGACCCACCGTTCTTTGTAATGGCTACTCAAAATCCGGTTGAACAAGAGGGTGTTTATCAACTCCCAGAAGCTCAGCTTGACCGTTTTATGTTAAAACTTGTAGTTGATTATAACACTAAAACTGAAGAGCTAGAGATTGCAAGACGTATATCAAGTGGTAGTTTTGAGGAGATAAACGCAGTACTTTCTCATGATGATTTAGAAAAATTAAAACAGCAGATAAAAGGTGTACACGTAGATACCGAAGTTGAAGAGTACATGATAGAACTTGTAAGTGCAACTAGAAATCCTAGTGATTATGGATTAGAGGAGATACAAGATTTTATTCAGTTTGGAGCTTCTCCTCGTGTAAGTATTGATATGTTTAAAGCAGTAAAAGCGATGGCATTTATGAGAGGAAAAGATTTTGTAACACCTGTTGATGTTGCTTACATTGCAAAAGAGCTAATGCGTCACCGTATTGTTTTAACATATGAAGCAGAAGCTGAAGGTATTACAACTGATGAGATTATCCAAAAAGTTCTTGAAACTGTAGCAATTCCTTAGGCTTTAAAGTTGAGTAAACTAAGAAAAATTCTCGTTCGTGCAAGACGTCAAGTCTTTAGCGAAATGGTTGGAAATAACCCTTCTATATTTCAGGGTGAGGGCTATGATTTTATAGAACTACGTGAGTATATGGCAGGTGATGATATTCGTCATATTGACTGGAATATTACTGCAAAAATGCAAAAACCTTTCATTAAGATTTTTCGTGAAGAGCGTGAGCTAAATGTAGTTTTAGTCTCTGTTTTAAACGGAAGTGTACATTTTGGCGGTGATAAATTCAAACAGGATATGATTGGGGAAGTTAATGCTTTACTTGGATTTTCTACTGTTAAAAATGGAGACTTGTTAAGTTCATATATATTTACTGACAAGATGATAAGTCATTCAAAACCTAGTAAAAAAGTTCATCAAGTTCAGACTATAACCAAAGAGATTTTAGAGTTTGATGCACTGAATCAAAAGGTTGATTTTAAGGTCATCGCAGATACTTTATTTAAGCGTTTAAGAAGAAAGTCTTTGATTTTAATAGTTGGAGATTTCTTCGAGATTCCAGATTTTAGACTTTTGGCTAAAAAACATGAAGTTGTAGCAGTCATAGTGAGAGACCATTTAGAAGAAAAGCCACCACAAATGGGTTTTGCATCTTTAGTTGACCCTGAGAGTGGAGCAGTTTTAGAAGGTGATTTTAACCGTTCGAGTGTCCAAGCTTATGCTGCAAAAGTCCATAAACATGACCATATTCTTTATGATACTTTTCGTAAGCATCAAGTAAGGTTTACAAAGATTTATACAGATGATATAGCTAGTGTAAATCTTAGAAGATTGTTTGAGGGAAGATGATGGAAGATAAGCAAAAAATTTATGATGTTCCTCTTCATGATATAAAAACAATAGTTGAAGTTCAAGAATACTCTTTTTATTATCTCTTAGGTTCTGTTTTTTTGGCTGTTTTAGCTTTAAGTGTTTTAGTCTATCTTATATATAAATATATACAAAAGCTAAATGCATACAACGAAAGAAAAGAGCATCTCAAACTTCTAAATTTACTTGATTTAACTGATACTAAAAACGCAGCCTATGCAATAAGTAGATACGGTATAACATTTGCCAACGATGGCGTGAGAGAGTCTGAGATGTATAAAAATATTACATCAAGACTTGAACAGTATAAGTATAAACAATCTGTTGAAGAGTTTGATGAAGAGACTTTAGGCTACATTGAATTATATAAGGATATGTTACATGTTTAATGGACTCTATTTTGAGTATCCAAGCATAGCTCTGTTTATTCTGTTCTTCATCCTTTGTGCAAATGTTTGTAAAATGAGACTGCCATCTATATATTTTCCTCATACTGCACAGTTTATGCAAGCATCAGTAAGTTCATCTAAACTACTTGTGTTTTTAAAGTGGCTTGGTATCATGATGCTTATCGTATCACTTATGTCACCTGTAACTGATGAGCCTTATGAGTTAGAGCCAAAAGATGGTTATGAAATAGCACTTATTTTAGATGCTTCTCAATCTATGCAAGCCAAAGGTTTTGATAAAAACAATAGAGACTTAACACGTTTTGATGTAGTAAAAGAGATAGTGTCTGACTTTATTGTAAGTAGACAAAATGATAATATCGGGATTGTAGTTTTTGGATCATACTCATTTATAGCATCTCCTCTCACGTATGATGCTAATATCTTAAAAGGGATAGTCTCAAATCTATACATCGGGATGGCTGGAAAATTTACAGCTCTTTACGAGTCACTCGCTCAAGGTGTAAACTTACTTAAAATGTCTAAATCAAAAACAAAAATAGCTATTTTACTGACAGATGGATATAACACACCTGACAGTGAATTTCCTTTTGATGCAGCTATAGATTTAGCAAAAAAACAGGGTGTGAAAGTTTATCCAATAGGGATAGGCGGACCTAATGAGTACAACAAGAAGATGCTAGTAAAAATTGCAGAGCGTACTGGTGGAGTGGCCTTTGGAGCTGCAAGTGCAAATGAGCTCGGTGAAGTCTATGCAAAGATAAATGAGCTAGAAAAATCAGAGATTCAAAATGAGACATTTAATTATTTAAGATACTACTATACACTTCCACTCTTTATCTCATTTTTCTCTTTAATGCTTTATGTATTTTTTAGAAACAAAAGAGGGTATAACTAATGATATTCTTACACCCTGAGTTTATATACTATATGTTACCGGTTTTAGTTCTTCTATTTACACTGTTAATAATGCAAAAAGAGTCAATCGAACATTACTTTTCAGATGATGTGATGGATAAATTAAGAGTTAATTCTAATTCACTTACTCTAAAGGCAAGGAATGCTCTGTTCTTCTTAACGGGAGTATTGATGATTTTAGCACTGGCCGAGCCTGTTTTAGAAGGTGGAAAGGTTAAAGTTAAATCAACAAGTGCAGACATACTTATAGCTTTAGATATCTCAGACTCAATGTTAGCTGGGGATGTATATCCAAATAGGCTTGAATCAGCTAAGAAAAAAGCTCTTGAACTACTTGATAGATCGACAAAGGATAGAGTAGGGGTGATAGCTTTTGCAAAAAATAGTTACCTTGTCTCTCCTATTAGTTTTGATTCAAAAACAGTCGCATTTCTACTCTCAAAGTTAGATACATCAAGCATAACCCAAAAAGGTACAAATTTCTTAACTATGTTAGGGACAGTCGCAAAAACTAACACTAATACAGATAAAAAATATTTACTAATTTTAAGTGATGGTGGTGATGAAACAGATTTTTCAGCAGAGATAGCTTTTGCAAAAGAGAAAGGTATTACAGTTTATGTTCTTGGTATGGGAACTGTGACTGGTGCACCTATTAAGAAAAAAGATGGCTCGTTCATAAAGTATAATGATAAAATCATAATATCAACACTCAATGAATCTATCTCTGCGTTTGCGACAGAGACAGGTGGTGTTTATATACAAAATACAACATCATCAAAAGATATAGAAGCGATGCTTGATGAAATAATAAAACACTCTGAACACAAAGAGCTTAAAAGCCAAGAGATACAGAGATATATTCCCCTGTTTTACTACCCAATAATTTTAGCAATGCTTATTTTACTTGTTGCGTTTAGCTCTATTGGTAAAAGAGTTAAGCATAGTATGCCGGCATCTGCGTTTATACTATTTGCTTTGATGTTAAGTAGCTCTCCGTCAGTTGCAGATATGTTCGATTTTAGAAAGCTAGATGAGGCTAAGGCATCATATAATGCAAAAGATTATAACTCTTCTGCACAAACCTATGAAAAGTATGCACAAAAAAACAATAATGGACAGGCTTATTATAATGCCGGAAATGCTTACTATAAAGACAAAGAGTATGCAAAAGCTTTAAGTGCTTACTCATTTGCTAGAGTTGAAGATAAAGATTTAAAAGCTAGTAAATTGTCAAACATGGGTAATGCTCTTACTCGTTTAGGTACAAAAAACACCTTAGAAAGAGCAATTAAGCATTATGAAGCATCTCTGAAAATTAAAGAAGATAAGTTGACAAGGGAAAATTTAGAGGCTGTAAAAAAGGCTTTAGAAGAAGATAAAGATAAGTCAAAAGAAGAGGAACAAGCAGATAAAGATAAAGAGGCTAAAGAGCAGAAGACCGATGAAAAGGGTGATGATGCAGATGAAGCAAACGATACAAATAATAAAAGCAAAAATGAAGACTCGAAAAATAACGATAGCTCAAAAAGCAATAAATCTGATGAAGAAACAAACCCTGATAATAAGAAAAAATCTGACGATTCAAAGGGTGAAGATGGTGATGAAGACTCAGGTGATAACAATGATGCTGGAGATGCTAAAGAGCAGACAAAAGAGTTAAAAGATAAAACTAAAGAGGAAGTACAGAAGAAAAATAGTGGAGACAAATCCGCTTCAGAACTTCAAGGAATGAGTGACTCTGAAGAGGCAAAATGGCTTAAAAAGTTAAACTCAAAACAAAATACTTATCTTTATAGATTAAACGAACCCCAAGATGAAAAGAAGGAAGAAAATGAAAAACCTTGGTAAAATACTTTTTATAATATTTTTAATACCCAATGCTATATATGCCAGCGTGACATCAAGTGTAAACTACAAGAGCGTTTCTAAGGGTGAAATGGTAATTTTCTCTTTAAAGATAAGAGGAAGTGAAGTTCAAAGACCAATCATAAATCGTATTTGTGATAGTGATGTTATCTCAACTTCTTCTCAAACTAGTATAGAGATAATAGATGGGGACTATAAAAAAAGTTATATATTAAGCTATAAATTTATGCCTCAGAAATCTTGTGAGATTAAGCCAGTAGATGTTGATGTAGATGGAAAAATAGAAACTTCAAAAGCTCTAAAGGTAGAAGTTAAGCCGATGAGTAGAGATAAGAATGCAGATTTCTTACTTACTTTAAAAACGCAGAAAAAAGAATTTTTTGTTGGCGAGCCTTTTGAATTAACGCTTCTTTTTAAACAAAAACGTTCCGCTGAAGCAGTTGATAGTAAGTTTACAATACCAACAATGAAAGGTTTTTGGATTAAAGGTGAGTCAAAGCCTGAGCGTAGAAATGAAGGTGAGTATGCGATTACCACTGTTAGATATATCTTAGCAGCCCAAAGAGAAGGTGACTTGAAAATTGAACCGGCTCAAATGTCTATAGCCTCACGTACATCTTCAAAGGATGTATGGGGGTCATTTGCACCACAGATTAAATGGAGAAGTTACTTTTCTAATGAGTTAGTTTTTAATATACAACCAATACCTTTTGGTGCTTCTTTAGTTGGTGAGTTCACGATTAGCTCAAAAGTTGATAAGAAAAAAATTAATCCAAATGAAGCTGTGAACGTAACTGTTGAAGTGCATGGTAGTGGCAATTTAGAAGATATAAAAACTTTTAAACCTTATGTAGAAGATGTAAGTGTATTTGATGAAAAGATAGTAGTAGAGGGAATGAAACTTACTCAAAAGTTAGCTCTTGTTGGAGATAATGATTTTGTAGTTCCTCCATTTGAGTTAAAGTTTTTTAATCCAAAAACAAAAAAGATAGAGACTATTGCAACTCCTGAGATTAAAGTTGAAGTTCTTGGACAAAACATAAAACCAGAGCTTAAAATAAAAAGAGACGAAACAAGAGTGAAAGAGGACGTTAAAGTAAATACTGAAGTAGTTAGAAGTGAATCGAACCCTATGCTTATGTCTGTGATTTTTGTACTTGGAATTGTATTTGGAATTGTTTTGATGTTACTCAAACCATGGAGTATGTTTAAAAGTGAGAAGCGAGTAAATATAAAAGATGAAAAACTACTTTTAGTAAAACTTCTTCCATTTAAAGATGACAAAGCGGTTCAAGAGATTTTAGATATTTTAGAAAATAATCTCTACACAGAAGATAAGAAAAAAATAGACAAAAAAGTTTTAAAAGAGTTACTTAAAAAGTATGAAATAAGCTAGTCTAAAATATCGTGTAGCTTATTTCCATCAGAAATATCTTTATGGACTTTTTCCCAGTCGTCGTTTTTAATGCTTTCTTTGATATTTGCTAGTTCATTTTCAAAAAGTTCTATCGCTTCAAGAAGATTTGTTTTGTTCTGCTTGAAGATATCTTCCCACATAGTAGGTGAGCTTTTTGCTAACCTGCTCATAGATCGAAATCCACCGGCCGCAAGAGCTAAGATATTGTGTTTATTCTCTTGTTTCATCACTGTGTTTGCAATTGAGTAAGAGATAGCGTGAGGCATGTGAGATATAAACGCAGCATGTCTGTCATGCTCATCTGCCTTCATAAAGTACTTTTTCATATTTAGTGCTTTGAATATTTTTCTAGATACTTTTTGTTGAAGTTCACCACTCTCTTCTAAGTCACATAAAACTACAACTTGGTCATTGTAAAGTTCTTCTACTGCTGCCGCAGGACCGAAGTTTTCTGTTCCTGTCATTGGATGAGCAGCTACAAAGTTTTTTCTGATACTTGGAGGGATCGAAGCAACAATTTTTCCTTTTGTACTCCCTAAATCAATTATTGTAGTGTTTTCATCTACATCTGTTAACTTTTTAAGTGAGTCTATAACACCATTTACAGGTATTGCTAAAAAGATAACATCATACTCTTTTAGCTCCTGGAATGTGACAAATTTTTCCACTAGATTTAACTCTAGTGCAGTCTTTTGATGCCCTGTATTATGATCACTTCCAACAATAGAATCAATAAAATCTAATTTTTTAAGACTAAGAGCAAGCGAGCCACCCATAAGTCCTAATCCAACAATCGCTACATTCATAATATATTCTTTTTATTTATTTGCAAAATTATACTAGATTTACTTAATATTAACCTCATAACGGGTAAAATCTCTTCTAATTTTGAATATGGAACTTTAATGAGAATACTTTTAACGATTTTATTTATACTTTTTACATCACATTTGTCCGCGCAGATTATTAAAACAATAAAGTATGAGGGAATGGTCCATATATCAGAGCCTGTCGCATTGAGAATGCTAGAGTTTGAAAAAGGTGATGATGTTGACTCTAGAATGATTAATGATGCAATTAAGAAGTATTTTAAACAGGGCTATTTTAATGATGTATGGGTTGAGTTAGAGGCTGGGGACTTAACATTTTATTTTAAAGAAAAAGCAATAATTTCTCAGATAGACCTAAAGGGTTGGAAAGAGAGTGAAGATGATATTCAAGAGACAGTTATCCAGATAAAAAAAGGTTCTCTTTATAACGAACAAAAACTTGAAGCTGCTAAGAAAAGAATCATTGCTGCATTAAACCAAGAGGGTAAGATTGATAGTGTTGTTGAGATTCAAAAAGAGTATCTACAAAATGGTAGTATCAAAGTTACTTTTGTTGTTAATGAAGGTGAAGAGATTACTATTGAACAGCTACAGTATAGTGGAGTGTTAGGTGTTGATAGTGATGACTTTGATACTGTTATAGCAAATAAAGAGCATGAGTTTATGGGTTGGTTCTGGGGACAGAATGACGGAAAGATGAGTCTTGCAGATTTAGAGTATGACAACTTAAGAATACGTGATTTTTATATGCAAAATGGGTATCTCGATGCAAAGGTAGAACAACCCTTTGTAAGAGTTAACTTTGACAACTACACTGCTGATATGAGTTATCAGATAGAAGAGGGTGAAGCCTATACAATTGCTGGTGTGTCGATTCACCAAGCAACAGATGTTATAAATCACGAGAAGATAAGAGAGATAATTACACTTAAAAAAGGTGAAATCTTTAATATAAAAACATTCCGCAATGACTCTCAGAAAATAAAAACACTTATAGCAGATATGAGTTATGCTTTTGTTCAGGTAGTACCAGATTTGAAAAAGAACAAGCAAGATAAAACGGTTGAAGTAGTTTTTAAAATAAATCCTGGAACAAAAGTTAAGATAAGAAATGTAGTAATATCTGGAAATACAAGAACACTTGATAGAATTATTCGCCGTGAATTATATTTAGGACCTGGCGATATGTACTCTCTTACAGACTTAAAAGATTCTAGAAATTCTCTTGGTCGTTTAGGTTTCTTTGAGGGAAATACCATAGAAGAGAAAAGAATTGATAACTCTACAATGGATTTGATTGTAAAAGTAAAAGAGGCACCAACTGGAAATGTTCAGATAGGTGGTGGATATGGTAGTTATGGTGGTGTCCTTATTAGCCTTGGTGTCAATGATAGAAATATTTGGGGTTCAGGTATAAATATGGGAGTGAAGGTTGAAAAATCAGAAACAACTAGAAACTACTCATTTAATATATCAAATAATAGACTCAATGATAGTGACTTTAGTGGTAACTTCTCTATTTATCATTCTCAGTATGAATATAATGATTATACAACCTTTAGTGATGGTATATCTTTAGGTGCAGGACATAGATTTTCTCGTCATATTACAGGTTATATTGGATATGGGTACTCAAAAAATGATTATGAGTTTGGAGATGATTTTGATGTTACTTATTATACTGATAACGGTAACTATTTTGAAGAGTACTCTAAAAGTGGACTTACTGTTAGTGCTAAATGGGATGATACAGATGATTACTACCTAGCACGTGAAGGTTTTACTCTCTCTCAAAGTTTCGAGAAAACTGGGCTAGGTGCTGATGCAAATTATTTTAAAAGTAGAACTAGTTTTGGAAAATTTATAGGATTGGAAGAGTATGTAGGCTTTGATGCTATTTTTAGGTATAAAGCAAGACTTAATGCAGTGATAGATAATGGATATATTCCACTTGCAGAAAAATTCTATATGGGCGGTATAGGTAGTGTTAGAGGTTATGAATCATACTCTCTATCCCCTACGATTGCAGATCCAAATGCAACTGATGGTTTTAGAAGAGTTGGTGGTACTCAAACATTTTCAAATAATATTGAATTGAGCCTTCCTTTAGTACCAAAAGCAAAGATGCGCATTGTTGGATTTGTTGACTGGGGATTTATCTCAGATAGTTATTCATCAAACTTGCTTACAAATCATATTTCTCGTGGTGGTTACGGTTTGGGATTAGAATGGTTCTCCCCAGTTGGACCTATTCAGTTGATGTTTGCTGCACCACTTCTTGAAGAGCCTGGTGATAAAACATCAAGCTTTGAGTTCACAATGGGACAGAGATTCTAGAACTTAACTTTAAACTTCTTATTGCAGTCAAGTTTAATGACTGCATCTTGACTTAGATACATAGAGTTTAAAGACTCTATGTGTAAAACTCCATCAATAAACTTCATATCAAAATCAATATTTCTAGGCCTATGACTAATCAGAGCGATACTTAGAGATAATAAAAAGCTAAGAGCATTTGTTGTATTTTCTTTTGGAAGTAGCGCATCATACTTTTTAAGATGAGAAGATGCAGGAAGTCTACTTTTTGCATATTTTGTAAGTGTAGCTATGAGTGTAATGCTTTTATGGCTAAAACCATACTCTAATGCACTCTGAATGAGATAGTAAGTATGTTTGTTTTGAGAGTAGAAGTGAACGCTACTTCCAGCAGGGTATAGTTTAGCTGCAAGAGCTAACTCATATCTATATTTTTTATCAATTCCAAGATAATCTTTTGTCAAATCAAATAGTTTTTTACTAATTAAATTGAGATGATTTGAAAAAGCTTTATCTTGGACGTGAGTATCTAAAATATACTTTACAGAAGTGTTGTAGTTGTGAGGAAATTTGTCTTTTGAGCCACGAAGCAGATCAGATAAATATACACCCTCTCTAACTCCAACACCACTTGTTATAATATTTTGAACTCTGATTTTATTTATTACTCGAGAGAGGATTAGTGCACCAGGTTTAATAATATCAAATCTATTGCTTTTAATGCCAAGTTTCTTAAGTTCATCTTCTTGGGCATCAAGTAAGTCTGAGATAAATTTTTTAAATCTATCTTTAGAATATTCATATGCGTGTATTTTATCTAATGGATATTCATCTGCTTTCATAATAGCACTTGATATCGCTCTAAAAGTACCACCAATTCCAACTAAGGTAGATACATCTATATCTTTTAGGTGTTCTAGCTCTTTATCTATATATTTTATAGCTCCAGCTATGTCACTCTTATCAAAGTAGAGTTCTTTTAAGCGAACAGTACCAATATTTAATGAGATAGTATTAGATATGTTTGTGTCATTAATAAGGGTAAGCTCTGTTGACCCGCCACCAATATCTATGCTGAGTGCTGAGGAGAGCTTTGGAAGTAGGTTGGCACAAGCCATAGCACCAAAGTATGCTTCTTTTTCACCATCAATAACTTTGATGTTTAACTTAAGAGAATCTCTTACTCTTTTTAAAAAATCTTTTTTATTTGGAGCATCTCTTAGTGCGGAAGTTGCCACACAGAGTAGTTTTCTTACTTTAAAGGATTCACTGATTGTTATAAAGTCATCGAGGGCATCAAATGTTCTTTGCATTGGAAGTTCTTGAAGATTACCTTCATGTTGATAGGCATTTTCAGAAATTCGAACTTTACTTTTTTCTTCATGTAGTAGGTGAAAAGCGAAACGAGATGTTTTCTCATAAATTACCATTCTAACTGAGTTAGAACCGATATCTATAACTGCAACACGTTTAGCCACTTTACTACTCTTCTATCTCTAGATTTTTATATTTGAACTGAAGTTCTGCAATTGATTCAACATTATCTTTATCTGGAACTATACAGTCTACAGGACAAACAGAAATACATGCTGGTTCATCATAAATGCTTACACATTCAGTACAACGATCAGGGTCGATATAGTAAATCGGGTCACCCTCTTCAATTGCTATAGTCGGACACTCTTCACGACAAGCATCACATGCTATACATTCGTCATTTATTATCAAAGCCATTAAAAAACCTTATATTCTTTTCATTAATATTTAATTGACGATTTATAACAAAAGTAACCTTTATTGTATTTGAAATTCTAACTATTTGTAGGTAAGATACACGAAAGTTTTGAGTTTAGTTGAAGAGAGGCAATAGTTCCATCAATTCCATCTTTTCTGTTTTCAATTTTTATTCTTGCTCCTAAGGCATCAGCAGCACTTTTTGCTAAAAATAATCCGAGACCAACACCAGATTTATTTCCTTGTCGTTTAAATGGTGCAAATAGATCAACACCCTCATCAATACCGCATCCTTCATCTATGACTTCTATGAGTAAACCAACATCATCTTGTGAACTTCTAAGAGTTACTGATTTATCTTGTGGCGTAAACTTTAGAGCATTTTGTAGAAAATTTTGAACTATTTGATTAAGCAGAGAAACTTGAAGAGTTGCCATAAATCCACTAGGCTCAAAGCTCATCTTGAGTTGTTTAGAATCACTCTCTGCTAATAGCTTAAAATCATCTGCTTTTTGTTTTAATATCTCTATGACATCCACTTTAACTGGTTTATCTAGTTGTGCACCCTCTTGACGACCTATATTGAGAATATTTGATACTATGACATTCATCTCATCAATAGTCTTATTAGTGACCTGAAGTGCATCTATATACTCCTCAGGACTTCTTTTTTTGAGAAGTGTCACTTGGTTTTTTAATTTTATAACAGCCAAAGGAGTTTTCAGTTCATGAGCAGTTCCGATAAAGAGCTCTTTTTGATACTTTACAAAGTTTTGGATTCTTGAGATAAGGTGGTTAAGTGTGATTCCGAGTGGTTCAAACTCTTGGGGTAGTTCTTCAACTTTAATAGATTTCATTAAATGCTCATTCATATTTGAGAGCCTTGAACTCAGTGTTTTAACAGGAGCAACAAGCATTTTTGATAAAGCAATAGCATAAATGATTACAAGTGCAAATCCTGCAATATTTATGATGAAAATATAGTTTAAAATTTTATTGAGCAGTACTTTTGTGTGAGTTATCTCTTTTGTAACTTTTAAATAACTTTCATCATCTATATTAAATGGATAGAGAAGAGTTAAAAATGTGTGCTTCTCTCTTGTGCTCTCATAAAGATTAACCTCTAAAGGTTTTGATTTAAGATGGACTATCTCTACGCTTAGTGATAAAAGACCATCTGGCAAAAGATACTCATCAACATGCATAATAGATCTGTCATTAGATATATTTTTAGCATACTGAAGCAGTTCTTGACGTTTTTCATCATAGATGGATTTTTCAATATAAAAGTATAAAAAAGATGAAAAGATGAAAATTAGAGATGCGGAGGAAAAAAGAAGTTGGATTAAGAAGCTTTTTCTAATACTGCGTTTAGAGAACATTGATTTACCTTAAATAGTATAATTGTTTACAATTATAACTCAGTAAATTTAAAAAAAGAAAAGTTTTGGAATGTTTACAGCCGTAAAAGGCTGTAAAATTGAGAAGTTTAAAATTAGTTTATTTCTTTTGGAAAACAAAATCTGTAACCACGACGACGTACAGTCTCGATAGTTGTAATGTTTAATGGTTTATCCATTTTTTGACGAATTTGATTAATTGCAACCTCAATTACATTTGGAGTTACTAATTCTGGCTCTTCCCAAATTGCGTCAAGAAGTTGTTCTTTAGAAACAATTTGATCACGGTGACGTGCAAGGTGAGTAAGAACTTCAAAAGGTTTACCTTTAAGTTCTATTTCATTCTCTTTATAAGTGATTTTTTCTTCTTCTGGATTGATAGTTAAGTCTTCGATTTCGATGATGTTACTTCCACCAAAACGTAAACGAGCTTCAATACGAGCGATTAAAACATCAAAATCAAATGGTTTTCTGATGTAATCATCAGCACCAGCACGAAGTGCTTCGATTTCGCTTTCGTTGTCATCTCTAGCAGAAAGAACTACTACAACAGTTTTAGGTGTGTTAGTTTTAATATCACCAATAATATCAATTGAGTTACCATCTGGAAGCATCCAGTCCATAAGAACTAAATCGTAGTTACGGATATCAAGATAGTATTCACCATCTTTTAGTGTTTCAACAACATCACTTTGGTAACCAAACTCTTTTAGTCCCTCAGCAAGCATTTTATTTAATGTTACTTCATCTTCTATAATTAGAATGCGCATTAATATGTTCCTATGTCTATAATATTTTGATGGAATCATATCATAATTTTAGGTTACCTTAAAGTTTTTTTCAATTTTCTTTAAAAAAAAATGAAGTTTGGATTAAGATTAGAAGTTGAATGTATCGCTGACGCTTACCTTACAATCGGGTAATATTGAAGGCTTTGTTATTTTTAGATAAAGTGTGTTTATTTTTGGAAATTCTTTTTGAAGAGTTTTGGATAAGTCGCGTAAAGCATCTTCAATCAGAAAAAAGTTATTCTCAATCATTGATGATTTTACTATATTTACAACATCAGCATAATTTATAAACTCATCTTTATACTCATAATCGATAGTAAGATTTAGAATCACATCTTGAGCTTGTTCTCGCTCAAAATCCAAAATTCCAATAATACATTGAAACTTTAAAACATCTATATGAATTCTCAACTAAACAACTCTTTTTTCTTCGCCTTTAAAAACGCGGATAATATTTGGAATATGTTTATAATATAATATGAATACAATGAAAACAACAGGAGCGTGAGCCATCTCAGGATGAATAAAAAAGCTAGAGATTAAAAGTGCAGCTACTCCTGTGAGTGAAGATATAGAAGAGATTTTAAGAATTTTTGCTAAAACACCCCAAACAACAAGTGCAATAAGAGTCTCTACTGGTAGCATAAACATCATAACACCCATACCCGTTGCTATCCCTTTTCCACCTTCAAAGCCTAAGTAAGGTGAAAAACAGTGACCTATTACTGCAAGAACTGCAATAGCCCATAGTGTTGCTTCACTTAAACCAAGAAAATAAGCCACAGCTAAAACTGCAACACCTTTGAGTGCATCAAGTGCTAAAGTAGCAATACCAAGTTTTTTAGCAAGTATAGGGTCTGTCTCTTTTACAACTCTTAAAACATTAGTAGCCCCGATACTTCCAGAGCCACTCGCTTTAACATCTACACCGGCAAACTTTTTGGCAAGTAAAAGACCGAATGGAATACCACCGATTAAGTAAGCTGCTATAAAAAATTGAACATTAGTATTAAATAAAAAATCCATAAATTACCTTAAATATTTTTAATGTTGATATTCTACAGTCAATATAATTATAAGCATATAAACTCAAGTATTATTTTACTATTTTGGAACGCCTATAACATCTTTGTAAAAAATAGTTTTGTAAAGAATAGCACCTTTAAATGTTGAGTTTGTTAAATTATTTTTAGAAAAGATAGCTGAACCTAATGCAGACTCATTAAAATTACATCTGTTAATATAGGCGTTTGAAAAATTAGCTTTCCAGATTCTGGCTTTAACAAAATTAACATTCTTTAAAACTGCATTTGAAAAATTTGCGCCCTTTAAGTTTGCTTTTTTAAAGAGCGCACCACTAAGATCCGCATTACTAAAGTCTGCTTTATGTGCAAGCGTACCATTTAAGTTTGCATGGCTTAGATTGGCATCGCTGAAATCTGCGTAACTCAAATCAATACCTCTTAAATCTGCATAACTTAAGTCACATTGAGAGCACTCACCCTCTTCTTGAACTTGCTTTAAGTCGTTGGCACTAAAAGCTTGAAGTAAGTGCACGCAAATAAGAAGAGTAACTATAATTTTTTTCATTGTAGAGCCTTTAACTTCTCGAGAAACTTATCAGCCTTAGCACCGCCAATAATTTTAGCTTGCTCTTTTGCATCTTTGTCAATAAAGAAAAAAGTAGGGATACCCATATATTCAAACCCATCTGGAAGTTTGTCTTTTTGTACATCAAGGCTTAAAACAATAAAATATTTTTCTAAGTAGTTATAAACTTCCCTGTTTTTAAAAACAACATCTTTCATATAGTTACACTCTGGACACCATACCGCAGTGTAGATCATCATCACCTCTCTATTTTGAGATTTTGCTTTTTGTAATGCTTTGTCAAAATTGTGTTCATAATGAATCTCATTAGCCAAGAGTAATATTTGAAGTATGATAGTCAGTAATATATATTTCATTCTAGATGCCTTAAATATTTTTAATACTAACATTTTACAAGTAATATATTTATAAGCATATAAATTTTTTTGATATAATTACAATAATTAATAAAAATAGGACATTTTTTGCAGTTTACAAATGAAGAATTGAAACAAAAAATAGAAGAATTCAAAGCTAAGTTGGATGTAACAGTTGTTGCTCACTTCTACCAAAGAGATGAAGTTTTTGAAGTTGGTGATATAACTGGTGACTCACTTGAACTTGCGACAAGAACAAGAGATGATGACGCAGAGTTTATTCTGTTTTGTGGTGTTGGTTTTATGGGTCAAAGTGTGAAAGTACTCTCTCCAAATAAACGTGTAGTTATGCCTAAAATCGCTTGTTGTGCGATGGCTAGTATGATTACTGGTGTTCAGTATGATGAAGCTGTGAAGTCCATGAATGATAGTGGAATCCAAAATGACAATATTTTACCAATTACATATATAAACTCAAGCGCAGAAGTTAAAGCAAAAGTTGGTGAGATGGGTGGACTTGTTTGTACAAGTTCAAACGCAAAGAAAATTATCGCTAATGCACTTAAAGAGGGTAAGAAAATTCTTTTTGTTCCAGATAGATGTTTAGGTCAAAATATAGCTAATCAAATGGGATTAGAGTCTTGCGTTTTAGGTGATGGGACTGATTTAAACGCAGTAGATATTATCTGTTTTGATGGTTTCTGCTCTGTTCATCAGCTTTTTTCTCTTGATGACATTGCGTTTTATAGAAAGAAATTCCCAGGAATACTGATAGCTGTGCATCCAGAGTGTGATCCTAGTATCTGTAACGCTTCTGACTTTGTAGGTTCGACTTCTCAGCTTATCAAATACATTACGGAATTACCCCAAGATCAAAAAGTGGCAGTTGGTACTGAGTTTAATATGGTCAGTCGTCTTCGTCCTAAAAATACTTATATATTATCATCCACTAAACCGGAGTGTCCAACAATGAATGAAACTACATTAGAAGATGTTTACTTAACTCTAAAAGCTATAGATGATGGTGAGCCAATAAATGAGATACATATAGATGATAAAACCCAAAAATGGGCAAAAATCGCACTAGAAAGAATGTTGGCATTATGATTGAACTATTTGTAAGAGCTGCATTAGCTGAAGATGTTGGACGCGGTGATTTATATGCTCTTGTTGAGCCTGCAATAGATTCTAAGGCTGATATCATTGCTAAAAGTGACGGTATTGTTGCGGGTGAGAAATATATAAATGTTTTAGCCGGGATTGAAGGTCTTGATATTGTTTGGGGTAAGCATGATGGTGAGAGTTTTGTTCAAGGTGATGTTTTAGCAATTATTAGAGGTGATTCTCATACACTTTTGAGAAATGAGAGAACAATTTTAAATATGCTACTTCACGCAAGTTCAATTGCTACTCTAACAAGAAAGTATGCAGATATCATAGCTCCATATAATGTGAAACTATTAGATACAAGAAAAACGCGACCACAACTTCGTGTATTTGAAAAGTATGCTACAAAAGTTGGAGGGGCCGTGAACCATAGAATGGGTCTTGATGATTCACTAATGATTAAAGATACTCACCTCAAAACTATTAAAGATTTAAACGCGTATATCAAACTTGCTAGAAAAAATATACCTTTCACAACTAAAATAGAGATAGAAGCTGAAACTTTCGAGATAGCTAAAGAAGCTATGAGTGCTGGTGCTGATATCGTTATGTGTGATAACATGACTCCTGAGCAGATTTCAGAGATTGTAGTTTACAGAGATGAAAATTTCTCTCATATACTTTTAGAAGCGAGTGGAAATATCTCACTTGATACAATTGAGTCCTATGCTAAAAGTGGGGTAGATGCGATAAGCAGTGGCTCTCTAATTCATCAAGCAAATTGGATAGATTTGTCTATGAAAATGAGTTAATTATAATATAAATTAAATAGGTTGATAAATGTTTCAAAAATCACTACTTAAAAATTTTATGAAATTGTAGATGAGATTGATAGTCTGGTTTATGTGCTTTATGGATTGAGTGAGGATGAAATGAAGATTGTTAAGGATGTATAAGTGTTTGAAATATTCATAGGAATCATATCATTTGTTGGTGGCTTTATTGCTAAATATTTACTAGATATATTAAGTCAAAATAGAAATTATAAATTAAAACTTTATGATAAAATTGCAGATAAAAAAATTAGAGCATGTGATATTGTATTAGATATATCAAAACAATTAAGATTGATACAACAAAGTTCAACTCATGAATATTTTAATGATGGGACATTAAAAAGATATCCTATAATATTAAAAGATTTTGATAGTTTTTATATATTTTGGACTAATCTAACTAATGAATTTAATAGTCATTCTACTTGGTTAGATACAAACACGCAAAGAGAACTTAATTTTTTACAAGATTATCTTATAACGTTAAATAGTTTAATGTATAACATAACAGAAGAAGAACTTTATAAGCTTAGAGAAGATGTATTATATGATTTTATTGGTTTATCCTCAGATATTGAAAAAAGTATAAAGAACTATTATCTAAATGATTTTCTTAAAATTAAAATTATTGATAAAATTAAATGGCATAAATTTAAAAAAAAAGAAACTATGAAAAAGCTAGAACAAACAAATTTATTTAAAACTTATTTAACTGATAATATAACAAAATGACATACTTTTTCATAAACATCAATTTTTATGTTAGCCTGTTAAAAAGGATTTAAAAATGGCAGATAACATAATAGGAAACCATGATGGAGATAAGGGTGGGAATGATACATATAATATTCCAGGAAGAGGTTCTAATATACCAAAAAATACAATAGTTAAAGAAATAGAATCAGGTAAGCATCCAAATTTTACCACAACAATAATTAATGATGAAAAATATGCAAAAGCAAAGCCAAATCCTAAAACAAATGATAATGTAAATCGAAGCTAAATGCAAAAGTTCAAAATATGAAACTAATAGATAATACTCAAGATATAAAAGATAAAATATTTACACTAAGAGATAAGCAAGTTATGTTAGATAGAGATTTAGCAGAACTTTATGGTGTTGAGTCTAAACGATTAAATGAACAGGTTAAAAGAAACATAAAAAGATTTCCAGATAACTTTAGATTTCAACTTACAGAGATAGAAAAAAATGAACTGGTCGCAAATTGCGACCACCTTGAGCCTCTAAAGTTTTCCACTTCATTACCTTATGCTTTTACAGAGCAGGGTGTATCAATGTTAAGTGCTGTCCTTAAAAGTGATATAGCTATAGAGGTAAGTATAAAAATCATAGAAACTTTTGTGCATATGAGAAAGTTGATAAATTCAAATACCCTGATGTTTGAAAGGTTTGAAAGAATAGAACAGAAACTATCTAAACATGAGAATAATTTTGATAAAATATTTAATGCAATAGAAGATAAATCAAAACAAGTTCAACAAGGTATATTTTATAATGGAGAGGTTTTTGATGCTTATAATTTTATATCAAATATCATTAGAGATGCAAAAACAAAAATAATTTTAATAGATAACTTTATTGATGATAGCACTTTAACACTTTTTAGTAAGAACCAAAATATAGATGTTGTCATCTATACTAAAACTATTTCTAAACAGTTAAAACTTGATTTAAAAAAGTATAATTTACAATATAGAAAGATAGTCATCAAAAATTTTAAAGAGTCTCACGATAGGTTTATGATAGTGGATAATAAAGAGATATATCATATAGGTGCAAGCTTAAAAGATTTAGGTAAAAAATGGTTTGCCTTTTCTAAGTTTGATATAGATGCATTTGAATTAATAGATAAGTTGAAATGAAAAAATATAACGAATGGAACGAGATAATCAATGGCTGATGATCAGGAAAAGACAGAAGAACCCACCCCCAAGAAGATAGAGGATGCCCGAAAAGAGGGTAATGTTCCAAAATCTCAAGATACTTCGGGTGTTATAACTCTTTTTGTTGCCATTCTTGCTGTTCTTATGCTTTTCCCTTATATGGCTAAGCATATGCTCCTTCTTTTTAAATACTATTTCTCCCTTATTGGTACACCACTAAATCAAGCTTTTATGATAGATATAGCAATAGTAACAATACGTGAGTTTTTACTTATTATTATGCCTTTGGCAATTGCGGTTGCAATATCTGGTGTAATTGCAGCTCTAGCTCAATTTGGATTTCTTTTTACAACAAAAGCAATAATGCCTGACTTTAAAAAGATTGACCCGATAAAAGGAACTAAAAATCTTTTTTCTATGAAAAAATTGATAGAGGGTGTAAAGATAACCTTTAAATCTTTTACAACTCTTGGTGTAGGATTTGTATTTTTCTTTTATTTTATTGTTGAGCTGCCTACTGTTGCACTTTTTGGTTTAGCCGATCAGCTTGACTGGTTAAAAGATAAGATGATTATAATCGCGTTTGTAATGCTTCTGATTATTTTTGTATTTGCGATGATTGATATTGTTATTGTTAGAAAACAGTACTTCGATGGTTTGAAGATGAGTAAGCAAGAGATAAAAGATGAGATGAAAAATATGGAAGGTGACCCTCTAATCAAGTCTAAAATTCGTCAAATCCAGATGCAAGCCTCACGTAAAAGGATGATGGCTGAGGTTCCAAACGCAGATGTAATCATTACAAATCCAACTCACTATGCAGTAGCAATTAAATATGATGAACAAAAATCTCACGCACCTGTAGTTGTGGCAAAGGGAATGGATAATATAGCAATTCAAATTAAAAAAATAGCACGTGAGAACAGTGTCCATATTGTGCAGAATCCACCACTTGCACGGAGTTTATATGCTGAGGTAGATATAGATAAACCGATACCTGAAGCACTTTTTGGGGCTGTAGCTGAAGTCCTTGCTTATGTTTATAAAATGAACGCAGGAAAGCGTTAAATTTTCATACATATTTCAATGAAAACCCCGATAAATAGGTATTTCTATAAACAAAGTATTTATCCAACATAAAATCACATTGAAAACTTCTTGAAAAAAATAGGTACAAAAACGGTACACTATTCTCTTTTATTAATCTCCTTATTATGGCTTCGGATACTGGAAATTCTAAAACAACATAATAAAAACTATAAAAGACTATAAATAAAGAGCTTGTTAGAAAAGATATATTTGAGACTAGAAAGATTGCAACATCTAAAATATTTGAATATATAGAGATATTCTACAACTCAAAAAGAAGACACAGTTATTTAGATTATATTTCTCCAAATGAGTTTGAAAAAAGGTATAATGAAAAGTCTTTAGAAAATTAGGTTTTTACTGGGTTAGTAATTGTCTAGTTTGTAGGGGACATTCCAATAATCATTTATATGATTTTATTGAACAAGATGGAGATACTTCTGAATTAACACAAAAATTCTTAAATTTAATAGAAGATATAATAAATAAAGAAAATCATACTAAAAATACTACACCTACTGTAAGAATTTTTGATGGTGAACAATTTAATGAACTATGTTAAGTGTATTCGTGTACTCAGATAATAAGCACTTAACATAACAACATAAGAAGGAGTGAATTTGTACGAAAAAATCAAAAAACTTTTTAAGTTCTTTAATATTAATCAAGAAGAAATACCATTATTTTTAAAAGAGTTTCAAATAACTTATGCAGATATTCAAGATGAAAAAAGTTTTTTAAAAAAAATTGATGAAAAGCTTTTAGATTTTCTTGCTAAAGAGTTGAAAATTAATAGAGATTGGCTTTATGGGAATAGTAAATATATTATTAAAGAAGAGATTGGATTTTACAAACGGTATAACCTCTTTTGCGATAAAATTTTAAGTAAATACCCCAGTAAATTATTTATTATAACGGAACGAAATCCAGATAAAGATATAGATGAACAATCAGATGATAATCGTATTGAAATTGTTGCTGAATACACTCTTACTTTATCTAACAATAAGACTATATACAGGTATGAAACAATTAGAAGTGGATGTAGATGGGGTTATTGGAGATGTAGAAAGGAGATGAAAAAACTTCTTTTATGTTTAAATAAACACCATTTCTTAACTCATGTTGTAGGATATACCTGCCCCGAAAACTTTTCTGAAAAATTTGAAAAATTTAAACAGGGAGAATTGAGTTTTGACAAACTTGTTAATAAAACTCGTGGATATGGATGGTACCCTGAAGATTATATAGAGTTTAAAACTTCTAATGTTCAAGCTAAAGAGGATGATGAGTTAGCAGAAATAATAAAAGAACTTGACAAAACAAATTACAAAACAATTGATAAAACAAAGCTTTTAAAAAAAGAGACAATTGATTATATTCTCTATGAAAACCAAGAAAATAATTTTAGACTAGATGGGTTGGCAAAAGAGCTATCAAAACAGATACAAACCAAATTTATATTACTAGAACATGATAAGAAACTATATACAGACAACGAATATATACTACAACTTTTAAAATTCCATTTTTCAGATTTCTCTGAAGAGATATTAGTTTATGATAGTTTAGTTATTGAAGAAATTAAAATATCATATGATTTTTTAATAGAAGACAAGGAAAATAATATTAACTTTAGAGAGTACAACTTCAGAGTAAAATGGTATTATTTATACAAAATAATAGCTGATATACTTTTTTATTATTCTAAAAATATTACACACCTTAATAATGAGTCATATGGAGAAAAATTTTACAGTTTACTAAGCAATAGTGAGATATTTAAAGAGAATAATAGTTGGATAGAGAATTTTGAAAATTTAAAAAGTATAGATCCTATTCACCTGTTTGTCAGCTTTAATTCAGCTAATCAAAAAGAAAAAACTAGAATAAAAAGAATTTTGGCATTACTTAAAATTTTTGAATATGACTATCTTATTATTGAGGGTATTCAAAATATAAGTAAAATAATTAATAGTATAGAAAAGTTTGGTATAGATTTTGTAGGTTGTCCAACCCCGATGGCTACACATATATTATCACAAAGAAATGAAAATGATCAAATTCTTTTATGGAGTATGTTTTTTAATCTAATTAATCAAAAAAAGGTAGATTTTAGTGAAGTCAAAACTATTTATGGTATAGATATAACATCTTTTACAATATTTATGTTTTGGATTAGACCTCTTAATTATATTTCACTTGATCAAAATACTTTCGCATTACTTGAAAATAATAATAAAATTACAGAGTTACCACAAAATTATAGTGCATATGAAATGTTACTAACTAAAAACTTAAATATACTCTATGTAAGCTTGTCAAGAATAGGTTGGAATAGTGAAAATCAAGCAACTCTATCTAAGTATGAGAAAAAGGAATTAGATAGTTATTTAAAAAATGATAATAAAAATTTGCAAGAACTAAAATTTGAAAAAAATGAGTTTGAGATAATAGCTATTAAAGTATTAAAAAATAGTGATGAAAAATATACTAAAAATTTAGTAGAAAATTATTACTACCAACTTAATAATATGTATGAAATAAATAACGATAAGATTGTAAAGAAAGAGTCTTTACAAAATATTTATAGTACAAACAATAATAATATAAATATTTGTGCAATTGTTGGAAAAAATGGTACTGGGAAAAGTACATTAGCAGAAGTGTTATTTGGGTTTATCTATAACCTTTCAATAAAGAAGAATGCTACTAAAGAGATGAGTGAATTTGAATATATAAATTTAAATCTTGAAGTAATATTTAAGCATGATGTTATATATAAAATAGTTTTTGAAAACGCTCAATTAGAATTTATGAAATACAATGAAAAAGATGAAATATGGAATGAATATAAAGAATTTAACCTTAACCAATTTTTTTATACAATAGGGATAAACTACTCGATATATGCAAATAATAAAGAATATATGGGAGATTGGATTGGAAAAGTATTTCATAAAAATGATGCTTATCAAACCCCTATAGTCTTAGAACCATTTAGAGAAGATGGAAATATAGATATAAATAAACAGTCGGCATTAGCAAAGCAACGACTAGTTGTAAATCTCTTAAAACCAATTGATGAGAATAAAGAGTATAGTTTACGAAAACTTCGACATTCAGATGATTATTCTATTGCAAAAAAATTAAAATTAAAATTTAATTATCTGAAAATTGTACAAAAAGAAGATAGTAGTGTGTCAAAAGAGCATATATATAAAAATGATAATATTATTATTAACTATGGTGAAATAAGCAAAGCTAATGATATTTTTTTACAGTTAATAAAAATATTCAAAATTTCTCAAAAAATTGAATTTGAATTTAAAAAATCTATAAAAGAACATTCATTTTTAGGAAAAATACAGCTATATATCTTAAAAAAAATAGTGACTATTACACATCGCTATGAAAGGTATGAGGGACATCGAGAATTTATAAATATAGAAGAACTAGTAACTATGTTATATGATGATCATAGTCATATTACATACAAGTTAAAAAGAGCTATCTATTTTTTACAATATGATTTATTAGAAAAAAAAGAAATTATTGAAATAAATATAAATAAGCTATCAAAAGAAATAGATGTTTTTTTATCTAATAACAAAGAGAAATCATTTCATCAGTTAACACCACCATCCTTTTATGAAGTTGAAATATTGTTAGGTACTGAGATAAAACAACCTAATACAAAAAAAGAGTTTATAAGTTTTGATACTTTAAGCTCTGGAGAAAAACAACGAATATTATTTATAAATGCATTGATATATCATTTGGAAAATATTAATTCATCTACAGAACAAAAGTACAAATATAGATATGTTAATATTATCTTGGATGAGATTGAATTATACTATCATCCAGAGTATCAGAGGCAACATCTTTCTTTTTTACTACATAATTTAAATAAAGCCAATATTAGTAATATTTTTGGTATCAATATTATCTTTATAACACATTCTCCATTCATATTGACAGATATAATAAATCAAAATGTTCTGTTCTTAGATAATCATGCCACTATAAAAACATTTGGTGCCAATATGTTTGATTTATTTCAAGATGGTTTTTTTGTTGAAAATTCAATAGGTGGCTTCTCTGAAGAGTATATAAAAGCCGTGTCCTTAATACTTAGTTATTTTCAAGCACTTAAATTAGAAAATATTTTCTTACTTAGACGGTTGATTGGAGAATGGTACAGTATTGGAAATGAAAAAATAACAGAAGAAAAAATGAAAGAAGATGATGAAAAACTATTTGCTAGTATTAGAGTAAACAAATTAAAGTATTTGAAAGATATATTTGAAAGGAATGAGATACTTTATCAAAATTATAGCTATTTAATAGATGAAAAAAATAATTTCATTATAGATAAACTAGACTCATACATAAAACTTATAGGTGATGAAATTGTTAGTAAACATCTACTGAATATACTTAAAGGTTTATATTGATAATAAGTGATAAATTAAAAAAAGAAATTATCAATAAGATTAATGAGACTAAGTCGACATTATTTGTTCAAAGTATTTATGATGATTTTTTACCAGATAGTTATATTGATAAAGATTTTAAACCAACTTCAAAGTTAATTTTTTTAAAGTTTGATGAGTTTGATAAACTAATAGATGATTTTTTCACTGCAATTCATGATAATTATAAAGATTATAAGATTGAGTATTTTAAAGAACCTAAAAAAAAACCTGCTAATGATACTGCAATCACTATTAAGGATGAAAAAAATAAATTTACAAAAAAGTTTATAAAAGTATATGAACTTATAAGAAAACATTTTGGAGCAAAACTTCAAGAAGAGAATGAGCTTTATATCTGTCCATACTGTGAAAAAAATTATATTAATATAGTTTATATTGATGATAAAACATTAAGACCTGATTTAGATCATTTTTATCCAAAAGCTTTATATCCATTTTTAGGTTGTAGTATTGAAAATCTTATTCCATCTTGTCAAGTATGTAATTCAAGGTTAAAAAGAGATAATGATTTTTATCTTAAAAAACATATAAATCCAATTGAGTATAGACTATTTAATGAAATTAAATTTAGTTATGACCAAGAAGGAATTATGATTGAAAACATTGGTGACTTAGAAAAGGATACAGAGAAAAAGAATTATCTAGATACTTTTAAAATCGAAAAAATCTATGCTACACACAATGAAATATTAGATGACATTCAAACTAAGTACAAAATGTATAATAAATCTAAACAGGCAGGTTTAATAAATAGCTGTCCTAGTTTAGATAAAAATGAAATTTTGGATATGGTCTTTTATGAATATAAAAATGAAAATAAAAAAACCCCTTTTAGAAAACTAAAAAAAGATTTATATCATAAAGTAATTGACTGAAATCAGAGCTTCATCTCTGATTACTACCATAGAGCCACAGTCTCTATCCCTTACTAACCTATATAGTCGTTCCCACTCCAGTTTATAGAATGAATAGGAAATAGGAAGGAAATACTTTATAGTATATAATTCCATAAAAGATAATTTAGGGACTTGAGTGTGATTTCATTAGAAGCTATTGACAATGCAAAACATATTGTAATTTTGACTAGTAATGACTCATTTGCAGATGCTAGTGCACTTTATACACACATACTTAGATTACACAAAAAAGTTTCTATAGTAAGTGAACCACAAACTGTTAAAAGTGCTTTCTCTTTTTTGCCATGGTTTGATAAGCTTAGAAATAATATTCCAAGCTCTGCTGATTTAATAATAGACTTAAACCTAGAAAAAGAATCACTTTATAAATTGTTTAAAATTAATAATATAAGCTTAAATAAAAAAATGGCAACAGCACTTTATGCAGGGCTTTTAAAACGATTTAATGGCTTTAGTGGAAATGATGTTGATGGTATAGTTTTTGCTCTAGTTAGTGAGTTAATAAATCAGGGTGCTGATTATAAATTGTGTAATAAGTTTATTGCAAATAGAGTGACACTCTCCACTCTTAGATTAAAGGCAATTATGCTTTCAAATATGATTTTAACAGATACTTCAAAAACTGCTCAGTTTATAATAACTGATGATGATTTGAAATCATCAGGAGCAGATATGAGTGAAGCCTACGAAATAATTAAAGAAGCTTTAAACCTTCCGTATGTAGAAAGAGCTATTTTACAAAATAGTAATAATGAAGTTTTAAAATTAATAAATAAGGAAATATAATTTGGGTTATAGAAAGAAAAAATCTCCTATCGGTGGAGTATTAATAACAGTTTTAATAGTTGTCGGAGCACTTTATGTATATTTTGCAGAAACATTTGAAAGAAATGAACCAAGAATTTCATTAGAAAATAATGGTTACTGGAACCTTAAAAAACCACTTAATATTACGATAGATGATGCAAGTGGAATTAGAATGTATCGTGTAACATTAAAAACTTCAAGTGATGAAAAGAGCTTAGAATATGAACAATTTGTAACTCCAGAAAAATCCATAAAGATTGAAGTGAAACCTCCTAGAGGAACTTACTCTATGAAAGATAAAAGTATTCAAGTTATTGTAGAAGCGCAAGATGGAAGTAAATGGAATCTATTAAACGGAAACAGTACAAAAAAAATATTTGAATTGACAGTAGATAAGAGAAAACCACAACTGAGTATTGTTAGTAATTCATATAAGATCTCACGTGGTGGTGCTGCTCTTGTGATTTTTAAAGTTGTTGATGAGAATTTAGAAGATATTTATATACAATCAAATAACAAAAAAAGGTTTAAGCCCCAAGCATTTTACAAAGAAGGCTATTACATCTCACTTGTTGCTTGGCCGGTAATGGATACAAGTTTTAAAGCAACCATTGTGGCTAAAGATAGTGCAGGAAATATTTCTAAATCATATATACCTTTTTATCTGAAGCAGAAAAACTATAAAGTTTCACGTATTAAACTAAGTGATAAGTTCTTAAAAGGAAAAATAGCTGAGTTAGCAGAAGAGTTTGTTGAAACTGAGGGAGTGACAGGTTCACTAGAACAGTTTAAAATTATAAATGAAGATGTAAGAGCTAAAAATGAGACCTTAATTCACGAGATAACTTCAAAAGTTGAAGATACTCAAATTGATACATTTAATATGAATAAAATGTATCCACTTAAAAATGCACAAGTTGTAGCTACTTTTGGTGATCATAGAAAGTACTCATATAGGGGTTCTTATATTAGTGAGTCGTATCACTTAGGTTTAGATTTAGCTAGTAATGCAATGGCTGATATTAAACCACAAAATAGTGGAGATGTAGTCTATAGTGACTTTAATGGTTTATATGGAAATATGCCAATTATTCATCATGGATTAGGTCTTTATACATTGTATGGACACTGCTCGAGCGTACAAGTAAATAGTGAAGACAGCGTTAATAAAAAATCGACTATAGCAAAGACTGGCAAAAGTGGGTATGCTATGGGTGACCATTTACATTTTGGTGTTTTAGTTCAAGGTATAGAAGTTCGCCCTCAAGAGTGGATGGATAAGCAATGGATTAAGTTAAATATAAACGATGTAATTAAGAGTGCCAAAGAAATTATCAAAAGAGACTAGGGAATAGATATGTATCAAACAACAATAAAAAAATCTGTAGAATTAGTAGGAATTGGACTCCATAAAGGCTCTCCTGTAAGATTAATTTTAGAGCCATTAGAATCAGATAGTGGTATAGTTTTTTACCGTAGTGATGTTGATGTCTCCATTCCTCTGATTCCGGACAATGTCGTAGATACTAAAATGGCGACTGTTATTGGTAAAGATTCTCACGTAATCTCCACAATTGAGCATTTACTTTCTGCTGTTTATGCTTATGGAATTGATAATTTAAGAGTAATAGTAGATGCAGATGAAGTTCCTGTTATGGATGGAAGTAGTGCTAGTTACTGTATGCTTTTGGATGAAGCGGGTATACAAGAGTTAGATAAACCTAAAAAGATTATGCGTATTAAAAAAGAGGTAGAGGTTAGAGAGGGTGATAAGTATGTAAAACTCTCTCCTGCACCTGATTTGAAATATGATTTTACTATCAAGTTTCCTCACCCTGTAATAAATCAACAAGAGTATGTTTTACACTTTACAAAAGAGAGCTATAAAAATGAGATCTCACGTGCGAGAACATTTGGTTTTTTGCATGAAGTTCAGTACCTACGTTCAAAAGGTTTAGCACTTGGCGGTTCACTTGAAAACGCAATTGTTTTAGATGAGAAAAAGATTTTAAATCCTGAAGGTTTAAGATTCCCAGATGAGTTTGTAAGACATAAAATTTTAGATGCAATAGGTGATATGAGTCTTATTGGTATGAATTTTATAGGAAACTATGAAGCGATGGCTGGAAGTCATGACTTAAATCACAAGCTGACATTAGAGTTATTAAAAGATGCAGATAATTATGAAGTTGTAGAATTAGTTGGAGCAAAAACAGCGGAGTTAGAAAAAGCGTATGCATAAAAGAGTAGACGTTCTTCTCGTCGCTTTAAGCTCTCCTATTCAAATTGGTATTTATGAAAATGGCAGTTTAATAGATACTATAACAAGTGAGAAAAAAAGTTCAGATATTTTACCAATAATTTATGCTGATATATTTGAAAAATATAGTGTTAATAGGCTCTTTTATGCAAATGGTCCAGGAAGCTTTATGGCTATAAAAGTTGCATATATATTTTTAAAATCTATCAGTATTTTGAAAAAAATACCACTTTATGCAACAGATGCATTTAAATTCAACAAAAATACTCCGATAAAAGCGATTGGAAAGTTATGTTTTGTTAAAATTTCATCAGAAATAAAAACTCAAAAGTTAGAAATAGTACCAGAAGCCTCTTTCACTCTTCCAGATGTACTTGATTATAATGAGTTTACAACAAATACAACACCACTTTATATGATAGGTGCTGTGGGAAGTTAAAATAACTTCCATAAATATAATCTTGACTTTGTTAATATTATATGAGATATAAATGACATAGGAAATACCTAAATGACTGTAAGCGTACCCGCAACAAGTGCAAATCTAGGACCAGGCTTTGACTCTTTAGGATTAGCTGTAGATCTTCGTAACAGAGTGGAATTTCATCAATCTAAATTTTTCAGTGTAAGTATTAAAGGTGAGGGTGAAAATAACCCAAGACTTAAAGGAAATAACCTTTTTGTTAGTATTTTTAATGATCACTATATGCGTTTAACAAAAAAGAAACAGAATTTCAAATTTACTTTTTATAACTCTATTCCGATGTCAAGAGGACTTGGAAGCTCGTCTGCTGTCATTGTATCTGCAATTGCCAGTGCGCATGAAGCAGCCGGAATTAGAGTTTCAAAACGCCGTATTTTAAATCATGCACTTGTTTATGAATCACATCCTGATAATATTACTCCAGCAGTAATGGGTGGATTTAATGCAGCAACAGTGGAAAAAAATAAAGTTTTTTCTCAAAGAAAACATCTTCCGGATTATCTCAAAGCTGTTGTAGTTGTTCCAAATAAACAGATGAATACTGCAAGAGGTAGAATATTACTGCCAAAATCGTACTCTAAAGAAAATGCAGTTTATAATCTCTCTCATACTGCATTAACTGTTGCAGCATTTTTTAATGAAGATTGGGAGATGTTAAAACTGGCAACTCAAGATAGATTTCATCAAAAGGCAAGAATGAAAACTCTTCCTGAACTTTTTAGTGTGCAAAAGGTTGCATATGAAAGTGGAGCCCTAATGAGTACACTATCAGGAAGTGGTTCAACATTTTTTTCTCTTGTATATGATGATGATTCTGCCATGATTGCCAACAAGTTTAAGCAGAAATTCCCAGACTTTGAAGTAAAAGTTTTGGATTTTGATAACAATGGTCTAATAATAGAGCGATAAGCCTATTAAATAAAGTAAGATTAAGATATAATGGCGGAAATTTTTCATATACCTCTTAGAATGTGTGTCTCATGCAGGCAAAGAGATTCACAGTCTAATCTACTCCGAATTCAATGCATTGATGGGAATATAGATAAGTTTAAGGGAAGAGGTAGAAGTTTTTATATATGTAAAAACTGTCTTGAACAAGAGAAAAAACTCTCTAAAGCACTTATGCGACAATGCAGAAGTGGTGATAAAGACAAACTTATGAACAAACTAAAGGAGATCATCACTGATGACAGATAAAGTTAGCGTTAAAGAAATTGCAGACGAGCTAGGAATTGCTTCTAAAGATGTCTTAGAAAAAGCTAAGAGTATGGGTATAGAAGTAAAAGCAGCACAGAGCAAAGTTAGTATGGAACAAGCAGAAGAAATTGCAAACTATATTATGAATGGTGAAGAAGAAAAAGTAGTTACTCCTCCAAAACCTAAAACTGTACAAGCTAAAAGTGATACTCCTAAAGAAGAGACAGTTAATGAGACTCCTGAAGTTGAAGTTACTGTAGAAAAAGAAGTTACTAAAGAAGAGACTCCTGCTGCTGAAACTCCAAAAGAGGAGACTTCTAAAGAAGAAGCACCAAAAGAAGTAGCAAAAGAGATACCTGTAAAGTCAGAGCCTAAAAGTCTTTTAAAAGTTGTTTCGCCTGCTATAAGACCAGCGATTAAAAGATCAGGTCTTAAAATTGTTAAAAAAAGAAAGCCAAAAGTTGAAGAGAACTATAACTTACCAACTAAACAGGCATCTGTATCTTCATATGGAAAAATGAGTGCAGAAGTTTTAGCAGAGTTGGCTCTAAAGAAAAAATCTAAGCAGAGCTCACGTAGTGCAAGTAAACAAGAGCAGGGTAGACGAATGGATATCTTTGGTGGTGCTATGAGTGATGTATCTATGGATATGGATGACCAAGTAACACTTCTTGATTTAAACTCAACAGAGAGAGCTCCTCTTCCTGATGAAGCACCAAGAAAGCCAAGACCTCCTAAGCCAGCTGGTAGAAATGCTAACAAAAAACAAGCTCCACGTGGTAGAAAAGTTCGTAAAGATAAACGTAAAAAGTATGCAAAATCAACTCACGAAGAAGAGATAGTAACTCACGTTGAGATTCCTGAAGATATTCGTGTTTATGAGTTTGCAGAAGCTCTTAGACGTCCAATATCTGACATTATTAAGGTTCTTTTTGATCTTGGTATGATGATGACTAAAAATGATTTCCTTGGAAATGATGAAATTGAAATCCTTTCTGAAGAGTTTGAAGTTGAAGTAACTATTATTGACCCTAAAGATGAATTTACTCATGATGAGGAAGATATTGAAGAAGATCCGGACGCTACTGAGAGAGCTCCTGTAATTACTATCATGGGTCACGTTGATCATGGTAAGACTTCACTTCTTGATGCTATCCGTGAAGCAAAAGTAACTGAGGGAGAAGCTGGTGGAATTACTCAGCATATCGGTGCTTATACAATTGAGCAAAAAGGTAAAGCAATTACTTTTATCGATACTCCAGGTCACGCTGCATTTAGTCATATGCGTCAAAAAGGTACAGATATAACAGATATTATTGTTATCGTTGTTGCTGCTGATGATGGTGTTAAACCTCAAACTCTTGAAGTTATTAAAATGGCTCAAGAGTCCGGTGCTCCAATTATTGTTGCACTGAATAAGATGGATAAAGAGACTGCACAACCAGATATGGTTAAAGGTCAAATGGCAGAACATGGTATCAACCCAGTTGATTGGGGTGGAGATGTAGAGTTCGTTCCTGTTTCTGCAAAATCAGGCTTAGGTATTAATGATTTACTTGAAAATATTCTTACTACTGCTGAAATTTTAGAACTTAAAGCAAATAAAAATGCATTAGCTAAAGCAGCTGTTATTGAGTCTTCACTTGAAAAAGGTCGTGGTCCAGTTGCTACGGTTATCGTTCAAAATGGTACTCTTAAAGTTGGAGATTATGTAGTTTGTGGTGCGGCTTATGGTCGTGTTAAAGCTATGCTTGATGAGCATAACAAACAAGTAAAAACTCTTTTACCATCTCATACAGCAGTTATTGCAGGACTTAATGAAGTTCCAGCATCTGGTGAAGTTATGATGGTTATGGATTCTGATAAAGAGGCAAAAGAGTTCGCAATGAAACGTCATGAATATGACAGACATAAAGAACTTTCAATCTCAACTAAATCTTCATTAGAAGATATGACAGCTATGATTGCAGAAGGGAAACTTAAATCTCTTAAAGTTGTACTTAAAACAGATGTTCACGGTACTCTTGAAGCTATTAAAACTTCAATCACCGCTCTTAGAAATGATGAAGTTAAAGTTAACATCATCTCTAGTGGAGTTGGTGGAATTACAGAAAGTGATGTTGAACTTGTTAACAACTCTGAAAACTGTGTTCTTCTTGGATTTAATGTTCGTCCAACTGGTTCTGTTAAAGCATCTGCTAAACAAAAAGGTGTTGAGATTAAGACTTACTCAATTATCTACCAACTAATCGATGATATTACTGGAATGCTGACAGGTATGATGGCTCCAAAATATACTGAAGAAAATACTGGTCAAGCAGAAGTTAAAGAAGTGTTTAAAATACCTAAAGGTGTTGTTGCTGGTTGTATAGTTGTTGATGGAAGACTTATCCGTGGTGGTATGGTTCGTGTTATTCGTGATGGTGTTGTTCATTACGAAGGTGAGCTTACTTCACTTAAACGCTTTAAAGATGATGTTGATGAGATTGGTAACGGTTATGAGTGTGGTGTTGTTATTAGCGGTTACGATGACGTTGTTCCTGGTGACGTTCTTGAAACATTCAGAAAAGTTGAGCAGAAAGTAGAGTTATAATCTTTATGACAGAAGCTCAAATAAAACTCAAAAGGACTGAATCAGTTCTTTTAGAGTTAATTCCTCAAGCACTTGGTGCGATGAATGACAAAAGGCTTCATGATTTAAATATCATTGAAGTTGTATGTTCTCGTGGTAAAAGTGATGCAAAAGTTTACATAAATCCAAATGAATACACTGAACAAGAAAAACGTGATTATCTTAAGCTTTTAAGAAAAGCTCGTCCAATTATTGAGACGCACTGTCTTAAAGATCAAGGTTGGTACCGTTGTCCAAAATTTACATTTGAGTTTGATGAACAGCTGGCTAAAACACAAAATTTAGAAGATCTATTTAAAAAAATAGCAAAGGATACTCCAGATGAGTCTTGAGAGCGATATTAACTCACTTGTTAAATCAGTTGACTTAGAACTGTACGATACTGTTATAGTGAATGAAAATGATGAAACGATATACCGAATAAGTGTTATGTCGACTAAAGTTCTTGATGGTAAACGCAGTGGTGTTTCTCTTGATAAATGTGTTGAACTCACTCACTTAATCTCTCCACTGTTAGATGTTACTCCTCCTGTTTCAGGTGATTATAGACTAGAAGTTGGAACTGCTGGTATTGAAAGAAAACTAGCAAATATAGGTCACTATAAAAAATCAATTGGTGATAAAGTTTCTTTACTGGGAATAAACAAAGATAAAATAAAAGGTACTTTAGCTAAGGTTGAAGGCTCTAAAATATTTGTTAAAACAGAAGATGAAACTGTTGAAATAGAGTTTAACGACATAGAAAAAGCTAAAACTTACTTCGAGTGGTAAAGAATAGCAATGGTAGTCGATAACAACTTTTTTATGAGCCTCGCTCTTAAAGAGGCTTGGAAATATCAAGGTTTAACATATCCAAATCCTGCGGTTGGTTGTGTAGTTGTTGGTGAACATGGCGAAATCTTAGCAGTTGAGGCTCATCACAAAGCTGGCGGACCTCATGCTGAAGTAAATGCACTTAAAGCTGCTTACTACAGACTTACAAATGATGCTTATATCTTAGCCTTAGAAGATTCACAAGATATTCATACACACCTGCAGAGTAATCACAATAATATATTTACAAATGTAACTCTTTATACAACCCTCGAACCATGCTCACATTTTGGTAAAACACCGTCTTGTGCAAGACTTATAGCTGATTTAGGTATTAAAGAGGTATATGTTGGTTCTAACGATACAAATCCAAAAGCTAAAGCCGGCAGTATGATTCTTAATATGAATGACTGTCTTGTTTACTCTGAGCTTTTAAAAAATGAGTGTGATGATCTGTTGAAGCCATTTAACCTTTGGCAAAAAGAGAAGTTTATATTTTTTAAATGGGCACAAAGATTAAACGCAACTACAGATGAAGGCATTATTAGCTCAAAAGAGTCACGTGAGAATGTTCACGCTATGAGAGATGTGTGTGACCTGCTTGTAATAGGTGGAAATACAGTTAGAGTAGATAGACCAACATTAGATGCAAGATTAGTAAATGGAAAAGCACCAGATATTTTAATAATTTCACAACAGAAAGATTTTGACAGAACTGTTCCTCTTTTTAGTATTGAAGGAAGAGAAGTTTTTATAGAAGATAATTTTTCAAAATTAGAGAGTTATAAGAATATCATGATAGAGGGAAGTTCAAAGATGTATGAGCTTACTCGTGATATTGTTGATTATTATCTCTGCTACTTAGTACCTAGTTTTGGTGGTAGAGATGGATTTGAAAATGTAGAAGATAAGTTTGAAATTTTAAATTCGAGTAAAGAAGATGAAGATATAATTATGTGGATGAAAAGAGCATAATTTTTTATATGAAGCAAGGATTCAGATGAGTAACCACGGAAAACAAAACACACAAAAGCAAGAAAAAATTGTATCTATGTTTGATGATATCGCACCAACATATGATACTGCAAATCGTGTTATGAGTATGGGTATTGATAAAAGCTGGAGACGTAAAGCTTGTGATTTAGCATATAAGTACACTGGACAAGAGAGTCTTGACAAAATCGTTGATGTTGCATGTGGAACTGGTGATATGATGGATTTTTGGAGAAGCAGAGCAGAAGTTAACGGTATCGCAATCGGTGAGATTGTAGGTGTTGATCCATCAGTTGGTATGGTTGATGTTGCACGAGAGAAGTACCCTAAGTTTAATTATCATATTGCAAAAGCTACAGAGATTCCACTAGAAGATTCAAATGCTGATATATTGAGCATTACTTACGGTATTCGTAATGTTGTTGAACGTACACAAGCTTTAGATGAGTTCAATCGTGTTTTGAAAAAAGATGGACTTGTAGTTATACTAGAGTTTATGAAAAATGAAAATCCTTCATTTCTTGGAAGAATAATGAACTTTTATACAAATAAAATACTTCCAAAAGTTGGTGGTTTTATCTCTAAAAATTTAGAGGCTTATGAGTATCTACCAAACTCTATAGAAGATTTTTCAACTGTAGAAAATATGCAAAATGAACTTGAAGCAGCTGGATTTGAAATGCTCTATACTAAAAGCTTTTCTATGGATATTTCCACACTTTTAATAGCTCGAAAAAAGTAGAAAATATTTATGAATGCACTTAGTGTATCTTCTTTAAATGAGCAGATTAAAGGTCTTCTAGAAGAGAGTTTTAGCCGTGTATTGGTTGAAGGTGAACTCTCACGTATAACATTCCACAACTCCGGACATATATATTTTACGTTAAAAGATTCAGGCTCTGCCATTAGTTGTGTTATGTTTAGAGGTAATGCTTCAAAGCTCAAGTTTCGTCTTGAAGAGGGCTTAAAAGTCATCCTTGATGGCGCTATAACTCTATACAAACCAAGAGGTTCTTATCAGGTAAATTGCTTTAGCATTCAACCTGCCGGACAGGGTGCTTTAGCTTTAGCATATGAGCAACTTAAACAGAAACTCTCAGAGCAAAATTATTTTAATCCTGAAGTTAAAAAAGAACTTCCAAAATTTCCTAAACGAATTGCACTAGTTACTTCTGCTACAGGGGCTGCTTTGCAAGATATGTTAAGAGTTGCAAACTTAAGATATAAAATTTTAGCGATTGATGTTTATGATGTCTTAGTTCAAGGGCAAAATGCAGCGTATGAGATTTCAAATGCAATCACTTATAGTGACAGACAAGAGTATGACATTATAGTTGTAGGTCGAGGTGGCGGTAGTATAGAAGATTTATGGGCATTTAATGAAGAGATAGTTGCCGATGCAATCTTTAATGCTGCGACACCAATAGTCTCTGCAGTTGGACATGAGATAGATTGGGTGATAAGTGACTTTGTGGCAGACGTGAGAGCTGCTACTCCAAGTGCTGCAATGGAGATATGTCTGCCAGATACAAATGAACTGTATCAATATCTAGATACAATTTCTGCACAGCTAACACAGACTATTTCTCAAAAAACATATAACAAAACTCAAGAGCTTTCTCATCTAAAAAACTCTTATGCTCAACACTCAGTTGAAAAAAAACTCACTCAAAAACTTCAAGAAGTTAAGCAATTAAAAGAAGTTTATGCTCAGAGTGTCTCTTTTAAGCTTCAAAACTACTCTAAAGAGATTGAGCATATAAAAGTTAGATTTCCTCATGCAATAGATTCTGTAATAAATGTTGCTCAAAATCAAGTTTTAAATCTTCAAAAGATGCTAGAATCCAATAATCCAAAATTAAAATCAAAAAGTGGCTTTGCACAAATTTCAAAAGATAAAAAAGTTATAGATATATCAGAACTAAATATTAATGAAAGTTTTGAACTTCAAAGTGATGAAGTCTATCTAAATGCAGTGGTTACTTCAAAGGAAATTAAATGAGTTATCCAAAATTTTATGACGCAGTAGAGAGTATTAAAGTAGTTGATCCACTTTCAGGTGCTTTAGGTGCTTTTGAAAATGGTATGTATGAGTTTAACTACTTAGATGTAGTGAAATCAGCAGGTCACAGTTGCCCAACAGTTGCAGGTGCTTATATTATTACTCAAGCAGCTCTAAACGCACTCTATCCAAATGAGAGAGCTGTTCGTGGAAATATTAAGGTAGAGTTTGAAGAAGCGATGGAAGATGGTGTTGCCGGAGTTATAGGAAATGTTGTTTCTCAAATCACGGGGGCTACAGATAAAAGTGGTTTTAAAGGTCTTGCAGGCAAGTTTGCACGTCACTCTTTAATGTCATTTAACTCTGGGGTAGATGCTTCAGGTAGATTCACAAGAGTTGATAGTGGTAAAAGTGTTGAAGTAACTTACAATCCATCATCAATCATGCCAAACCCAGCGATGCAACCATTAATGCAAAAAATGATGCAAGGAGCTGCAAGCTCGGATGAACTACAGGAGTTTGGTAGACTTTGGCAAGATAGAGTACAGAGAATTTTTGAAAATTTAGATGAAGTTGTACGAGTAGAAAAAGTTTAACCTAGTTCCCAAGTTGTACTTGGGAATTCATATATAAGTCTAGTTACTTCAGTATTAAAGCTGGGAAATAAGTATGAAGAGTTACAGCTGTAGTTGCTGATAACTTTTTCATAAGCTTGTCAAACTTGTCTTCTTTATTCCACACAGGACTTAAAACACCACTAAGTTCAGCTACTTTTAGTTTTGCATCATATGTAACACCAAGAGAGTCAATTAAACCAACTTCTTTTGCTTGATAAGCTGTGAAAATATGTGCGTTTGCATATAAGTCACGTTTTTTGATATCCAAACCTCTCGCTTGTGCAACATCTTTAGTAAACATGTCGTATGTACCTTGTATTACTTTGTTAAGCTCATTTACTTCATAATCTGTCCAAGGTCTATCTGTAGTTCCAACTTTTTTATATTTACCAGCCTGAACACTTTGCGTTTTAATCCCGATAGTATCCATAAGACCACTCATATCTGCACCTTGCATTACGACACCGATGCTACCAACCATAGAACCAGGGTTTACGATAATCTCATCTGCCCAGATACTTGCATAGTAACTACCACTTGCTATTGTACCTTTTGCGTAAACTACAACGGGTTTTTTCTCTTTAAGTCTTTTAATCGCATAAGCAATTTCAACAGATGGAGCAACTGCACCACCTGGAGAGTCAACAACAAGTAAAACACCTTTTATGTTAGAATTATCGCCTGCTTTTTCAATTTGTTCTAGAACTTCTGTTACTTCCATAAGGGGACCAACTAAGTTAATCTGCTGTAGATTATTTGGCGTTAAGTCTTTCTCACTTGCAGGTGCAAATATGAGAAAAAGAATTAGTAGAAATATCATTGCCTTGAAATGTTCTTGAATAAATTTCATAGGTACTGTGATAGGTAGAAATATTTTTTTAATTAGTTCCATTTGTAAGTCCTTAGTCATAGATAACCCCAGCTTCAGCAATAAGTAAATAGTTCTAGTGCTAGGCAGATTTATGTAGGACTAGTTTATCTAATTCAAATAAATCTAACGACGCAATATGGCTATTTACTTATCGCCCGAAGGGAAGTTTAAAAAGAGGGCTACTACTTCGTTAAAAGGCATTGAAGCTACTAGTAGCTCCTTCAACCTTTTGCCTTGTATTAGTCCTCTTTTTAAGCTTCTGAAGTTGGGGTTATCTATGACTAAGGACTTATTTGTCCTTTTTTAGTTCACCATTGATGTAAACTTTTGATATATTATAGCGGTGAAGTATTAAATGAATGGCTAACTCCTCGTTAGGTTCTTTATCTAAGTCTAAAATAATCATATCTGCATTTTTACCCTCACTGATTTCACCACTGTTAAGACCAAGTGCTTCTGCTGCGTCTATAGTTACACCTCTTATAAGTGCATTTGCAAAATCTAAAAGAGGAGCATCGCTATGCATAAAAAGAGACATTTTCATCTCTTCAAATAGGTCAAGTTTATAGTTTGAACTAAGTCCATCTGTCGCAACTATCCATCGAATATTTTTGTCATTTAAGTTTTTAATATTAAGAGTTTTATTTCCTAAAAGTCTATTTGAAATTGGACAGTGAATTACAGTATGTTTTTTGTTTGAGATAGTTTCTAACTCCTCATCGTTTGCATTGGATACATGAGTTAAAAGTGCGTTATGACCGTTGAAATGCTCTAAAAACTCTTTGGCATCACTAACATTAGATTTTTGTTTAAGAAGGTTCTCAAAAAACTCTTTAAAGTCACCATCACTACTATCTAACCAGTTACGTTCCGCTGCACTTTCCATAAAATGAGCAGTGAGTTGAAGCTTTTCATTTTTTACAATATCAAGAGCTTTTTTAATTAAAATAGGATGAACAGAGTAGGGTGAATGAATAGCTACAGCTGGATAAAAACCTTCACGTTTAACTGCTTTAGAAGCATCCAGACGAGAAATAAAATCAGTAAAAAGTGCATCAGCCATAGTGGCTTGAGAACCTATGAGTTCATTAAAAAATACAACATTTTGAGCTGCATTTTGGCAAACTTCTAAATCCATCCCATGTGAACTGATTGCTCCAAAAGTTGTGATTCCTGAGTCTAACATGGAATCAATAGCTTTTTTCATACACTCTGTTCCACATTCATTTATAAGATCTTCACGGTTCTCTATAACACTGTAAAGCCAACCCATAAAATCGCCATAGCTAAGTTCTGTTTTATTACCACTAAACTCTATATGAACATGAGCATTTATAAGCCCTGGCATAAGTAAAGAGTTTTCTCTTAGTGTTGTAACTTTTGCATTTGGAAATTCTTCTATTAGTTGATCAAAGGAAGCAACTTTTTTTATTTTTTTGTCAAATGCTACTGACATATTAGTAGTAACTTTGTCTTTCATTAGTATATAGTGAGGCGTTATTATCTGCATTTTAAGTCTTTAAGTAAATTTTATATTTTAAAAATAGAAGTATACACTTTTTTTCTCTTAGTATATATTCTTTAATAAGTTCTAGTTATATAAATTAAGCTAAATAAGATTTTAATTTTTATATACTCAAATAAATAAGCATTAGCATTGATTATAGTTTTGGAGGATAGGCTTATGAAGCATCATATTAAGTTTGAAAACCTTGAAGAAGAGTTAGTCGATTTACCTGAAGTATTTAAAAATAGTCTACAAAATGAAGTGTTGGCAATTAAAAAAATAGATAAGAACTGTGAAAAATTTAAAGGTGCAGTGGATACTTTTTGTGATTTGAATTCTGCTGAATATGTAATATATTCTAAATTTATGGGCAAAGAATATCATAATTTAGAGACTTTTATTTTTGTTGACTCTACTGGTAAGAGTGTTTGTAATTTGTCTGGCAGGGAGATAGAACTTTACAACATGATAAAAGATTGTGATAATCTCATTGAGTCGGTGGATTATTAAGTTTCATAAATTAGATTAATTGTAACTCTTTTTAATATTATTTTGGATAAAATCATCCTCATAAAGATTTAAAAAGGTACAAAATGAAAATAGTAGTTATCCAAGGTCCAAACTTAAACATGTTAGGTGTTCGTGAACAGCAGATTTATGGCCCAATGAAGTTAGAGCAGATTCATGCGCAGATGAAAGAAGTTGCAACTCAAAATGGTGTTGAAATAGAATTTTTTCAGAGTAATCTTGAAGGTGAAATGGTAGATAAAATTCAGGAGTGTTACGGTGAAGCTAGCGGTATTATCATAAACGCAGCAGCATATACTCATACATCAATTGCTATTCGTGATGCTATTTCTGCAGTCAATCTTCCAACTATTGAAGTTCATATTAGTAATATTCATAGACGTGAAGAGTTTAGAAAAGATAACATGATAGCACCAGTTTGTACATCGTCAGTTGTAGGTTTTGGTCCTTTTGGATACCACTTATCAATGATGGGTATGCTACAAATTCTGAGTGAAATGAAAGCAGCTCAAGAAGCTCAACAAGCAGCTTCAACAACTAAGTAGTTTTATGTATCTAACACGCAAACTTAATGATGATTTATCAATCTTCAAAGGTTTGCGTTTTCCATATGAAGCAAGAGAAAAAAGTTTTCATAGATATAAGACAGTTGTTGGTATAGGTGGAAATATTAGAGATGTAAAAAGAAGATTTGAGCATCTTTTTTTTGATATAAAAAGAGATAAGAGAGTTAAACTTTTAAGTACAGCGTTGATTTTGAAAAATCCTCCTTTTGGTTTTAAAGACCAGGATGATTTTTTTAATTCAATTATTGTTTTTAAAACAAGTATGCAACCGCGTGTTTTTTTAGATTACTTAATGAGATTAGAGAAAAAATTTGGCAGACGTAGAAGTTTTGCAAACGCACCAAGGACATTAGATTTGGATATTATTTTTTTTGATAATAGAGTCATAAATAGTGAAAAACTCATAGTTCCTCATCCTTCATGGTCTTGCAGAGAGAGTGTTGTTATTCCCCTATCAGGTCTAAATTTATGAAGATATTAACTTTTACAGGTAGAACACCATCAGAAGCACTAAAAAAAGCAAAGATGGAAGTAGGCGATGAGGGAATGCTTATAGAGACTAGAGAAGTTCAAAAAAAAGCTTTAGGAAAAGAGTCACTTTATGAGATAGTGATTGGTGTTGAAGAAGATATGATACCTAGCACGTATATTAAGCAAAAGCCATTAACTCAACAGCGTCCTGTAAAAAATGAGAGTGAAGAGATACTTTTTGATATTTCAAATGCAGCAAAGCAAATTTCACAAATTTCTGAAGTAACGACTCCTGAGTTTGAGTATGGACAAACTACTCAACCACAAACTAGATATGAGCCAAAAGAGTTAAAAGAGATAAAATCTGAGATAAATAAGCTTGGTGATAAAGTAAAAATAATTCAAAATATGTTCTGGGATGAAAAATCACCAGATATAGAGTCTCAAATACCAGCAGAGTTTGCTGAGATATATCGTTTAGCTTCACAGAGTGGAATGAATAAAGATCATCTAGATGAGTTAATGAAAATTACTTTAGAGCATATGCCATTTAAAATGAAAGAGAATTCTGCAACTGTTAAGAGATACTTTCAGACTATTCTTAGAAAAATGGTTCCAATAAGAATGGAAAGTATGCCAAATGTCGGAACTAAAAAAGTGATTATGTTGGTTGGTCCGACTGGTGTTGGTAAGACAACATCAATCGCAAAACTTGCAGCAAGATACTCATTTTTAATGCAGAAAAAATATAAGGTAGGTCTTGTTGTTCTAGATACGTATCGTATTGGTGCAGTTGAGCAGTTGATGCAGTATGCAAGAATGATGAAACTTGGAATTGAGACTGTTGTTGATCCTCCAGAGTTTTCTAGCGCTCTAGAATCACTGAAATATTGTGATTATATTTTAATAGATACAATGGGTTCAAGTCCTTACGATAAAGATAAAATTGAGAAGATATATGAATGCTTAGAAGCCAATACAACAGAGTATAATGTAGATGTTGTTTTAGTAATGCCAAGTTCTATTAAGTATGAGGATCTTAAAGTTACATATGATAACTTTTCATCTTTAGGTGTAGATACTTTAATGTTTACAAAGCTGGATGAGACGATGGGCTTTGGAAATATTTTTTCACTTGCTTATGAGACGAAAAAACCAATAAGTTATTTCTCTGTTGGTCAAGAAGTTCCAGAAGATTTAGTGCGAGCTAGCAGCGATTTCCTTGTGGATTGTCTGCTTAATGGATTTAACAGGAGTAAAGCGTGATTGGTCATCAGGCTGAAAAGCTTGAAGAGTTAGTTGCTTCAAGTTCTAAATCTCAACAAAAAAAGTCTAAAAAAACACGTTTTATCGCTATTACAAGTGGAAAAGGTGGTGTTGGTAAAAGTACAATTAGCTCAAACCTAGCCTATACTCTTTCTCAACAGGGGCTAAATGTAGGTATCTTTGATGCAGATATAGGCCTTGCAAATCTTGATGTGATGTTCAATGTAAAAATAAAGAAAAATATTTTGCATGTGTTAAAAGGTGAAGCTACAGTTTCAGATATTTTAATCCCTATTACAAGAAATCTTATTTTAATTCCTGGTGAGAGCGGTGATGAGATATTGAAATATGCTGATGCGGCACTCTTTGAACGTTTTATGGAAGAAGCACAGATTCTTGATAAACTAGATGTTATGATTATTGATACTGGTGCTGGAATTGGTGAGCATATTCAGATGTTTTTAAATGCAGCAGATGACGTGATAGTAGTGACAGTACCAGATCCTGCGGCAATTACAGATGCATACGCAACTATCAAAACAATTGCGACACTAAGAAATGATGTTGGTATGATAATGAATCAAGTAAAGAGTGAAAAAGAAGCTTACGCTGTTTTTGATAAGATAAAAAAAGTTGCCCTCGCTAATATTGGTCCAGATTTAGACTTGAAGTTTATAGGAAAGATCAACTCTGATCCAAAGGTTTCAACTTCAGTAAAACAGAGAGCTCTTTTTAGTGTTTTATATCCATCATCTGGAGCATTTAAAGATATTGAAGATATTGTAAAGGTACTCGTTGCTAGGCTGGAACGGAATATGCTGGTTACATCAAGTGAAAGTGGTCTATCTGGGCTATTTAAGAGATTAATCAAACATTTTTAAGTAGGTTTTATATGTTAGGTGAGAATTTTGTATACTTTTTTACTGTTCAAGGGTTTTTTGTAGGTATTATATTTGGTATACTGAAATCATTTGATGCTGAGGGACTACTTGTATATACATTTTTTATCACTACATTTTTTTACCTGTTCTCACATATAATTATTGCCCTTTATTTTAAAACAATTACTGCTAAAGCTTATAATTTTCCAAAAGAACTACATGAAAAAGAGTTAGATATTTTTGTTAAAGAGATAAATAAGAGGGAAAAACTTATAGACTCTGCATGTAAGATTACAGATATTGCGGTAAGAATGAACTCTAGTGATATGACAGGAAAAAAAGCATGAGTGCAAATGCCTACACGCAAGATATAAAGCATAAAGAGGATGAATTAGCAATACAATACCTTCCTGCAGTTAAAGCTATGGCATTTAGGTTAAAAGAGAGACTGCCAAGTTCTATAGATTTTCTAGACCTTTCAGCAATTGGTACAGAAGAGCTCATTAAGCTTGCACGTAGATATGATGAGCAGCTGAATGACTCGTTCTGGGGTTATGCAAAAAAAAGAGTTTATGGGGCTATGCTTGACTATCTTAGAAGCCTTGATATCTTGAGTCGTGCGAGTAGAAAACTTGTAAAAGCTATTGATTTTGCGGTAGAAGAGTATAGAGTTACGCATGATGAAGAGCCGACAGATAAAGAGTTGGCAGAGATTTTAGATGAGCCAATTAATAAGGTGCATGATGCGCGTATAGCTTCAACAATATATACGGTAATGCCGTTGCATGACCAACTACAGGTCGGAGATGAAGGTGCTTCATTGGCCGCGGTTGAAAAAGATCAACTTGTTGAAGTAATTAAAAAAGTTTTATCATCTTATAAAGAGAGAGAACAAATTATAATTCAATTATATTATTTTGAAGAGTTAACACTCAAGGAGATAAGTGAAGTGCTAAATATTACAGAGTCAAGAATATCTCAAATTCACAAATCTGTTATTCAAAAAATCAAAGAAAGTATAGGAGCATAATATGGCAGATATACTTTCACAAGAAGAGATTGATGCACTATTGGATGTTGTAGAAGATGAGGGTGATGATGTCCTAGAAGGCAGTTCAAATGAACTTTTACCCCAAAGACAAGTAACTCTTTATGACTTTAAACGTCCAAATCGTGTATCAAAAGAGCAACTTCGTGCATTTCGGGGTGTGCATGATAAGATGGCAAGGTCATTAGCCTCTCAAATATCTTCTATAATGCGTTCTATTGTAGAGATTCAACTTCACTCAGTTGACCAGATGACATATGGTGAGTTTTTAATGTCACTTCCAAACCCTACAAGTTTTAATGTTTTTTCAGTGAAGCCACTTGAAGGTAGTGGGGTTATCGAAATTAATCCATCTATTGCGTTTCCAATGCTTGACCGTCTTTTAGGTGGAAAGGGCGAACCCTTTGATGCGAGTCGTGAATTTTCAGATATTGAACTGAGTCTGTTTGAAACAATCTTAAGAGTAATGATGAGTACTCTCAAAGAGGCATGGGGACCAGTTATGGAAGTTTATCCTACGGTTGAATCTAAAGAGTCAAGTCCTAATGTTGTTCAGATTGTTGCTCAAAATGAGATTGTTGTAATGGTTGTAATGGAGATAATTATTGGACATAGTTCAGGTATGATGAATATCTGCTATCCTGTAATTGCACTAGAACCAATCTTACCAAAGCTTGCAAGTCGGGATTTAATGTTAAATGAGACAAGTTCTAAAAAAAGTCGAAACACAGAGCTACAAGTATTACTGGGTGGTGCTAAAGTGGATGTTGAAGCAAACCTTGGTGATGCTGATTTAACAATGGGTGATATTCTAGGACTTAAAGTTGGTGATGTAGTTAGGCTCTCAACCCCAGCTGATGATATAGTAACTATTAGAGTTGATTCAAAAGAGAGATTTAAAGGTGAAATAGGACTCAGACGCTTTAGAAAGTCTATCCAAATAACTGAAATTATAGATACAGAAAAAGATGCCGTTAAGCGTGCCTTAGAGAGCTTTGAATTACAAAGACATGAAAAAATATCAGGTGTAAAAGATATAATAAATGAAAAAGTCAATACAGAAGAAGAGGAGTAGATAATGAGTGATTTTATGAAATTATTTGAAAGTGAAACTGTTGGAACAATAGAAGCACTTGTTGGAGAAGCTCCAAGTTTAGAGATAAAAGAGGAACAAGAGCTAAGTATAATTTCAAATATTATTCCCCCTATTGTACTTGTTAAGCTGAGTATTACGGGTGATGTAGAATCTTCTGCGATGATTGCTCTTCCGCCAAACCTTAGTGCATCACTTTCAGATATGATGATGGGCGAAGAGGCTAGTGATAGAGAAGATGTAAGTGAAGATGATCTTGATGCAACAAAAGAGATTGTGTCAAATATATTTGGAGCAATTTCCAATACTTTATCAGCTCAAAAAGAGTTACCAGTCTTGAGTTTTAATATTGAAAGTATAGAGTTAGTTAGCGATGATGGAGAAGTAAGTCTTGAAGCTTTTAGTAGAATGAATATTTACAACTTCTCTCTAGGCTCTATTAAATCTTTAATGATGTTTATTATTGATGAAAAATTAAAAAATGCTCTTGATGGAGAGTCTGCATCTGCAGCACAAGCAGTAGGAAGTTCAAATTCTTGTGAGCCAAGTGAGCCATCTGTAAATTTAAGTAGTGATGAAATGGGTAATATTGCACTTATTATGGATGTTAAATTACCAGTTAGAGTACGAATTGGTAAAAAAAGAATGCTTTTAAAAGATGTTCTAAATATGGATATTGGTTCTGTAATAGAGCTAAATCAACTGGCAAATGATCCATTAGAAATATTAGTAGATAATCATGTGATTGCTGAAGGTGAAGTTGTGATAGTTGATGGAAATTTTGGTGTACAAATTACAACTATTGGTAGCAAGCGTGAGAGATTAAAACAGCTTAAGGCTTAGTGTGAAAAAAACAGAAAATGAATTAACCAAAAAATATATCAAAGATATTAAATCTGCTGATGTATGGAGTGTTTTTAGAATTATTGCTGACTTTGTAAAAGGTTTTGATGAACTCGGAAACCTTGGTCCAACAGTCACAATTTTTGGTAGTGCTAGAACAGATGAGAGTGATTTTTATTATAAAGAGTCGGAAAAACTTGCGAATAAGCTAGCATCTAATGGCTATAATGTAATGACTGGTGGTGGACCAGGAATCATGGAAGCAGCTAATAAGGGAGCGTATAAAAATGGTAATGTTGAATCTATAGGACTTAATATAGATTTAGAACATGAACAAGTAACTAATCAATATACTACGAAAGATTTAAGTTTTGATTACTTTTTCTCAAGAAAAGTTATGTTAGTAAAGTATTCAGTTGCTTACGTGATTTTTCCTGGTGGCTTTGGAACATTAGATGAGCTTTTTGAAGCATTAACTTTAGTGCAGACTAGAAAAGTTACAGGCGTTAAAATTTTTGTTATTGGAACAGATTTTTACCAGCCACTTTTAGATTTTGTAGAAAATAAACTCCTTCCAAACAATATGATAGATAAAGATGATATAAAGATGATTAAGTTGACCGATGATATTGATAGTGTGGTTTCAGAAATAGATATCTGTTTATCAACACAGCTTGAAGTGCTAGAAGAGGTTGGGCTAGATAAAACAGAGTATTATAAATCACTATCGAGTTTAAGAAAATGAAAAAAGTCTTAGTTGGTATGAGCGGTGGAGTTGATTCCACCATTAGTGCTTTATTACTAAAAGAAGAGGGGTATGAAGTAGAAGGGCTATATATGAAACTTCACTCTAAACCTGGTTATCATGAAATTCATCAAGCTCGTGCTCAAAAAGCATCCGATTTTGTTGGAATAAAACTACATACACTTGATTTACAAGAAACATTTAAAAAAGAAGTTTTTGACCCATTTATAGAGACTTATGCTGAAGGTAAAACACCAAATCCATGTGCTTTATGCAACAGAAGCCTTAAGTTTGGCGAGATGATAAATTTTGCTGACAAAATTGGGGCAGATTATTTAGCGACTGGACACTATATTAAAACAGATGGGAAATATTTTTACGCTGCGGATGATGATACAAAAGATCAAAGCTATTTTCTTTTCTATGTACATAAAGAGATACTGCCAAGATTACTCTTTCCATTAGGAAGCAGAAAAAAGAGTGACATTAAAGATATAGCTGCTTCAATAAAAGGACTAGAATCTTTTGCATCGCAAGGTGAATCTAGCGAGATATGTTTTGTTGAAACTACTTATACAGACTTACTGAAAGATTATGTAGATGTAGATAATGTAGGTGAGGTTCTAGATAAAGATGGAAAAGTTGTAGGAGAACATAAAGGTTATATGCACTATACAATTGGTAAGAGAAAAGGCTTTACTGTAAAAGGTGCGCATGAACCACATTATGTATTGAGTATAGATGCAAAGAAAAATCAGATTGTTGTAGGTAAAAAAGAAGAGCTAGCATGTAATAGAGTTGTGTTAAATAATCTAAATATGTTTAGTGATGAAAAAAAGTTTAGTACAACAGTAAAACTAAGATATAGAACAATAGCAGTTTCATGCAAAGTCAAGATAGAAAACAATCAAGCATTTGTAGAATTAAATGAGAGTGTATTTGGTGTAGCAGTTGGTCAAGCCGCAGTATTTTATGATGATGATAAACTTATTGGAGGTGGTTGGATAGCCGAAGTTTAAGGCTTAACACCCACCTAGAAAAAACAATTAAGAAATCTTCACACTATTTCCCAGTGATTTAAACATTATTTAAGCAACTTCCCCCTATAATTCCCGTCCACAAACAATGAGACTTAATGTTTAAGCCTTGTAGAATTGTTTGAGATCATTGAAAACTAAGCAAGTAATAG
>Ga0256844_10000010_pt1 | contig 107324 bp, 99 predicted proteins | sample MusselsmetaG_FD_189100 | JGI IMG/M metagenome (GOLD analysis project Ga0256844, IMG submission 189100) | Mussel associated microbial communities from hydrothermal vent at the East Pacific Rise, Pacific Ocean - Mussels | ecosystem: Host-associated > Mollusca > Shell > Unclassified ... | reverse complement strand
CATACAAATTATTAACGATAGACGTTACACGATAAAAAAGAAGGAACTCCGAATGGTTTTCGAGAATGTATCACAATTTACAAGGAAAATTGATGATATTGCTTAAAGATTTGTGGGGATCCCTCAGATGTTAAACATAATGTTCATACAAAAAAATAAAACTTGAACAGCAGGAGTAATAGTCGCTAATCACACGAAGAGATATTTGCACTCAAAATTATGGAATTCAATAAAAGTACTTTATATGAATTCCATCACTCTGTATCAGTACATTGACAGATAATTAGTCGTTGTCATTCTCATTTTCACCCTGTTCACTATCATGTAAACCATCATGGTTTTTGTCATCATCATGATAGCCGTCTCGGTCTCGATCATCATCATGATAACCATCACGATCACGATCATCATCATGCAGTCCGTCTTTATCCTGATCATCATCATGGAAGCCGTCCTGGTCCCGGTCATCATCATGAAACCCATCACGATTGCTGTCATCATCTGACCAACCATCGCCATCAAAATCAAAATTCGCTTTATCAGACTGACCTAATGAGAAATTTAAACTTCTTAAAGACTCAATTCCACCGACCCAGTTATCCACGTCAAAAGGATCTGTACCAGGCTTAACCAGTACTTCATATAGTTGATATTTTCCGGCAGGAATTTCAGCCGTATCATATTCGGGTAATTCTATAGAACCATTATAGGAATCAATATTCTTAAGAGGTACTCATAGGTAGGTACTTAAGAAAAATATCTTTACTTTTCATACAAATACCTCCCATTTTTATTATATTGAAGCATAAAATGCTGGCTCCAATGCGTATTGTAAAATACCTGATTGCCGATCACGTTTTGGATGTGCACGTTGGGCATTCTCTTTTAAAAATTCACACGCCTCATTGATTTGATTCACTAAACCTTTTCTGCGTTGTTGAATAATCATTTCTAATAAGCCATACCACCAGTTTACCGTTGTTTTTGATACAACCATGGTCGACATTTCTACCTTAAATATCAGCTCAATGCTGCCACTCACAAATCGTTTCAATGTAGTTGCGATCAAACTGCCCCAAATAAGTGACTCCTGTAAAGTGTCACTTTGTGTGTTAAACCCATGCAGGCTGTTATGGGATTTACATTCCTTAAAAAGGATTTCAACTTGCCAGCGCATACGATAGATATTGCTGATATCCTCCATTGAAAACTCATCCCGTTTTAAATTGGTGATGAGATAGGTATGTCGTTTTTCTTTTACGCTCCAATAAGCAATCAGTCTGACGATTTCACCTTTGATTTCAACATCCATATCAACGGTTTGCCTCTTGGGTAATCGATTTTGTAACACCGATAGTTTGGGTGTTTTTTTCTTAATCAATTGTTTCCCATCTTGTCGCACAGCACTATGGATGAGTACACGTTTTAAGCCTTTAGCTCTTAAAACATAATAGCCATTGGCTTTATCTAATTCCAATATAAAATCACCTGAATAATAACCTCTATCGGCAAGAAATAAATTACCCTTTAATTCCATAACCGTTGGCATTTCTCCACGTTCTGAAAAAGTATCAGGTGTGATACTGGCACTTTCAAAACCACCATTTTTTAAATTAATGGTGGCATGTAATTCGACAGCAGCAGGGCTCGTTTTTGTAAATCGACCTGGCCAGATATTACTTAAACAATCTTTGACTGAAAAAGAGCTTCCATCTTGAATAAATACCTTATTAAATTTTGAAAAATGTCCTTTTTTGTACTGCAGAACATTATTGACCCAATGAGTAAAAACCTTGTCTGTTACCTCTCGCATCAGTAGCGCTAATTCAGGTTTTGACAACTGATTATGAAAAGGTTTATATCTGATATTCTGATCAGTCAAACGATTAAAATACCTCAATATGTCTGATAAATAATCTATTTTTTTATCACCCAATGCACAAATTATTGCTGTAACTAATTGAAAGGCTGTAATATTCCGTTCTCTCTTTGTAAATTTTGTTTCTTTGCCTAGCTTGTTCAGTTTTTTTTTACTTAAAATCAGTTTTAGTTTTTTTGTGATTGTGCTAATGTTCATTTCGAAGTCTTTTTTTTGAAAAAATAATTGCCTAGTAACAACTATTTGATCATGAAAATGGCTTCACTTCAACCTCTTAAGATCCTCCCTATGAAGAGGTACTACATCCAGCGTAACACCATCCTTATTTAAAAAATAAAAATCACCCTGAGCATTAATTCTATAGGCAACATAAACATCACCTGTTTCATTTTGATCAAAATTTAACTGTGGGGCGATATTACCTTTATGATCAGGAAAGAGGCAGCGTGGTGCACTTAGTTCTGATGCAGTTGCTGACAGAGATGACATTGTCATAGCAATTGAAATTAACAAAGGTTTAATCGTATTAACCAGTTTCATTTTTTTCTCCAGTGTGAATTCTTTGTCTATATGTTGAGTTCAAGAATACTGGTCATTTCTTAAATAAAACTTAAGAGATATAAAAATAACTGAAACAAATTGAAATATGAATGCAACATCCTGAAATTATTTTGCAATACTTATTCGCCATAATGACACACAAATACTTCATAAATAATAATAAAGGAATCGTTAACTAATGAATAAGAGACTTAAAACTCCTTCTGCAGCAGCACTATTATTGCTGGCCTCCTCGACACTATACGCCTCTGAATATCTCGTTGACGACTCCATGTTTCCACCACGCGACAGCGCAAAAGAACAATTAGGCAAGCTGCTAATGTACGATAAAATTCTCAGCGGCAACAAAAACATTTCTTGCGCCACCTGTCATCATCCGCTGACCTGGACAGGCGATGGCTTATCATTACCTATAGGTGAAGGCGGGCAGGGTTTAGGTATTGGCAGAAACACCGGATCAGGTTCTGAGGCAATAACAGAACGAGTCCCTCGCAATGCTCCGCATATTTTTAATCTGGGAGCACATGAGTTTCAGGCCTTATTTCATGATGGCCGGGTAAGCACTGACAACACCCAGAGCAGTGGTTTTCAATCACCGGCTGAAGAGCAATTGCCCATTGGCTTAGACAATGTACTGGCAGTTCAGGCAATGTTTCCCGTGACCTCAGCTGCTGAGATGGCCGGCCAGACAGGCGAAAATGAGGTAGCCAATGCAACCGCCATCAATCAGCTTGGCGGTTCCGGAGGAGTGTGGGATATCATTGCTAATCGTTTACAGGACATTCCTGAATATGTCAGCCTGTTCAGTCAGGCATTTGATGACATCAACACCGCTGATGATATTACTTATGTACATGCTGCCAATGCTATTGCTGCATTTGAAGCATCTGCATGGCGCTGTACAGACTCTCCTTTTGATCGCTACTTTCAAAAAGAAGCACTGACTGCTGATTACCAACAGGCATCCAGTGTTGCATCTGCTGATAGTATTACCGGTGCTCAGTTGTTTTATGGTAAAGCCGGCTGTTCTTCATGTCATAGCGGGCCTTTTCAGACAGATCAGCAATATCATGCCATTGGTGTCCCGCAAATAGGACCGGGCAAGGGAGACAACCTGCCGGGATATTTTGATGGCAGAGATGATTTTGGTCGTGAACAAGTGACCGGTGACAGCAGTGATCGCTACAAATTTCGTACCCCCACCTTACGCCAGGTAGCACTGACCGGGCCCTGGGGGCATGACGGAGCATTCAGTACACTTGAAGCCATGGTGCGTCATCATCTGGATGCAACAAATTCATTACATAGCTATGATACAGCACAGGCTTTGCTTCCCTCACGTTTAGATTTAGATGCGCTGGATTTTATTGCACATAATGATACTAACCGCCGTAATGCTATTGCAGATGCGATAGAAATTCAGCCTGTTGAGTTAACTGATGATGAAATTAATCAGTTACTGGATTTTTTACATGCCTTAACAGATACCCAATGTCTGGATTTGCGCAGTACTGCCCCCCTGAGTGTCCCCACTGGTCTGCCTCTGTATGACTAAAGAATTTCCAGGCACAGCCTCTCTCTACGGCAAAACAAAGTGAGAGCTACGCCCCATGTTTCAGCTAGCAGCAAACCTCCTTGCCTGCCGTGCAAAATCAGGCAAAACTATATGTTGCTGTGCTACAGGCTATTCTCTCAGGCCATAACATGGCTGGCAGAATAGATATTTGACATAAACTGCTGATAATGCGAGCAGGACATCCTCAAGCAGAAGGCTGTTGCTTAGCATTTATTGGCTTTGCTATGCACTAAACCGGCAGGGTGGAAATTAATCCACAAAAACTGTGGGTAAGTCTGTTGATAAGTATTGGCAAACAGGCCGTAATGAGACCAGTCTTTAGTTCAATATAAATTGCCTGTTTTTTATACAATGTAAACCTCAAAAATAAATATGCTATATTTTCAATCAGTTACATAATATTTCAGCATTGGCTATTGACTTATTCTGGAGGAAATAAAATACCTGTCCCCATCTTTTATGCTCTCTTAACAATAGTGGATAAATATTATAAAAACAGAGACTTAAGCTCTACATATCATGTGAAATTGAGTAATCAGTCGCAATCAACCTTTGCTACTGCCTGTAATAACAGGCCGGCATTCTGATCTTTTCTCCAGGCATTTTCACTGAGTACCCGCGAAAGTGTTTTGCCCCCTGACAACTATGCATTAAAACTAACACATGCCGGGTTAAATGAATAAAAGGTACACCCTTGCTCATTTCCTGCTCAACATCGTCGGCATGGGAGGGCTCTAATCTATTACCTTCTATACGAGACCGGTCATTCAAGTAGGTAATTGAATAAATCTATATCATAACAGGCATGTTAAGTCAAGTTGTATTTAAAGTTTTTTCATATATAATTTCTTTCATCATATGATTTAGTACATGAAGCTTCATAAAACTTTTGCTATCAACACATGCTCTTAGCCTTATAGAGACTGAGTTAGTAGCCTATTGCCTATAAAATTGTTTGAGGATTTTATTATGAAGTCAAAAGTCTATTTAAGTAAAACAGCATCCGTAAGCTCAGTTCATGCTTACTATGACTTATCCCCTAAGAAACGTCATTACATTGGTACTTACTCATCAATCAGTGAGGCAGTCCATGCTCGAAATGTATTTGAAATCAGTCTGCTTGCATCCGGTAATTTAAGGAATACATTGAAGGCGCTTGCCAAGCATTATGAAATAACATTATGGAGGCAGAGTTATGGCTCTTGTAATTGAGGCTTTCACCGTGGTGGTCAAGAAGGATTGTATCCGTCCTCTGTTAATGAACCAATTACTATATCCACCCAATAACACTGCTATAGATGATGATTATATATGGCGATACAGCCTCATGGTCAAGGCAGATGCTGATAATTTTGTACAACACCTGGGAGAATTTGAGCTAAACATCTACCAGAATCCTGATGTTGTAATTGTTAATGAATTTGACCAGTCGATGGAACCCAATTGCCACTGGCTAAAAATAGGAAAGTGGAAAAAAGCTGTAATAGCATGGAAGATCGGCAATGATCCCAGAATGATAGTCGCACACAATTATTGGGATCCAAATGTGGGCTCTGGTTTAATTTTTGCTGATGAGGCAATGGCAGAGAATCTGAAGTTTTTGAGGTTTGAAGATAATATGGAAGTGCTTCTGAATGAAGATACCGGCAAGGAAGCATATATCGGCAGGACAGGCAAAGTGGGGAAATAGACAACTTCAGCTGATGAGAACCTTTGTCTCACGGACAGATTATGATGTTAGTTATTTAAACAATGCCGGGAACTTGCATAATAAAGGTATAAATAAATGTCTGCTAGAATGATACTTAATGAATTATATCCACATTTAATCCGTTTTGGCCGGCCTCATTTAGTTACGCAACGTTTAATCCTGAAAGAGACGTTAAATGCTTTTGCTATTATCACATCTGGCTGTAGACGAGATAACTACGCCGCATTTATGCAAGTATTTGAGACGTTTCCATCAATTTAATATGATTTCATGCAATATTGTTATAAATATTAATTGATAGCTATAACCTATCATTATTATAAATATAAACGATTTCACAAATATAATTTTTTTTTCTATTATTTACCTATCTCCGGTATCAAATCCGGATTTCTATAAAAACATACAGGTCAAATACTGTAAAGTTAGGAGTAAATAATGTCTAATAAAAAAATGGTTATGACGACAGCATCTGGTTGTCCGGTTGCAGATAATCAGAATTCCATCACTGCAGGGGCTCGTGGACCGATTCTTATGCAGGATGTTCATTTATTTGAAAAGTTGGCACACTTTAATCGTGAGCGTGTACCTGAGCGTGTTGTTCATGCTAAGGGGGCTGGTGCGTATGGAACATTTAAAGTTACAGGTGATATTGCAAAATATACCCAAGCTAAATTATTTGCAAAAGTTGGTAATGAATGTGAATTGTTTGTTCGTTTTTCCACAGTAGCCGGTGAACTGGGTTCAGCAGATACGGTACGAGATCCTCGCGGTTTTGCAGTAAAGTTTTATACAGAAGAGGGTAACTGGGATTTAGTGGGTAACAATACACCTGTGTTCTTTATAAAAGATCCCAGCAAATTTCCAGACTTCATTCATTCGCAAAAGCGTCACCCTGCCACGGGTTTACGTGATGGCACTATGCAGTGGGACTTCTGGTCACTTAGTCCTGAATCTTTGCATCAGGTAACCTGGTTATTCGGTGACCGAGGCATCCCGGCAACGCTGGCCAATATGGATGGCTTCGGAAGCCATACATTCAGTTTGTGGAATAATAAAGGTGAACGTTATTGGGTGAAATGGCACTTCAAGACTCAGCAAGGTATTAAAAATATGAGTGTTGAAGAGGCTGGAAAAATTGCGGCAAAAAACCCTGATTATCATCGCCAGGAATTGCATGAAGCCATTGAGCGAGGTGACAATCCTAAGTGGACCCTGAACATTCAGATCATGCCGGAAGCTGAAGCAGAAAACTATGATATCAACCCTTTTGATCTGACTAAAGTCTGGTCACATGCTGACTATCCCTTAATCGAAGTTGGCGTGATGGAACTAAACCGTAATCCAGTTAATTATTTTGCAGAGGTAGAACAGGCAGCCTTTGGTCCGGGAAACCTACCACCGGGTTTGGGCGCTTCACCGGATAAAATGTTACAGGCACGTTTACAGGCCTATCCCGATGCACACCGTTATCGCATCGGCGTAAATCATGCAGCACTGGATATAAATAAACCGCGTTGTCCTGTACACAATTATCATCGTGACGGTCAGACACGTTTTGATGGCAATGGTGGTGCAGCACCCGTATATCAACCTAATAGTTTTGGGGGTGCAGAGGACGATGCCCGTTATAGAGAACCACCATTACACATTAATGGTGATGCGGATCGCTATGATCATCGTGTAGAAACTGATCATTACACGCAGGCAGGCAACCTTTTCCGCTTAATGGATAATACAGCACAGGTGCGCTTGATCAGTAATATAGTTGCAGCTATGCAGGGCGTACCGCGTGAAATACAAGAGCGTCAGGTTGCTCATTTCATGAAGGCCGATCCTGACTATGGTACAGGTGTTGCCAAAGGCCTTGGTTTATAGTCGTTCGAGTTAAACAGCAAAGAGCAAGGCGTTAAAAGACGCCTTGTATTTTAAACAGGAAGCTAACAATGAAGAAACAGCATGCATTAAACAATCAGAAATATAAATATTCTGAAAAACAAGCGAGCAATAGCTCAGGATGAGACTGAGTTTTAGTTGACACTCTCTCTGGTACACAATTTTATCGCCTTAAAATTGCTCTCCTAGAAAAGCAAAAGGCAGTAATTGGGCGATTGAATGTTGTTCTATTTCTGTTGCTGACAGATAACTGTAAATCATAGCCTCATTAGCCGCTTGTTCAGCAATAACCTGACGACAGGCACCACAGGGATAGGCCACCACCAGCAAGTTACGGGCATTACGTGCCAGTATGTGAACTTCCTCAATATCACCCGCTTTTGTGCCTTCCGTTATCGCTGTATGTATCGCATTACGTTCAGCACAGATAGTGGTGGGGTAAGCTGCTGATTCAACATTGACGCCATGATATAACTTGCCTTCACGGGTGATCACAATTGCGGCGACATGAAAACCCGAATAAGGTGCAAACGATAAATCCAGTAAATCATATAATTGGCTAAAATAATTCATAGATGTTTAATATAGGCATGGTTGGATTCAGACTCCAGGGCGGTAAAGCCCATTTTTTCCAGAAAGACTCGATGTTCATCATTATTAACAAATGTTTTTAAAGTATTAATACCTTTATCTTTGAAAAACTCCGGGTGTTTCCGGTAATAATAATAGCCCAGTTTATAATCTCTATACTTTGGGGTAACATAATCCAGTTTAATATTAAATGTGTCGCTATTCTCTTTGTTCCCTACCAGAACACCAGCAACAACATCATCACGCAACATATAAAAAGAAGTATCATTATTTTTTAATTCTGCCAATGAGATTTGCTTTTCTATATCCTGTCGATTGATATTTAAAAAGTGTTGGTAATATTCGGCATCACTTGAGGCATTAATAATTTTAAACTTTTCCTTACTATTGTAAATCTGATAGAGAAAATAAAGGTTAATAAAGGCAATACCTATATTCATAAAAATTGTAGGAACAGAATCAATTAGATATGCAAAGGTGGCAAATAACAGACAACCCACAAGGTTGATCAATCGTAGTTTAATTATTGAAGTCATGGCCAGGGAGATTAAAACCACAAAGGATGCAAGATAACCGAACCATTCTACCCAGTTGAATTCCATTATTTTTCCTATTAGCTGAAATTAAGATAACTCACTTTTCTCCTTCTGGGAGAAGGGGCTTAGGAGCAAAAGCTCTATTTACGCATAGGCACTAATTAATATCATCCAGGCGAATTCTGCGGAAAACCTGTTTTTTCCCGGTGAAGAGAGTATTGCCACAGATAATTGCCTGCTGAATTGCTTTTTCTGCCTGTATAAACTGTGCTTCAGTGCGAACATGCACTATCGCCAGTGGTTGTTCATCATTTACTTCATTTCCTAAGGCAATAATATGTTCCAGGCCTACGGCAAAATCAATACTATCCGATGCATTTATACGCCCACCACCCATACTGACGACGGCCATGCCTAATGCTCGGGTATCCATTGATTGCACAATACCAGTATTTAAGGCATAAACAGGCCGGATAATTTCTGCTGATGGTAAATAGCGATCATAATTATCAACAAAATCTGCAGGCCCGCCTAATGCACTTACCATTTTAGAGAAAACTTCAGCAGCTTTACCATTATCCAGAACTTGTTGTAATTGTTTCTTCGCATCGACAAGATCATTTGCTAGCATACCCAACAGCAGCATTTCAGCACAGAGTTCCATAGTCACTTCATGCAAACGAAGGTTAACATTTTCACCTTTAAGATATTGTACTGCTTCACGAACTTCAAGCGCATTACCGGCACTACTTGCCAGCACCTGATCCATATTCGTTAAAAGAGCAGTGGTCTTACAACCGGCACCATTGGCAACATAAACAATACTCCTGGCCAGCGCCTCAGATTGTTCATAGCTCGGCATAAAAGCACCACTACCAGCCTTAACATCCATCACCAGTGAATCAAGGCCTGCTGCTAGTTTTTTAGATAATATTGATGCGGTGATCAGCGGTATAGATTCAACTGTTGCCGTAATATCCCGAGTAGCATAAAAGCGTTTATCTGCGGGCGCTAAATCACCGGTTTGGCCTATAATTGCCACTCCCACATCTTTGACCACCCGACGAAACAGCTCATTATCCGGTGTTGTTTGATAACCGGGAATGGCATCAAACTTATCCAATGTGCCACCTGTATGCCCTAAGCCTCTACCCGAAATCATTGGCACATAGCCTCCACAGGCAGCGACCATAGGGCCCAGCATTAGAGAAACCACATCACCAACACCACCAGTCGAATGCTTATCAACAACAGGGCCATTGAGTTTAAGTGAACGCCAATCAAGCACACTGCCTGAATCACGCATTGCACTTGCCAGCAAGACCCGTTCGTCCATGGTCATATCCTGAAAATAAACAGCCATAGCAAAAGCGGCAATTTGTCCTTCTGTCACATTATTAGCAGCGATACCCTTAATGAAAAAATCAATTTCCTGTTTATTTAAGATCTTTCCATCACGCTTTTTACGGATGATTTCCTGAGGCAAGAACATAAGATTATAGTGTCATTAAAAATTATATTTTAAGGTATAGATCGGGCCAGCCTGATAGCGATATGAGCCCAGTTTTTTATCTGCATAACGATATTGTATGCCCGTGGTTATTTTTTTATTAATATGCCACCATAGGGCAATAGCACCATTGGTACCCGAACTGGAACCATCACCGATACGGGTTCCATCATCCAGTTGATAATGTTCTTTATCCCGGTCAAATTCATATTCATGCCATTGTGAGACAGCAAATTTCTGCTTTTTTACCAAAAAATCATAATTAAAAAGCCAACCGGTCATATAACCATTCCAGCCACTATAAAAGGTACTGTTTTGATAATGGCCACCAAAAAAAGGCTGGAACCACAAGCCACTATCTGTAATAAAATTATAAGCAATACCCGGCACAAAATTATTCACATAAAAATCATCTTCTTTGAGATAGTAATTTTGAATATGAAGTAACCAATTTGAATCAGCCAACTTTATATTTAATTTCGGTTTAAAAACAAAGCGCATATTATCCGGTGATGTATTCGTCCAGCTTTCTTCCGGATTTTCAAGATCAGTAAAAAAATAAAAATCACCCCAGTCCCAACCTGCTCCACCTTCAAATTCCAGATAAATAAAATCGGCCTTACCCGAACGTTTTTCGGTACCACTGGTCCAGTCAAGATAATTAAAACTGACATTAGAAAAAATATAATTAGAATTTAAAAAGTTTTTTTTCTGCTTGTCTGCATGAACAATATCATCCAGTTCTTCAGCATTAACGCTTGTTATTATCAATAATAGAATTGATAATAACATATAAACACAATTATTAGCTGTTGCTGATTCCATAGCAATAAACCCTTTTTACTTACGAGCAGTAACTTTATCTGGACTCTGCAACCACAGAATCCAAAGCAATAATTAACATATCGTTAAAACTATTTTGTCTATCTTCAGCCGAGGCTTTTTCACCCGTACGAATATGATCCGAAACGGTCAAAATGCATAGTGCATTAGCACCATATTCAGCTGCCACACCATATAAACCTGCAGCTTCCATTTCAATACCTAAAATATTAAACTTTTCATACAGGTCAAAGGCATCCTGTTCCGGAGAATAAAATAAATCAGCTGAAAAAATATTGCCTACCTGTGCAGTCACTCCATGTGCTTTTGCTGATGTCACTGCTTTTTGCAATAGTTCATAACTGGCAATAGCAGCAAAGTCATGGTTATTGAAACGGATACGATTCACTTTTGAATCGGTACACGCTCCCATGCCAATCACTACATCCAGCAGTTTAATATTTTTACTCACTGAGCCACAGGTACCTACCCGGATAATATTTTTTACTCCATATTCGGTGATTAATTCAGTAGCATAGATGGAACATGATGGTATGCCCATACCACTACCCATTACGGATATTTTTTTGCCTTTATAGTGACCAGTAAAACCCAGCATATTACGTACATCCGTCACCTGCACAGCATCATCCAGAAAAGTTTCAGCAATATATTTTGCTCTTAGGGGATCACCGGGTAACAAAATAGTTTCTGCAAATGCACCATCTTCAGCATTAATATGCGGAGTTGCCATTATCATTTCTCTCTTATTAATATTAAAAAATACTTTTTCCATAATCCAACAGGGTTAAACCATGATAATGAGCAATGCTTTGACCAATATCAGCAAAACTTTCACGCAAGCCCACGGAGCCTGATGATACTGATTGTCCATAAAATATAACCGGGATATGTTCCCGGGTATGATCGGTGCCCAGCCAGCTGGGGTCGCAACCATGATCTGCCGTTATTACTAATAAGTCATCATCCTGCATCACCTCCAGCATCTCTGGTAGGCGTTTATCAAAATATTCCAGAGCTTCAGCATAGCCCGATACATTCCGACGATGACCAAAATCAGCATCGAAATTAACAAAATTGGTAAAAATAATGGTCTCACTCTGTGCCTGTTTTAATTCTGTCAAAGTGCTGTCAAACAACACATCAAGTCCAACCGCTTTTGTCGCCTTAGTAATCCCCTGAGTAGCAAATATATCTGAAATTTTACCAATACTCACTACCTGTCCCCCGGATTCTTTCATTCTATCTAATAAGGTAGGAGCCGGGGGTAGCACCGAATAATCATGACGATTACCGGTACGGACAAAATTACTACTCTCAGTGCCAACAAACGGACGCGCTATCACCCGGCCAATATGATAATCATCGACTAATTCACGGGCAATGGCACAAAGCTCATACAAGCGCTGCAAACCAAAACTTTGTTCATGGCAGGCAATCTGAAACACGCTATCTACTGAAGTATAAAAAATAGGCTTGCCCGTGTTTACATGCTCTTCACCCAATTGTTCAAGAATCGTAGTTCCTGATGCATGACAATTGCCCAGATACCCTGGTAAATTCCCACGTTTTACTAACTCATCCAGTAATTCCTGAGGGAAGCTATTTTGTTTTTTCTCAAAATAACCCCAGTCAAAAAGTACCGGGACACCCGTAATTTCCCAGTGCCCACTGGAAGTATCTTTTCCGGTGGACAGTTCTTTTGCATAACCATAAGCAGCGATTGGTTCTATTGACTCATCCAGCCCGGCAGGAAAACAGGATGAACTTTCATAACAGGCACGACCAATACCAAGTTTATTCATATTCGGAATATTAAGTGGCCCGTTACGCCCATCGTTTGCCTGTCCATTGGTACACTGCTGTGCAATATGCCCCAGTGTATTGGAGCCGACATCGTTAAAAGTACTACCATCTTCGAGACTGCCAACAAATTTATGGGCATCTTCTGCACCACCAATACCAAATGAATCCAGTAATAAAATAATTGTTCGCTTCATTAATAACGTCCCTTAGTCTTTGCCTGTTCAAGCAAATTTAACTCCGCCAGTAAACTCGATAACAGACTGGATGCACCAAAGCGAAAGTGTTCAGCCGAGATCCAGTTACTGCCCATAATAGTTTGTGCCAATTCTATATATTGTCTGGCAGTAACAGCATCCTGTACACCTCCAGCAGCTTTGAAACCGACATTGGCCTGGCTATCCCTGATAACACTAAGCATGATTTTAGCGGCATCCAGAGTCGCATTGACTGCAACTTTTCCGGTAGATGTTTTAATAAAATCAGCACCTGCATCAATACTGATTTGACTGGCTTGTTTGATTAATTGCACTTCATTTAGCTCACCTGATTCAATAATAACTTTTAGTGTTTTGTCTACACAGATGTCTCGGCAGGCACTAATAATATCCATGCCGATATTATCATTGCCCGCCATCAGCGCACGATAAGGAAAAACCACATCAACTTCGTCAGCACCATAAGCAATTGCTGCCCGGGTTTCCGCCAGGGCAATAGCTAAATCATCATTACCATGAGGGAAATTCGTCACTGTGGCAATTTTAATATTCGGCGTATTTTGGCTACGTAAGGTTTTTCGGGCAATGGGGATAAAACGTGGGTAAATGCACACTGCTGCAGTATCAACAGCAACAGTATGTGCATTATTGCATAAAGTGACAATATCTTGTTCGGTATCATTATCGTTTAAGCTTGTCAGATCCATTAAACTAATAGCCTGACGGGATATTTTTTGTAAATTAGTCATTCGAGCAACCTTCATTATTAAATCAGACTAAGACAGATCCCCACTAAAGTGGCACTCATAAAATTGGAAAGTGTACCGGCCAAAACTGCCTTTAGGCCTAAACGGGCAATATCCGGTCTGCGTGTTGGTGACATAACACCCAGGCCGCCTAATAAAATTGCCATGGATGATAAGTTGGCAAAACCACATAATGCCACGGTAATAATTGCCTGAGAGTGTTCACTCATCGTATCTTTTACAGAAACAAAATCAATATAGGCAACAAACTCATTCACCACTAATTTTTGCCCCAGGAAACTCCCGGCCTGTAATGCTTCTGACCAGGGTATACCTATAAGAAAAGCAATAGGTGCAAATAAATAGCCCAGGATTTGCTGCAATGTTAATGCGTCATAACCCAATACACCGCCAACAGCACCAAAAATAGTATTAATCAAAGCAATCAAAGCAATAAAGGCAATCAGCATAGCCCCGACATTCGCAGCCAGATGCAGACCCGATGCTGCACCACTGGCTGCAGCATCAATCACATTAACCGGCTGCTCTTCATCACTTTCATCAAGACTCACATCACTATCAGGAGTTTCTGTTTCCGGTTCCAGAATTTTTGCCATCAGCAAGCCACCGGGAGCGGCCATAAAGGAAGCGGCAATAAGATAGTTAAGACTAACCCCAAGAGAAGCATAACCTGCTAGTACAGCTCCGGCGACAGATGCCAGGCCACCAGACATCACAGCAAACAGTTCTGAACGAGTCATGGTTTTAATATAGGGTTTAACCACCAGAGGCGCTTCAGTCTGCCCGACAAAGACGTTAGCAGCAGCAGACATTGATTCAGTTTTGCTGGTACCGAGCAGCTTTTGCAAAGCGCCACCAAAAACTTTAATCACCAGCTGCATCACGCCTAGATAGTAAAGTGTGGCCATCAAAGAAGCAAAGAAGATTATAATAGGCAGGACTTTAAAAGCAAAAACAAAGCCACCTCCGCCAAATAGCTCAAACATTTTATCCGAGGCAAGCCCACCAAAAATAAAGCTGATACCCACATTAGCACTATTAATAACTGCCTGAACTCCGGATGATATATTTTCTAAGATGGTGGCTCCGGATGAGGTAAAAATAACAAATATCGGTATTATTGCCTGAAGGATAAAGGCACCACCTACGGTACGTAGATTAATTGCCTTACGGTTACTGGAAAAAATAAGTGCAATCAAGAGTAATGATATTATTCCGACCACTCCCATTATTATCTGCATCATTATTCTCCATCAATTCCTGAATTATATTACAATATAATAATTTCGATGTAGCGCTTTATAGCATAGTTATTCAGCTTTAAATAGTAAAGTCAGAGCCCGATGAAGTGCCTAAGTTTGTGCATAAATATATAGAAAATTGGAGAAGGACTGTATCAGAAGATGTTTTATAGTAAGTAATTTAAAATGAAAGAAATTAATGAAATTCGATCAGCGGAGAAATTGTATATCGCGCGAATCCAGTTCTGCTAATAAACAATGGCGGAAAAACATCTATCAGCCATTGTTTACCTCAAATAATTCACATAAAAATCATTTCACTCAGCATTTGTTATAAAGTCAGAGCAGATCAGCTCAATAATTCACAGAAGCTGTGGATAAGTCTGTTAATAAATAGCAATAACGCCCATAAATCGTGATAGCAATTTAGCTTGCTATAAATTGTATATTTTTTATACCTTTATTCGCAATAAAAATTTAATTTTATAATATTTTCAACTGGTTATAATAATTACAAAAAAAGTCTATTGACTTTTTTAAAATAAAATAAATACCTTATTGACAACTTTATAGCAGCAAAACATATAGTGGATAACTATTTTAAATCATGAAGTTAACTATTACTTATCATGTTACTTTGAGTAATTAGTCGCAATCAACTTCGCTTGCTGCACGTAGTAGTAATTGTGCACCCTGATGTTTTTTCCAGGCATTTTCACTTAAGACCCTGCGGAAATTTTTAGCCCCGGGACAACTATGCATTAGGCCTAAAATATGTCGGCTTAAGTGAATTAATGGTACCCCTTTAAGCATTTGCCGATCAACATATTCAGCATAAGCACTAATAATTTGCTTACGTGTTTTTTTTTGCTCTTTTTGCGCATAGAAGTATTGATCAATATCTGCCATAAGATAAGTATTATGATAAGCTTCTCGACCAACCATCACCGCATCAACATGCTTCAGGTGCAGTTGCATTTGTGCCAGTGTTTTTATCCCGCCATTAATACCAATATGCAGCTCAGGAAAATCATCTTTGAGTTGATACACATAATCATAACGCAAGGGGGGGACATCACGGTTTTGCTTAGGACTTAAACCTTCCAGCCAGGCTTTGCGGGCATGAATGGTAAAGTGTCGGCACCCCGCTTTGCTCACCGTGGCCACTAATAACTGCAATTGTTCATAATGATCTTCATGATCAATACCAATTCGGGTTTTTATTGAAATTGGAATGTCGACACTATCCACCATCGCCCTGATACATTCAGCCACTAATGACGGTTTGGCCATCAAACAGGCGCCAAAAGCGCCCGATTGTACCCGATCACTGGGGCAACCGACATTCAGGTTCACCTCATCATAGCCATATTGTTCAGCCAGCTGACAACATTTGGCCAGTTCCACAGGATCACTGCCGCCTAATTGTAAAGTCAGAGGATGTTCCTCAGAGCTATAGGCTAGAAATCTTGGTAGATTATCACCATAAAGAATGGCTCCTGTCGTGACCATTTCAGTATACAGCCAGATTTTTTTTGATACCAGACGTAATAGAAAACGAAAATGCTTATCAGTCCAGTCCAGCATTGGCGCCAAACTGACTACTCTGTTATTTATTTGCTCTGCAGGTACATTCATTACCACTAAGGACCTATTATTTTTTACCGGGTATCAGCAGGCATAAAAGCCCGCACAACCATGAACTCTAATTAAATTATATCTATTGAAAATTACTGGTAATATAATACTCTATTTTAGATCGTTCGTAAGAGCCAACTACTGGCATGGAAGATAAGTATATGCACCGTTCTCGCCATTATTTCTTTGTATACTGTCTCTCAGTGCTTATTTTGTTTATCAATAGTTCATCTTACGCCGTACAAAGCAGTCAATCATTCACTTCAAATCAGCTTTATAAAAAACAACGACTTATTTTCTTACAAGCTGAAAGCGCATTACAAAAAAAGCAGTTTAAAAAATACCGAAAATATTATGCTCAATTAGATAACTACCCTCTTCAGCCGTATTTAAAATATAAAAAATATCGCAGTCAGTTAGCACAACTCAAAGAACAATCGGTATTACAGTTTTTTATCGACTATAAGGATACCCCTTATGCAGAACGTCTGCGTTCTGCATGGTTGGATAAAATGGCAAAAAAAAAGCAATGGCAATACTATCTTAATGCCTATTATCCGCAAAAATCCATCAGTCGGCAATGTACTTATCTGCATGCCCTCATTAATACCCATCAGCAGGAACAGGCATTTAAACAGGTGCCAAAGCTATGGCTAGTGGGGAAATCTCAACCTAAAAGCTGTGATCCAGTATTTAAGGCTTTTAAGCAAGCTGGTAAACTTGATGATAAGCTACTCTGGGGCCGCATTAAATTAGCCATGTACAAGGGCCGTACCAGCCTGGCCAGTTATCTGGCTAAATCACTACCGGCCAGTGATCAGCAATGGCTAAACGAGTGGAAAAAAATTTATCGCCGGCCTGAATACGTCCTCAGCAGCAAACTTATGCAACAGCAGCATCCGCTAAAAACACCAATACAAATCCATGCGCTTAAACGTATGGCCAATAAAAATCCCCAGGCAGCAATTGAACTTTTATCGGAATTGCAAAAAGACAATCAGTTCAGTCTTGCTGAACAGGATAAAATGTACCAGGCAATTGGTATGAAACTAGCCTACAGCCATCAGGATGGCGCCTGGTTCTGGCTGGATAAAATAAGTGATAGCGGCAGTGATGAGACTACTCGGCAATGGCGGGCCAGAAGCGCTATTCGTGAAGGTAACTGGCCAGCAATCAGTAGTGCAATTAAACGCTTAACAAAACAAGAACAACAAAATTTCCGTTGGCAATACTGGCTGGCATTAAGCAAACGCCGTCAAGGTAAACAATCAGAGGCATTAAAATATTTTTATCAACTAGCACAGAAGCGGAGTTATTATGGTTTTTTAGCCGCTGATATTATGGATATGCCCTATGAATTTCAAAATGCACCACTGACACCCGATAATGCCATGCTACAAAAAATTGCTCAACATCCTGGTATTTTACGTGCTCATGAATTTTACCGGCTCAATCGCACCACTGATGCCCGTAGAGAATGGTATTTTACTACTCGTAAACAAATGAATAACAATGAGCGCGCAATCGCAGCCAAGTTAGCACAACAATGGGGCTGGCATAATCAGGCAATTATCACCATGGCTTATACCGATCAACGGGATGATATTGAATTGAGATTTCCGGTGCTGGAAAAAGAGCGCATCACCAAATATTCCAAAGCACAAAAAATACAACCCGCTTATACTATGGCCGTCATTCGCCGTGAAAGTGCCTTTGCCCATGATGCCCGCTCACGTGTTGGTGCCCTGGGTTTAATGCAGATTATGCCGGCTACAGGTAAGGTTATTGCCCGCAAGCTAAAGGTAAAATATCATAGTAAACAGCAATTATTATTACCTGAAACCAATGTTAAATTTGGTACAAAATATCTGAATATGATGTTAAATAAGTTTTATGACCAGCCAGCCCTGGCCAGCGCTGCTTATAATGCTGGAGGACATCGGGTGAAAAGCTGGTTGCCTAAGGAGCAAAAGATGCAGGCCGATCGCTGGATTGAAAGCATACCATTTAAGGAAACCCGAGAATACGTCAGTAGCATTCTCGCTTATACAGCAATTTATGAACACCGCCTTGGCTTGCAACAAACCCGCCTGAAAGACCGTATGCCGGATGTTCCAAAAAAACACTGACTAGTGGATAATATAAACAGATGAAACAATACCTCAATTTATGTCAAAGAATTGTTGATCAGGGTATCTGGATTGAAAATGAAAGAACAGGAAAACGCTGTCTTACGGTTATTAATGCTGATTTAAGCTATAACGTAGCAGACAATCAATTCCCGCTAATCACCACCCGAAAAAGTTTTTATAAATCTGCCATTGCCGAAATAATCGGCTATCTGCGTGCCTATGATAATGCCGCAGACTTTCGCAAATTAGGCACTAAAACCTGGGATGCCAATGCCAACAACAATGCCTCATGGTTAGCTAATCCCTACCGAAAGGGAATTGATGATTGTGGCTTTATCTATGGTAAAGTAGCCCGAAATTTTCCCCGCCCCGATGGCAGCAGTATCGATCTGCTGAGTCAGATTGTTGATGACTTATCAAGAGGCGTTGATAACCGCGGTGAAATATTAACCTTCTACCATCCCGGGGTATTTCACATGGGCTGCTTACGCCCCTGCATGTACAGCCACCATTTCTCTTTACTGGGCGATACACTCTACCTCAATAGTACCCAGCGTTCCTGTGATGTACCGTTGGGCTTAAATTTTAATATGGTGCAAGTCTATGTGTTACTAGCGTTAATGGCACAAATCACCGGCAAAAAAGCCGGCCATGCTTATCATAAAATTGTTAACGCCCATATTTATGAAGACCAGCTTGAATTAATGCGTGATGTCCAGTTAAAACGCGACCCACTGCCGACACCACAACTCATAATTAATCCGGATATTAAAACTCTGGAAGATCTTGAAACCTGGGTCACTCTGGATGATTTTGACGTCACCGGCTATCAACACCATGCCCCCATCCGCTATCCATTTTCAGTGTAAGGGGTTTGAGCACCAATGGTACAGGATCGTACGCTAAGGATTTGGTTGGTTAGCTTCCTTCACATATTCATAAAGAGTCGGTTTTGAGATCCCCATCATTTTGCATATTTCATTGATAGGGTATTCTTTTTTATTATAGAGCTCAACGGCCAGTTTGCGTTTACCTGGTTCCAGAGCTTTAGGACGGCCACCTTGCCGGCCACGAGCCCGGGCTGCTGCTAAACCGGCTGCTGTTCTTTCGGTGATTAAATTACGCTCAAATTCAGCCAGCGCACCAAACACATGGAAAATCAGTTTGCCGGCACTGGTAGTCGTGTTAATTGATTCCTGTAAGCTCTGCAGGCCTACACCTCGTTCATCAAGCTGATTCACTAATTCAATCAGGTTCTTTAAAGAGCGGCCTAAACGGTCTAAACGCCAGACAACAATCACATCACCTTTTCTGGCAAAACTCATGATTTCATCAAGACCAGGTCTCGATGCTTTTGCCCCACTAATGGTATCTTCAAAGAATTTTTCACAGCCGGCCTTTACCAGGGCATCTTTCTGCAGGCTAAGATTTTGGTCAATTGTTGAAACTCTGGAATAACCAATTAACATGTGAAACTTGTCTCCATAACTAAAAGTAAAGAAAGTCTTGCAATACTACATTAATTTAACATAGATTTCTTTACCGAATTTCTTTATTATAAAAACTGATAATTTGGGGTGCCAGAATACCAATTCAAATCAGTTAAGAAAACGACCATTTTCTTTACCGTTTAGGGTTATAGTCTAAATCTTTCGAAACTCTCAATGGCGAAAGGGTCTATACCTTTGCATCAGTAACAAAAATATATGCCAATTTAATTTTAAATATTGTCGATTAATCTGCAGCACCCAAACCTGTGACTTTTTGATGGTTGGCCGGTACGGTCTGATTTGCTTCTAAGTTACAAAAATATAACTATATGAATTATAAGTATTTATATTTTTGTAACTTTTTGATGGTTGACCGGTACAGCCTGGTTTGCTGAATAATTACAAATAATATTCAATTAGGTACGATATAGTAGTATATAACCTACAATATTAAAGGTTACTAATTTGACAGTTATTTGCTCCTTGATAAACTAAAAAGAGTTAAACGTCGTATGGATTAAAAACATCTTTTCTTTGTCTCTGAAATTCAGCTTTTAAAAACGGGCTTTTATCTATACTTAATTATTTTCATCTTGGTCGAGTCTATGTTCTTGCTGGGTATACAAAAAATATCAGCAATATCGACCTTTAAAAACAAGGATAGTCATCAAATGAAGAAGTTTATTATAGGCTATGTAACCGCTTTATTTTCAGTCGTGTTCTTATCAATTTTCAGTCCAATAGTTAGTGCTGAAAATACTGACCTCATGCAAACAGACGAAGAAATAATAAAGAGTAAACTTATTGAAAATTCTTATATTGTTACATTTAGGGGGCCAGATGAGGGATTTTCATATGTAGTTCAGGAGCCTAAAAAAGACAGAGAAAAGGTTCCTTTTGGAATGCACAGTACAGGACAAAGTAAGGAGGAATTAGCTGATTTTCTTAATATTAAAGGTGAAATTATTTCCATCTTTGATGCGATAAATGCAATACATGTGATAATGGATGCTAAAGAAGCAGCTTGGTTAAGTAAACAGGATTATGTACTCGCTGTAGAGCAAGATATAACAGGGATAGTAAGTGCGATTCAAAATAATCCAGGCTGGGGATTAGATAGAATAGATGAACAATCAGCCAATTTAGATAACAACTATGTTTATGCTTATTCAGGTGCAGGTCGAACAATTTATGTTTTAGATTCTGGTTTAAATCTGGACCTTCCGGCTGTGCAGGCTGAGTTTGGAAATCGAGCTTCAGTTTTTTGGGATGTTAATGGCGGTACGGGTAATGACTGTCACGGACATGGTAGTAGAGTTAGTAGTGCTGCAGCTGGAAATACTTATGGGGTGGCAAAGGGGGCGAATCTGATCATGGTGAAAATCACAACTGGCTGTACTGGTAGTTCTCTTATATCTACTTGGATATTGGCTTTTAATTGGTTAGCAGTTAATGCTGATGCTGGAACCATTGTTAATCTTAGTTCTAATACTTCATGGGGAGTAAATAACTGTCCAGGTGCTTTTACTGATTTAGCCTTGGAAGCTGCAATTACGGCGGCACATGATGCCCCCCTATGTCAGGATAGTTGTCGCCTCTAAATATTTATAATTAGAGGCAAAAAATGAGAAAAAGATTTTCACAATCATTTAAAATACAAGCAGTAGAAAAAACACTGAACCGTTCTGATGTCACGACGATACAAGAAGTCGCAGATGAATTAGGGATTGGGAACTCAACCTTAGGTAAATGGATCATCAAATCCAGAAACAATGAATTGGAAACACCAAGTTTAAATACGATGACACAAGAAAAGCGACCACAAGATTTTAGCCTAGAAGAAAGACTGAACCTCATCATTCGCTGCAGTTCGCTGGAAGAGTCTGAAATGAATCAATTATGTCGTGAAGAAGGTATTTTTGCCCATCATATTAAGCAATGGAAAGATGACTTTACAAAAAATCAAAGTTCATCCAATAGCCCCAAAGAAAGCAAACAATTAAAGGCCGAAATCAAAACACTCAAGAAAGAAATAAACCGTAAGGATAAAGCCTTAGCCGAAACAGCCGCTTTATTAGTCCTCCAAAAAAAAGTCCAGGCAATTTGGGGAAACGACGAGGACAACTCACAATGAGTCATGACCGTTTAGAAATCATGGCCTTGATCAAAGAAGCCAGAGATTCAGGTGCCAGGCAGTCAACAGCCTGTGAAATTATTGGTTTTAGTGCCAAGACCTTACAGCGCTGGTCACAATCAGACAACCGTCAGGATGGCCGTATTGAAGTAAACCAAAGCCCTTCTAATAAGCTGACAGAGTTGGAGTACCAACGAGTCATAAAAGTGGCTAATCAGGCAGAATATGCTGATTTATCGCCCAGTAAAATTGTGCCTAAATTAGCTGATAATGGGACTTATATTGCCTCAGAGTCTACCTTTTACCGAATATTGAATGCTGAAAAGCAGTTACAACATCGGCAAAAAGCAAAGCCGGTCAATCCGATAAAGAAACCAAGGGCATTATGTGCCACCGCCCCAAATCAGCTTTACAGTTGGGATATCACCTATTTACCGACTCAAGTGAGGGGAATATTTTTATACCTTTATTTAGTCATGGATATCTTTAGCCGTAAAATTGTTGGCTGGCAAGTCTATCCGAATGAATCCGGTGCACAAGCGGCTGATTTAATGACAGACATCTGCCTGCGAGAAAATATAGAGCCTCATCAAGTGACCTTGCATTCTGATAATGGCAGTCCAATGAAAGGTGCGACCATGCTTGCAACACTACAGCAGTTAGGCGTTGTCCCCTCATTTAGTCGCCCCTCTGTGAGTAATGACAATCCTTATTCAGAATCTCTTTTTCGGACTTTAAAATACAGGCCTGAATATCCCGAAAAGGCATTTTCTAATTTAGAAGCAGCACGGCATTGGGTGACAGGATTTGTTGGTTGGTATAACGAAGAACACTTACACAGTGAAATAAAATTTGTCACACCTGGACAACGTCATAGAGGTGAAGATATTGAAATACTGGCCAATCGGGAACAGATTTATCAAGCTGCAAAATTAAGAAATCCTGAGCGTTGGTCAGGCAATACAAGAAATTGGGAACCAGTAAAAGAGGTCTATCTTAACCCTGAAAAACAAAAGATAGATAAAAAGGAAGACAAGGCGGCATAATTTTTAACTTTAGGCGACAACTAGCTTGAAATCTGCCGATGCTGGCATAATTGTTGTTGTCTCTGCCGGTAATGATAATTGCAATACAGGTGATTACTCTCTAACAAGAATTCCAGAATCTTTTGTAGTAGGTGCAACAAATAATACTGGTTTCCCTACGACAGATAGGAAATACATATTTTCCAGGACAGGGTGGAATATCTCTACTTTTGCCCCTGGAGTCGATGTTCTATTAATGGGAATGAATGGAGGACAAGTAATGGATCAAGGAACTTCTTTTTCTGCCCCCTACGTGGCGGGTATTTTTGCAGTAGTATGTGAAGCAGTTGGAACATTTTGTAACACTACACCGACTGCTAATTTGTATCAGGCCTTAAGAGATACAGGAACACTAGGTACCGTAACCAATACAAATGGAACTCCTTTAACAGGTGCTACATCTCGATTTATATCACAACAATGGTGATTTTTTAATCCACTTTCATATCCTATTCTTCATGCTCTGCTTTAAAGGCAGATTGATTTGAATATTTTACAGGAGAAAACTAATGAAGTCATATCGTATATTTTTTGTAACAATTATTACTTTTTTTTCTTTAACTATCAGTTTTGCTGATAATTTGCCACTTTACGATAACGGGATATTGACTCTTCCCAGTGTTGATTCACCGGATAAGCCTGGAGAATATCAGGATGCAACTTTTGAATATACTGAACAAGATGGATGGCAGTTATTAGGTTTCAAAAATGGACGATTACTAAATATTTTAACGGAAGTTAGTACTGGAATCGAAAATGTTGAGATAATTAAAACAGATACTTTTCCTACTCAAGTATTCCTAAAAGTTACAGTAACTCTTCTAAATGAAAGTTTAATGGGGCAAATCAGATATAAGTTAACAGGCAATATGTTTGAAGTTTTTATGTATTATTCAAATACGCCTTGTGTATGCACTTCTAATATAGGTATGACGTTTGCTAAAATCATTCCCTTAAATATTTATTCTTTAAAAAAAGGTGATTATGAATATAGTGTTAATGGTAATTTCACAGGATCGTTTAGTTTAGCTGAAGATAATGAACTTTAGATATTATCAAAAGTTCATATTGTTTAGCAAATGATGCTCCTATATCGTTGTTTTTTTATCTATACTCTGGATAATAATTAACTTCATTTAATTGGAAAAATTCTTATTCGAGTCCTTAAAAGAAATATATACATGCTGAGCTTTGCCTTATTTAGCCAGATTTTGAACTGCTCAACCACTCCATCAGCATCTATATCTATCTCTATCTCCCTATAAGGTAGACTTGTATCATTATTAAAATCCATGATTTCATTCATTATCAATAAAAATATAAAAACCTTATTTTACCTTTCGTGGGGATGGGCAACAACTCCCTAAAACATTTTCTACCCAGGCAATCTTTTGCGTGTAATATAAGTGAACCAGATAGAATTATTGGCTTACACGTTTATCAAAGCGGTATAAAAATTCAGGAGCTTATAATTGATAAAACAAAAAGTTGACCATATTTGGCATCTATAATGTATAACAAAGATAGGTAGGAAATTTATGGCTGTAGATTTTTTAACTGCAGAGCAAAAAGCTCAGTATGGCCAATTTTCCGGGGAACCGAACGAAATTCAACTTGCACGTTATTTTCATCTTGATGAGGCAGATCTGGCCTTTATATCTCAGCGCCGTAGCGATAAAAATAAACTTGGATTTGCTTTACAATTAACTTCTGTCCGATTTTTAGGTACTTTCCTTCCAAACCTGACCTTAATCCCTGTTAATGTTCAATTGTTTGTAGCAAGACAGATCTCAATTAAAGACATTGACTCTCTTGAAAATTACTCTCAAAGAGATACCACAAAGCGAGAGCACACTGCACTAATTCGTAAGAAATATGGATATCGAGAATATAGTGCTCGTCCGTGGTTATTTCGACTTAGCCGATTACTCTACACACGTGCCTGGATAAGTAATGAAAGACCAAGCTTGATGTTTGATTTTGCCACGGCCTGGCTGATCCAAAATAAAGTTCTTTTACCTGGTGCATCAATTTTATCACGTCTAATTGCTGCAATTCGAGAAAGAGCTGTTAAACGGTTATGGCAACACCTTTCATCTTTAGTTACGGATAAACAAAAGGATCAATTAGAAACGTTACTTCAAATACCTGAAGGGATGCGTACATCGAACTTTGATCGCTATCGAAAAGGTCCAGTCACTATCAGTGGCCCATCATTTAATGAGGCAGTTAAGCATTATAAAGAATTACAAGAATTTGACCTGCAGTCACTTAATTTTTCATATATTCCACCTGTACGTTTAAAGAATCTAGCACGCTATGCGGGCATAATTTCCATAGACAAGATAGCAAGAATGCCAATCGATAAGAAGACGGCCATATTAGTTGCTTTTGTAAAAGCCTATGAAACCATCGCTCTCGACGATGCATTGGATATCCTTGATATGCTTATCACTGACATTGCCGGTAAAGCTAAAAAGATTGGTCAAAAAAACCGTTTAAGGACACTGAAAGATTTGGACAAATCGGCATTAGCCCTAGCAGAAGTTTGTGCATTAATTTTGAATGAAGAAACAGATAATAATCAGTTACGCGAAACTATTTTTTCCAGGATCTCTAAAGACAAATTGCTTCAATCAATTGCTACTATCCATGATTTGGCTCGCCCCTCAGACGATAAATTTCACAAAGAGATGGTTGAACAATATGGACGAGTGAGGTGGTTCCTACCACGATTACTTCATGACATTGTTTTTAAATCGGCTCCATCGGGCAAACAAACACTTGAAGTGTTTAATTATCTGGGTTCTTTGGGCACCTCTCGGATACAGTTTCTTGAAGGTGCGCCAATGGATATTGTCACCAATCCCTGGAAACGACTGGTTTTTGATAAAGAAAAAAGAGTGACAAAACAGGGTTATACACTCTGCTTTTTGAATAAGCTACAAGACAGCTTAAGAAGACGAGATGTGTACGTTGAAAATAGTGATCGTTGGTGTGATACAAGAAGTAAATTACTTAAAAATGAGCAATGGTTAGCCAATCGGATTCAAATTTGTCGCTCACTGGGTCACCCGGTATTACCTCAAGAAGCTATAAGCCAACTCACACTCCAGTTGGATATAACTTATAAACAAGTTGCCACCAATTTGGATAAAAATGAGGCGGTCAATATTGATTATTCTGGTAAACGTCCCAGCATAACAATCACTAATCTGGACAAACTGGAAGAGCCAGCCAGTTTAACGCGGCTAAGCAAGCAAGTTACTGACTTATTACCTCCAGTTGATCTCACCGAATTATTACTGGAAATCCACGAACATACCAACTTTCTTAATGAGTTTTATCATGTCAGTGAAGCCAATGCACGAGCCGATGACTTAAATACCAGTATTTGCGCTGTATTGATCGCTGAAGCCTGTAATATTGGGATAGAGCCACTTACTAAAAATAACATACCAGCCTTGACACGAGACAGGTTGAATTGGGTTAAACAAAATTACATTCGTGCAGAAACTCTGGTTCCTGCTAATGCACGATTGGTTGATCATCAGGCTACTTTGACATTAGCTAAAAAGTGGGGTGGTGGTGAGGTGGCTTCTGCTGATGGTATGCGCTTTATTACCCCTGTTAGAACAGTCAATGCAGGACCAAATCGCAAGTATTTTGGCTCCAATAAAGGCATCACCTGGTATAATTTTTTGTCCGATCAATTTTCAGGTTTCCATGGTATTGTGATCCCAGGAACATTGCGTGACTCGATGTTTGTACTGGAAGGATTACTGGAACAAGAAACGGGGCTAAACCCTACTGAAATTATGACCGATACCACGGGCACCAGTGATATGGTCTTTGGCTTGTTTTGGTTATTGGGATACCAGTTTTCACCACGTTTGGCAGATGCTGGAGAAGCTGTTTTTTGGCGTATAGATAAAGATGCAGATTATGGTATTCTCAATGAGATAGCCCGAGGGAATGCAAAGACAGAGCGTATCGAAGAACATTGGGATGATATGTTAAAGACCGCTGGGTCTCTAAAGCTTGGAACAGTTCATGCCTCTGAACTGATCCGATCTCTACTCAAAAGTGACCGACCTTCTGGCTTGGCACAGGCCATTATTGATGCGGGACGGATCAATAAGACCTTATACCTGCTCAATTATATTGATGATGAAGAATATCGACGCCGAATACTCACTCAGTTAAACCGAGGAGAAGGACGACATTCAGTTGCCCGGACAATTTGCCATGGACAACGAGGGGAGATCCGAAAACGTTATCGAGAAGGCCAGGAAGATCAATTAGGTGCCTTGGGTTTGGTTACTAATGCGGTTGTTTTGTGGAATACCATTTATATGCAAGCCGCTCTGGATCACCTGCAGGAACAGTTAATGGAAGTTAAAGAAGAAGATGAGGCAAGATTATCACCTTTAGGCTACGGTCATCTTAATGTACTGGGGCATTACTCTTTTACTTTAGCTGAACAATTAATGAAAGGGAAACTCAGGCCATTAAATCAGTCTCCGGACAACCGTGAAATTCCTTAGCGTACGATCCTGTACCATTGGTGCTCAAACCCCTGTAACTAGCGGTCGCTAATTATTGCATCAGGAAATATGTATGCATCATTTCATTGCCCGCAGCAACATCAATCTTGCAGATAAACATCCCCGACAGAGGTATCTGCCAGACGTGCATAGTAGCGGGCACGATAAATCAGTCGTTTCTGCTGCTCATTATCTTCAAAAGCACTGCGATCATGTAATACATTATTACTGATCAGGCCCATGCCCGACTCAAGTTTACCCTGATAATTATAGTCATTATCTGTTTCCAGTAATGCTTCAAGCTCAGTCAGTGCCTCACGGGTCAGGCTATCATCTTTCCAGATCACATTTCTTGTTCTGATAGTATAGCGCATATGCAAATCGCCAGTTTGCTGATTAACAGAAAAAACAGGCCCCACTTCTTCTTTTCTGGCTACTTGTCCGTCTTTACCCATTCTGGCAGGAATGATCATGACATCGTCCGCCATCAGCGCATGAATATAATCCGGGTTTTTATCCCTTAACAGGCAATAGACAATTTCCTGATCCATTAAGCGGTTCTCACCGCCATCCGGTGCTGGAACAACACAATGAAGATTCAAGCCATGTATTTGCTTATCTGCGGTATTATAGTAGCCGTCAGTATGCCAGTTAATGGCACGATTACTATAGGGAATATAATTATGCCGGGCACCATTATCCACCACGGTCAATGAAGTCAAGCCGCTGCTGTCAGCCAGCCAGTTATGATCCAGTTCATACAACCCAAAAGCCCGTCCCAGGGCCAGCGGGATTTCAGCATCGGCATCATCACCGGTATTGCCGGCATAAAGCACCATATTGGTTTTTTGACACACAGCCAACAATTTCTGCTGCTCAATGGTAGTTAATTGTCGAGGATCATTAATCTCCACCACCAGATCAGCCAGACTTCGCGGATAATCCTGCAGTTTACTATCACGCCAGCGCTGATAAAAGTCATTATTGTCCAAATCAAACGGGCTTGGCACCATACTAATGCTTCTCTGAGTTGTAGGCATTGAAACAATCTCTTAAATAAAAGAATAAAGCTGAGGCATCATTAGAATACAATTAAAAACAAAGAGAATTGATCGAGATCAGATAAAAAAAATTTAGCTCTGATTTTTGCTACTAATATTAATAAATGATAAACTTCGACGATTGGCTCAAAAAAATAAAATATTTTTTCTGAAAAACATATTGTTACATTCTATTGGAGATATAAGAGATGGCTGCGAATTCTAACACTAAACTAACTATTATTGCGACTAAAGGCACACTGGATTGGGGCTATCCTCCTTACATTCTTGCCAGCACTGCTGCAGCATTAGGTAAAGATGTATCAATCTTTTTTACTTTTTATGGCCTGAGACTATTATTAAAAGATACCAGTTCATTAAAAGTATCACCTATTGGTAACCCCGATATGCCGATGAAAATGCCTATGGGTCCAGACTGGTTTCAGGAAATTGACTGGGCACCTATTATTCCAAATATTGTCTGGCAGATCCCCGGTATTGAGACTTTTGCTACCACTATGATGAAAAAGACCATTGCTAAAAATGGTGTTGCGCCACTAGAAGAATTACGTGAGTTATGTCTGGAAGCTGAAGTGAAATTCCTGGCTTGTCAGATGACCGTTGACCTGTTCGGATTTAATCATAATGATTTCATTGATGGCATTGAGTTTGTTGGTGCCGCCAGTTACTTTGAAGAATCTAATGATTCAACTTGTACTCAGTCACTCTACATGTAATAGCGATAGATAAAGCTGAACAAAAAAAGCCCGGATAGTTAGCGCAACTATCCGGGCTTTTTTAAAATCAGCTATTAGATATAAAGTGCAATATCAGCTTCTCCGGCAAATCCTATAAAAGCGGCTGCACCCACATAGCTGACTTCATCAATAAAAGTATTAATATCCATTTCAAACAGATCAACGGTCATTTGACAAGCCAGGAATTTCACTTCAGCTTCCAGACATAACTCACGTAATTCATCCAGCGGTGCCACCCCCTTTTCTTCTATTTTTTTCTTCATCATACTGGTAACAAAGCTTTGTACCCCAGGTAAAGCCTGCACGAGAACGGGCACGGGGATAGACATTGGCATACCGGGATTACCCAAAGGCGACACTTGTAAATCAAGATTTTTTTCCAGTAGCTTCAAACCATAAAAGGTAAAAAAAATTTCGGCATCATAGCCAAGTGCTGCAGCTGTGGAACTTAGAATAAAAGGTGGATATGCCCAGTCAAGCGTGCCTTTAGTTGCAATAATGGCTATTTTTTTTTGCATTGTAAGCGTTCCTTTTATTAAGCCTTAAGCTTATGATTTTTTGCTGACCAAAGCAGATAAACACCCAATAAAAACATCGGAAACGACAGTATCATACCCATTGTTAACCAGTCCATAGCGATAAAGCCTTTGTCCCCCATTTGCGCATCCGGCTGGCGGACAAACTCCACCAGACTACGAAAAATACTATAGCAGATCAAAAACAAACCTGATACTGCTTTTCTAGGCCGTGCTTTGGTCGAATAAAACCATAGGATAATAAACAACAATACGCCTTCAAGGAAAAACTCATAAAGCATAGAGGGATGTCTGGGTAAAGCCAGTGGATCAGTTGGAAAAACCATAGCCCAGGGCAGATCTGTAGGTCGTCCCCACAACTCAGCATTAATAAAGTTCCCAATACGCCCGGCAGCCAGTCCAAACGGTACCATAACCGCAATAAAATCTGTTACCTGAAAAAAGGCCTTGCCTGTCTTTCGGGCAAACAACCACATGGCAAATAAAACCCCGAGCAATCCTCCATGAAAAGACATCCCCCCTTGTTGTACCTGAAATAATACCAGTGGATCGTGTAAAAATGTATTGAGATTATAAAACAGGGTATAACCAATTCTTCCCCCAAGCACGACTCCTAAGGCACCATAAAATAATAAGTCATCAATTTGCTCATCATTCCAGTCGACATGTTTCTGCTTGCTTTTCAGACGTGCAAAAAACCAGAAACCAGCAAAAGCGACCAGATAGGTAATACCATACCAATGAATTTTGAGAGGTCCGATAGCCAGCGCAATAGGATCAATTTCAGGATAAGTTATCATCAGCTTGGCGTCACTCTACAAATAAGGGACTTAATATAGGCAGTTTCCGGTATAGCCGGGTGCAATGGGTGATCAGGTCCCTGATAACCTCGCTCCAGCACCTGCACAAATCGGTCTAAATGCCGTGCAGCCGATTGTATTTGTTGGACCAGAGTTTCTTCCGGCATATGATGCGAGCATGAGGCACTGACCAGTATCGAATCACGATTACACAATTGCATCGCCATCTGATTTACCCGGCGATAGGCAGTCATACCTTCTTTGAAATCCTTTTTTCGCTTAATAAATGCGGGCGGATCAACTATCACAATATCAAATTTTTCCCGTTCATTTCGCAGATGTTTAAGCACATCAAAAACATTGCCCTGGATACTGGTAATATTTTTAAAGCCATTTAATTCAGCACTACTATCCAGCCAATCCAGTGCTTGTTCGGAAGCATCAACACAAAATACTTCACTGGCACCGGCAGTCGCTGCTTCCAGCCCCCAACCACCAATATAAGAAAACAGATCCAGTACGCGTTTACCCTGAGCATATTGCTGAACTCTAGCCCGGTTCATGCGATGATCATAAAACCAGCCAGTTTTTTGTCCCTTGAGTAAATCCATCTGAAAAAGAGTCTGGTTTTCCTGTACTTCGGTCAGGCCGGACAAATTACCTAAAGGCACATCAGAATATAATTCAAGACCTTCTAGCTGCCTTATTTTAACATCATTACGCAATACAATTGTCACCGGCTTTAGTACTTTATCCAATGCTTCAATTAATGCCTGGCGCTGCAGTTCCATACCGGCAGTAGTAATCTGCACCACTAAAATATCATTGAAGCGGTCAACCACCACTCCTGGTAGTAAATCACTCTCACCAAATATCAGTCGATAAAAAGGTTTATTAAATAATTTTTCCCGTAAAGAAAGAGCAATTTTAATACGATGGACAAATAAGGAACGATCCAGTTGAATATTAACTTGCCGACTCACTAGACGGGCACTGATTAGTGATTGTGAATTCACATAGACAATACCCAGGGCTTTGCCCTGATGTGAAAATAACACTGCCTGCTGCCCGGCAGAAAAACTTTTTAAAGGTGATTTTTGAGTATCAATTTCATTACTATAAACCCACAAATGCCCTTGATTTATACGACGCTCCTGACCTTTTTTTAGATATAATGGGGCTAATTCATTGCTCATAATTCAATAATTCTTTATTCTCAGGATTTACATAGGGGTTAAAAAGCTGAAAGTGGCTAATCATAGCATAGAAAGTAGAATAGCTGAGGAGAATAGTCAAAAAAGCTCCCGGCGAATAAGCAATTGAAGAAGGTGCATCATTTGCGCTTTTTTGCAGATATGGATTGGCGTGTACTTATTTTCCAGGGAAGCTCATTTGCCTGAAGCAATGCCCCCTTTGAAAAATAAGTCATACCTATATAATTAAACTAGTGCAGCTCGCTCAGAGGGATAACATCTTCTGCCTGCAGGCCTTTTTGGCCCGAAACCAGACTAAATTCAACATTCGCACCTTGTTTTAAGGTGCGATAGCCTTCACCACGAATGGAACGAAAATGAACAAAGATATCATCATGCTGTTCCACCACAATAAAACCAAAGCCTTTGGCATTATTGAACCATTTAACCGTACCTATTTCTCGTTTTTCCATTTTTAGTTCCCTTAAAAAAGTAAAAATAAACAGCTATCCTGCTATTTGTATTTGACAGTCAAATAATAAATAGCTGTCGTTACGAAATTTACTTATACGCCTATCGTTTTCATGATGCAAGGCAGTGGCATTAATTATTGACTATTAATAAATAAATTGTAGTACAAAACTGACAATCTACTGACTATGGCCAGTTTTTAGAAACTCATGGAAAAACGACTTTGAAAAAGTTTTTTAAATTCTTCCATAGTAAAATGATGATTTTGTGTACCATGATGAGCAATTTTAATCGCCCCCAGTAAGCTGGCAATACGTCCGGTGATTTCCCAGCTTAAACCATTCATCAAGCCATAAAGTAAACCACTGCGAAAGGCATCACCACAGCCGGTTGGGTCTAAAATATGCTCGACTGCTACTGCCGGGATCATAATATTACTATCCCGGGTAATAATCTCAGCGCCATCACCACCACGGGTAATAATCAATGCTTCAACCTGAGCAGCAACCTCTGCAGGGGTCATCGCCGTTTTATCTAAAAACAATTGCATTTCATAATCGTTGACTGTTAGCCAGGTCGCCTGTTTTAAAAAAGCTTTGAGATCATCGCCGTCAAACAAGGGCATTCCCTGACCCGGGTCAAAAATAAAGGGGATATTAGCCTCTTCAAACTGACGCGCATGTTCAATCATACCATCACGTCCATCGGGAGAAACAATGCCAATACTAATACCCTGAGCATCACTGACTTTATTTTGATGGGATTCATTCATGGCTCCCGGATGAAATGCAGTGATCTGATTATCGTCCTTATCCGTGGTAATAAAGGCCTGTCCAGTATAGCTGGTGGTAATTTCTTTAAGGTATTCAGTGGATATAGCACATTGTTCCATCCATTTGGCATAGGCTGCAAAATCAGAACCTACAGTCGCCATAGGCACACCATCACCACCAAGAAGATTGAGCGAATAAGCAATATTACCTGCGCAGCCACCGAACTCCCGACGCATATCAGGCACCAGAAAAGACACATTTAACATATGTATTTTATCCGGTAAAATATGGTTTTTAAAATAATCATGAAAAACCATAATATGATCATAGGCAACCGAGCCGCAAATAAGAGCTGTCATAATATTCCTTACTGAGTAATTAAAAAAAGAGTACGAGCAGCCAGACCAAGACAACATTGGCCAGCGCCAGAAAAACAGCAGCTGAACCCATATCTTTTGCTCTTCCAGAAAGCTCATGAAGTTCTGAGCCAAAACGATCAACCACAGCTTCAATCGCTGAGTTAAGAATTTCGGCAATAAGTACAATAAATAAACTGGCAATCATTAATGCTGCCTGTAAACCATTGTCCGCCAGCCATAGAGCAAGGGGGACAAGAATAATGCTCAGCAATAGCTCCTGACGAAATGCAGCTTCATGCTTAAAGGCCGCCTTTAATCCCAGCCATGAATAACCACCCGCATCAATAATACGGACAATGCCTGTTTTACCTGGTTTCATATTATTTTATACATCCTGCTAGTCATTGTGATGTCATTCAAGTGGTTATTTTATTACTCAAGAGCCTGCATAATAATTTAAATCCAGCTCTCTGGCCGCTTTAACATCATCCAGACGTCTGACGGGCAATTCAAAAGGAGCTTCTTTTAATAGATGAGGTGACTGTTGTGCTTCATGTCTGATTTTAATCAAAGCATCCACAAAGGCATCCAGATCATCCCTGCTTTCAGTTTCTGTTGGTTCAATCAAAAAACATTCAGCCACTAATAGCGGGAAATAGGTGGTCGGCGCATGATAGCCATAATCCAGTAAGCGCTTAGCAAAATCCATAGCCGAAGTTCCATAGTCCTTTGCTTCTTTGCGCAGAGTCAGAATAAATTCATGGCTGGCCCGACGTTCTGGAAAAGCAATTTCAAAGTCAGCTGCCATTAAACGCTTAAGTAAATAATTGGCATTCAGGGTAGCAAAATCAGCAACCCGCTGCATGCCTTCACGCCCCAGCAATAAGCCATAAATATAGGCACGCAATAGTATACCCACATTACCCATCCAGGCGGACAGGCGACCAATAGTCAAGGGCAGCTGTTGTTCATCCAGCCAGAAATAGCCCTGTTCATTTTTCGCTACCATAGGTACAGGCAAGAAAGGACGTAAGCGTTCACTAACACCAATGGGCCCGGCACCGGGACCACCACCGCCATGGGGTGTTGAAAAGGTTTTATGCAAATTCATATGGATGACATCAAAGCCCATATCCCCAGGTTTAACCTTACCTAAAATTGCGTTCAGATTAGCACCATCATAATACAGGAGGCCACCGGCCTGATGAATCATATCCGCTATATGTTTTATCTTACGTTCAAAAACACCCAGTGTAGAAGGATTGGTCAACATAATTCCCGCAGTCTGCGGACCGATAATCTTTTGCAGTGCCTCCAGATCAATATCGCCCTGTTCGTTGGTCGGTATTTCTTTAACCTGATAACCACACATGACGGCAGTGGCTGGATTAGTTCCATGTGCTGCATCGGGCACAATAATTTCGCTACGCTGGCTATCCTGATTATACTCATGATAGGCACGAATCATGGCTACCCCGGCAAATTCACCCTGGGCACCTGCCATCGGTGTCAATGACACCTGCTTCATACCTGTTGCCGCCATCAGCATAGTTTGTAGCTCAAACAGGCAAGCCATTATCCCCTGACTCATTGAAGCATGTGCCATGGGATGCCGTGCGGTAAAACCTGGCAATTGAGCAAGTGTATTGCAGATTCGCGGATTATACTTCATCGTGCATGAACCCAGTGGATAAAAATGGGTATCAATGGAAAAATTCTTTTGCGACAGACGAGTATAATGACGCAATACCTGTAATTCTCCCACCTGAGGCAAAACAAGCTTTTGTTTGCGCAATAGATGACCCGGCAAATTCTCTTTGACCGACTGTACATCAATCGCCGGGGCCAGCGAACGGCTGCGACGATGATCATCTGATAGTTCAAAAATTAAGGTTTCCGCCGGCTGATCAACAATACGTTTACTCATAATGTCATCCCCTGCTTAATCGTGTTACAGGCTTTAACCAGGCTTTGCGCAAAAAAGTGCAGATCATCATCAGTCTTAGTTTCCGTCACACAAATAAGCAGATACTGGCTCCCTTCGAGTGAAGCAGAGAGATTAATACCCGCGACAATATCGTCCTGCGCCAGTTCAGTCAGAAGCTGCTCAACATCGACCGGCAACTCAACAACAAATTCATGAAATACACCTTGCCCAAAGGGAAATCTAAACTCTGCTTCCGCTGCCAGCAATGCTATAAGTGTTTGAGTGTTAGCCACACAGGCAACGGCAACTTTTTGCAAACCATCGCTACCCAGAAAAGCCAGATAGAGTGTCACCGCAGTGGCCATAAGCCCCTGATTAGTACAAATATTTGAGGTTGCCTTAGAGCGGCGGATATGCTGTTCACGAGCCTGTAGAGTCAGGGTAAAACCTGGCTTACCATCTAAATCTAACGTGCGGCCAACAATACGACCCGGCAACTGCCTGACTAGTTTTTGTTTGCAGGCCATAAAGCCGATATAGGGACCACCTGATGATAAGGGAATGCCCAGTGGTTGAGCCTCACCCACGGCAATATCAGCACCCTGTTCACCCCAGTTACCCGGAGCTTCCAATATAGCCAGAGCCAGAGGGTTTACCTGAGCTATCACCAAAGCACCTTGTGCATGCGCCCAGTCAGTCAGTTGATGTACTTCTTCCAGAGAGCCAAAATAATTTGGCTGAGGGATTACTAAGGCAGCAAATTGTTGTTTACTTTCCAATAAGCTGCGCAAATGCTGCTGATCAATCGTCCCGCTTGTTTGCTCAATACGAATTAACTCCAGTGTCAGTCCCTGATTTTTAACAATGGTCTGCACCACCTGCCGATATATCGGAGACACGCTTTGGGGCATTAAAATGCACTTTGATTTAGCTTTACGATTAGCCCGTACAGCCATTAAAATAGCTTCTGCCAGCCCGGAAGCACCATCGTACAAAGAAGCATTAGCCACATCCATTGCGGTCAGACTGGCAATCATGCTTTGAAATTCATAAATCAGCTGCAAGGTGCCCTGACTGGCTTCCGCCTGATAGGGCGTATAGGCCGAATAGAATTCACCCCGGCTAGCAATTTCCCATATGGCTGCCGGTATATGGTGTTCATAGGCACCACCACCAGCAAAACATAATGGTGTGCCATCGAGCAGGGCTTTTTCCGCTATTTTTCGCTGCACCTGCATTTCAGATTGCCCGACAGCAATATTATCAATATCCGTACGCAGCTGCAGCGGAATTTCATCAAATAGTTGATCAATAGATTCAACACCGATGAGCTGCAGCATCTGCTGTACTTCAGCATCAGTATGGGGGATATAAGGCATTTGCTTATCTCAAATTATCAACAATGCAATTAATGGGACTCTGATTCAACCAGTTCAGCATACTCATCAGGAGTCATTAAATCATCAAATTTGCTGTCATTAAGGGGCTTAATACGGAAGATCCAGCCTTCATGGTAGGCATTGACATTAATCTGTTCAGGAGATTCTGCCAGCTCTTCGTTTACCGCAATCACTTCGCCTTCAATCGGGCAGTAGATATCTGATGCGGCTTTCACCGACTCAACAACCGCACAGTCCTGCTCAGCTTCAAACTCATCACCAATATCAGGTAGTTCAACAAAAACCATATCACCTAATAAACCCTGAGCATGCTCAGTGATGCCGATAGTCAATGAACCATCCTGCTCTTTACGCACCCATTCATGGGATGCGGTGTATTTTAATTCCTGTGGAATATCACTCATTTTTTTTACCTTACTATGATTTTTCAAATAACTATTTTATACATTAACTAATATTTTGCCCTGTCGCACAAAGGGCAATTTCACGACTTGTGCAGCAATACGCTTATTGCGGATTTCAACCTGACAGCCAGCACCTGTTGTTATAGGCACACGGGCAAAACCAATAGCCTTTTTCATGGTGGGAGAGAAGCTGCCACTGGTCAGTTCACCAGCACCAATATCATTAACAATGACCTTTTGGTGAGCGCGTAATATACCCTTGCCTTGCAGAATCAAACCGACTAATTTATATTTTAGTCCCTGTGCCCGCTGTTGTTCCAACGCTTCACGCCCGACAAAATGGCGCTGCTTATCTGCAAAATCGACAGTCCAGCTTAAACCGCTTTCCAGGGGTGACTGCTGTTCATCCATATCATTACCGTACAGATTCATCCCGGCCTCAAGGCGCAGTGTATCACGGGCTCCCAGGCCACAGGGTTTAACACCTGCCTGAGCAAGCTGTTGCCACATCGCTTCAGCCTGTGTATTAGCACAGACAATCTCATAACCGTCCTCACCGGTATAACCGGTACGGGCAATAAAACGTTCTCTTTCACTATCAGCATTCACCAATAAAGCATTAAAAGGCTTTAATTGTGCAGCGTTTCCCAGCTCATCACCCAGTGCTTTAGCTGCCAGTGCCCTGGCATCAGGCCCCTGCACAGCAATCATGGCCAGATCATCACGCTCAGTTAAATCAACAGCCATATGACCAAGCTGCACACGCATCCAGGCCAGGTCTTTAGTCCGGGTTGCTGAATTAACGATGACTCTGACCCATGTCGCAGACATCATATAAATAATCAGATCATCAATCACCCCGCCGCGCTCATTGAGCATGCAGCTGTACAGAGCTTTACCGGGTTTATCAATTATTTTAGCCACATCATTGGCCAGCAGTTTGCGCAGATAGGCAATCACTTCACAACCACGCAGGTCAACAATAGTCATATGGCAAACATCAAACATACCGGCAGCCCGCCTGACCTGATGGTGTTCTTCTATTTGAGAACCGTAGTGAATCGGCATATTCCAGCCACCAAAACTCACCAGTTTAGCAGACATTTCACGATGCGCATTTATCAGCGGTGTTTCTTTAAGAGTGGTCTGTGTCATTATCAATTATTCACTTGTTAATTCATCTATCTTTATTAAGTACACTAGTCTTCTGCATGATAGGAAGAGCGTACCATAGGACCCGATTTTACCCAACTAAAACCCAGTTGCCCAGCCATGCTTTCATACATTGAAAACTGCTCCAGCGATAAATATTGTTTTACTGGGAGATGGTAGCGGGTGGGTCGCAGATACTGCCCTAAAGCAATACGGCTGACCTGATTGGCACGTAAGTCCTGCATCACCTGATACACTTCGTCTTCACTTTCACCCAGGCCGAGAATAATTGACGATTTGGTTTCTACCTGAGGCAATTGCGCCGCTAAATTCAACATATCCAGGGAACGTTCATATTTACTACCTTTGCGTACCTCTTTATATAAAGAGGGAACTGTTTCAATATTATGGCCCCAGATAAGGCGAATATCATTAGCCATTGCTTTTTTATCTTCATAGGGTGCTTTGGCCAGCACTTCTTTGACAATAGTCACCGCCTGTTCCTGACAGGCCCTGAAATCAGGCGTTAAAAACTCAACGCCAATGGCTGGGTTATGAGTGCGCAAAGCCAATAGAGTATCGGCAAATATAGCGGCACCACCATCCGCCAGTTCATCACGGTTCACCGAAGTTAACACGACAAAATCCAATGCCATTTCCGTCACTGCCTGAGCAATTCGGGCAGGCTCAGATTGATCAACAGCACCAGGAGAACCGGTTTTTACCGCACAAAAACCACAGGCACGGGTACAGGTATCACCCAATAACATAAACGTCGCCGTTCCGCGATTCCAGCATTCATTACGATTAGGACAATGCGCCTCTTCACAGACAGTCACCAGTTTATTGTCATGTACACTGGCTGCAGTCTGGGAAAAATGCGTTTTATCCGTCAGCGCCTGACGAATATAACTGGGCATGCGCGCAGAATTGGCCTTAGCTGAGTGGTCAAAAACAGGGATAATACGCTTTGCCGGTGTCGCCGTTGATGGTGGTGAGCTCAATGTACCAGTGACTGGCTGAGTGGATAAATCAGACTCTATGCTCATTTTTGATGCGATCTCGCAAATAATAATGGCTGAATATTGTATACCAAGTCAGGCTTAATAATCCACCCTGCGCCGGAGCCCTTTCTGCTGTCCCTGCTTCTTTTTATTATCCATACGTCGACGCTGAGAATTTCGGGTCGGCCGGGTGGCTTTTCTTTTTTTCTGACGATGCATGGCTTTTACTATAATTGCCAGCAAGCGCTGCCGGGCATCCTGGCGGTTTTTTTCCTGAGTACGAAAACGCTGGGCCTTAATAATAATCACCCCGTCAGCTGTAATATGATGATCCTTGTATTGCAATAACTGTTCTTTATAACTAAACGGTAATGACGATGACTGCACCGCAAAGCGCAGATGTACCGCTGAGGATACTTTATTGACATTTTGCCCGCCTGCACCCTGGGCACGAATATAAGTCATTTCAATTTCATCATTGGGGATCTGTACCTGAGTTGAAACCCAGAGTGCATTGCTGCCTGCATTATTCATTATAAATCTAACCTGCTGCCTGATACCTGTATTAGAGGCAATTATGCTGTCATCCGAGTAGAACCGGCAATAGCCATTATTATAAACCTTATATTAAGCAGAAAAAAAACATTTTCATACAATCTGAGCATACTCACAGCACTTAAAACAAAATAACCCGGCTAAAAAAAATCCTCTAACACATCAGGGCAGCATTAGAGGATTCATTGATAAATAGAGTGTATATACCCAGTCTACTCTGGAATAATAGATACACCTATGGGTCTAATTAAAACTTATAGTTTATTTCTGCCCGCAGGAAATGTGCACTATTATCCACACTGTCCGCATAATAATCACCGGGGTCAAGGAATTCAGCCATTAAATGCCCATACCAGTTTTTATTAATTTTATATTTCAGCTTAATAGTCAGCAGATCACCACGCTTATCACCTAAGCCCGGATATGAGGCTTTGTCAATTTCATTGGCACTCATATTAAAATAACGAACATCTAAATGCCCCCCTTTGAAGACATCCAGACCTGCGCCAATCCAGGGCATGCTGACATTTGTCCAACTGCCGATACCATGGCCGCCGGCACCATCAATGAAAGAATATAAATATAACTCACTGAACTGCGGCCAACGTGACAGCACTGGATGCCATGCTTCATTTTTACTGCTGCCAGCATCATTACCTGAAAGATAATAATAACCTGCGGATAAAGTCGGCTTCAGACTGCTGTCAGGCATAAACTTCCAGTTGAGTACTGAATCAAACATCGTACCGCCAATGCTGCTGCCATCCTGACTACCCCACTGACTAGCCAGCTCAAAATTAGCATTTAGTGTTGGCCCGAATTTAGGCATAATGCGTGCACCTACGGTATTCAGGTGTACCGGGTTGCCATCTTTAATATTACGTTTTTCATCTTTGTAAACATAATAATATTCAAATGGAAAGGCAGCAAATGATTTATTTTTACCATAAACAGCAGCACCTTCTTCTGCCCATTCAATTAAGTCTCGGTCAGAACTATGGATAGCAATACTATCCTGTTTAGGATTGTTAAAATAAAAGATATCCAGACTATTTTCAGGATTAAATTTAACAACCGCTTTTGCCGCATTATGATAAATTGTTCGCGAACCATCCAGTGGATTTGCTTCTAAAAATACTTTCCCGGTACCATAAATTAGTCCCTGACGACCTAAGCGAAAATCCATCAAACCATCAAACTGATTATTAGCATCCAGATAAAGTTCATCAAAAACAAATTCATCCATTGCCCGCCAGGAATTATTGTGATTGGTTTTACCATTATCATAATTTCTAAATTCATTAACCGCCCGAACCTTTACTTTATAGTCCTGATTAAACACATACTGACCCCAAAGACGAGTGCGGAAGCGGGTAAATAATGATTCTTCTATTTTTACACCTTTGCTTCGACCTGCTTCAAGAGGGATATCTTTAAGGCTGACCAGACGAAAACGGAAATCTCCACCCCAACTGAAAGGCTCATCCACAGCATTATTAGCCATCACACAGGAACTGGAAATAGTCATAAAAGAGGCCATTAGCGCACCTAACTTGTATTTTTTATTCATATAATCACCTTTTTTAAAATCCTATTGTTTTATTTTTATTTAGTTTCTTTGGCTGCACGACCCAGCGAAAATGCCCGTTCATTGATTTCTACCAATTTAGGCTTGCGCTGTTTAAAACGTTCAATAATATTATTGCGTACCACATCTGCAGGAAAGGGTAAAAAATCAGCTACAGCACCCAGCATAATGGTGTTAACCAGTTTCAGATTACCTAATTCCCGGGCAATAGCGGTTGCATCAAAATAGATAATTTTTTTTGCTGATTTTTGCAATTGCTGTATTGGTTCATCGGGATAGTCAAACAGGCCAAGATTGACAACCGGCGGCTCCATCCGATTATTGTTAACCAGAATAACACCATCATCTTTTAACCAGTGTTCCCAACGCAAAGCTTCTGCCACTTCAAAGCTGAGCATAATATCAGCCTGTCCTTCAGCAATCGACGGGGACAGTACTTTCTCACCAAAACGAATATGAGAAGTAACCACACCACCACGCTGGGCCATGCCGGCCACTTCTGTTTTTTTAACATCAAAGCCCTGATTAATTGCAGCTTCTGCTAAAATTTCAGCCGCAGTCATCACTCCCTGACCACCAATACCAGATACCAGAATATTTGTTATTTCTTGAGTATTATTGTTCACCTTAACTCCTTATGTCGGAAATTTAACAACATGCTCTGTTGCTATCATAGGTTTAGCTACAATACAATCAGGTGCACAAGGTTCAGTACATAAATTACAGCCGGTACAAACATTGGCATCGATGCGTACAAAAGCTAATTCCTTTTCTCGACCATTAGGCTTAACCACCGTTTCCCGACGAGTAACAAAAATTGCCGGGCAGCCAGTATCCAGACAGTTGCCACAGCCAGTACAATCTTCATCAATAACAGTTAAAGGGACTCTTGGCTGATAAGCATCAACCAGTACACAAGGCTCGTTAGTGATCACTACAGAGGGTTCATTTATTTTTGTTTCTTCACGTAAAACCTTCATTACATTTGGTAATTCATAGGGGTTAACTTCGCGAATACGTTCTTTTTTAACACCTAATGCTTCCACTAATTTTACAAAATCAATACGTACAGTGTCCTCGTTATGCAGATCTTTACCCATACCTGGATTATTTTGCCCCCCGGTCATACCAACAGCACGATTATCCAGCAGTAAAACAGTCACATTGCCCCGGTTATAGGTAATATCGACCAGACCCTGCATACCCATATGCAGAAATGTTGAGTCGCCAATAACAGCCACGATTGCTTTTTTCTTATCAACTTCACCACGTCCTTTATCCATACCCAGTGCAACCCCCATGGATGCACCCATTGATACGCAGGTATCCAGGGCGTTCCAGGGTTCACCGGCTCCCAGAGTATAGCAGCCGATATCACCGGTAATATTCACATTTCGCATATGAGCTAACGCAAAGTATGGCCCCAAATGAGGACAGGCAACACACATAGTAGGGGGCCTCGGAAAGACTTTATTGATGTCAATATTACGCTCAGGTTCAGCAATGCCGAGAATTTTATCGATTGCAGGCTTTAAAATTGCTGGTGATAATTCACCAAACTTAGGTAAAAAATCTTTGCCATAAACATTAGTCACACCACTTGCACGAATTTCAGTTTCTAATAATTTTTCTGTTTCTTCAACAACAATAAGGTGCTCAACCTGTGCTGCTAATTGTTTTATTTTTTCTATCGGTGGCGGATAACTAAAGCCCAGCTTTAACACCGGCGCATCAGGAAAGCTTTCTAATACATGCATATATGCTGGGCCAGAAGTTACAAAGCCCAGTTTTTTATCATGACCTTCATGCAGGATGTTTAACGGGGACTGTTCACTATGGGCCTGCAATTTCTGTTCACGTTCAAACATAAACGGCAGACGTTGTTTTGCCGCCACCGGCGTCATCACAAAGCGCGAGGGATCTTTGATAAAACCACTGACTTCCTGTTCGATTCGATCATTTTCAATTTTTAATACTGTTTTTACATGGCAAACTCGTGTTGTCATACGAATAATAACCGGCGTGTTGAATTGTTCTGACAGTTCAAAAGCCAGTTTCACCATACTGTAGGTTTCCTGAGAATCCGATGGTTCCAGTACTGGTAAATGAGCAAAACGTCCCCAATAACGTGAGTCCTGTTCATTTTGCGATGAAGATAAACCGACATCATCCGCCACTGCAATCACCAGACCGCCTTTAACACCCACCAGCGTTTGTGTCATAAAAGCATCTGAGGCTACATTCATACCGACATGTTTCATTGCACAAAAAGCACGTGAGCCGGCCAGCGATGCACCTATAGCAACCTCTAAAGAAACCTTTTCATTCACCGACCATTCGGTATAAATTGTGTCATAAACACTCAGATATTCGATAATTTCTGTAGATGGAGTCCCTGGGTAAGCAGCGGCAACATTTACCCCTGCTTCCCAGACACCTCGAGCTATTGCTTCATTACCTGACACCAGACAGGCATCGCCTTTTTTTGCATTAACTGCTGAACTCATTATGCTTTATTCCTGTGATCGATAACCCGAACTGCCTTACCCTGAGAGCGTGGTATTTCATTAGGTTTTTTTATAATAATCTGGCATGACACACCAATAAAATCTTTAATGTCATGTTCTATTTTTCTGGCCACACGTTGCAAGGCATCATCGCCCTGAGCAATTAGCGGTGGACTGCCCTCAACATTAACCACCATAGTATCCATATTACCCTTACGGAAAATTTCCAATTGATAAAAAGGTGACAGATTTTCAGTACGCATTAAAATGGCTTCTACTTGCGAAGGAAAAACATTGACTCCACGTATAATCAGCATATCATCAGAACGGCCGGTAATACGTTTTAAACGTACATGTGTACGACCGCATTTACAGGGGGAAACATCAAGAGTGGAAATATCACGTGTACGATAACGTAAAATGGGAAAAGCTTCTTTGGTTAATGAAGTAAAGACAATTTCTCCTTCTTCACCATAGGGCAAAGGTTTACCTGTATCAACATCGACACATTCCACCAGAAAATGATCTTCAAATATATGCAGCCCATTTTTAGCTTCAATACACTCAACAGCGACTCCCGGGCCAATAATTTCAGATAAACCGTAGAGATCCACTGCATCAATTCCTAAACGCGATTCCAGTTCATAACGCATTTCTTCGGTCCAGGGTTCTGCGCCAAATAAACCATATTTAATACTTGAATTACGAATATCAAAACCACTATTTTCTGCAGCTTCTACTAAATTTAAGGCATATGAAGGTGTACAACATAAAGTATCGGGTGCAAAATCCTTAATGAGCATTAATTGTTTTTGTGTCTGACCGCCAGACATTGGCGTGACCATAGCACCCAACTCTTCAGCGCCATAATGTACCCCAAGTCCTCCGGTAAACAGACCATAACCATAAGCATTATGTACTCGGTTTCCCTGCCGTGTCCCCCCGGCAGATAATGAGCGAGCCATTAAGCGCGACCAGGTCTGAATATCACGTTTGGTATAACCCACAACTGTGGGCTTGCCCGTAGTACCGGAAGAAGCATGTACTCTGACCACCTGTTCAGTCGGTACAGCAAACATGCCAAAGGGGTAATTCTCCCGTAAGTGTTCTTTTTTAGTAAATGGCAATATTTTTGTATCTGCAAGTGTTTCAATATGTTCTGGTCGAACACCCAGCTCATCCATAGCCACTCGATAAGGTTTTACCGTGTGATAACAACGCTTGACGGTTTCCTGTAAACGATGTAACTGTAATTTTTCCAGATCCTCTCTGGGCATGGTTTCCTGTGCAATATCAAGTATCATTGTTCACCTCAAGTAAAAATTTTAACTGTTTTTTATTAATGTATCTTTTTTTCTAAACACTGTCCCGGTAAACAGTGCAACAAGTTTATCGTCCGATTTTCTTATTATTTCAACCTGATAATTGGCGATAATATTGCCTAGTGAAATTTCTTTAGTGCTGGCAATTAACTGCTCTCCTTCCTTGCAGGCAGATAAATATTTAATATTACTATCCAGTGACAAGGCCACCCGATTATGACTATTTGACGCAATTGCAACAGCCACATCTGCCAGAGCAAAGGTTGCTGCACCATGCAATACACCTGCACCATTTAATAATCGTGGCGTAACATACATCGATAAGCGACATTCACCATGATCTAATTGCTCTATTTTCATATCCATTAATTTTGCAATTTGATCATTACAGCTAATATGTGCAGCAATTTTTTCAATATCCGTCATTTTACTTGCTGATAAATAATTTTTTACATTTTTTACATTTGATTCATAAAGAAAATTTTCACTAATAATTTCTATAGCCTGTTGTTTTAGTTGCTGATCAAGTAGATGAGGATCATCCGCATAATAACGTATAATACAGATTCGCTTGCCTTCATCATCAACTTCAGTAGGTGACACCACCGTAGCAATATAGCCGCCTAATTGATTGATAATATTAATCAGGTGACTTAGGCTGCCTTTTTCATCCGATAAGCGTACGGCAATTCGAGTCGCATCTATCTGTCGGCAGCCGGTCAGATCAAGAAAAAAATCCAGTACATCTTCGGTCGTCACAATACCAACCAGCGAATTATTATGAACAACCGGTAAAGATGATATATTTTGCTCACGCAGTATTTGACCTGCCTGTTCAATAAGAGTGTTGGGTTCACAGAAGACAACATGTTCCTGCATAATTTCTTTGGCCGTAATTTTTGCCAGTAGATAATTAGCTTCACCAATGGATAATGTGGTAATCGCTGATGGTGTCGCCTTTTGAATATCCTGATGAGAAACAATGCCGATTAATTCACCTGATTTATCGACCACCGGCAAGTGCTGTAAATCATTATTCTGCATTAACTCAAGCATTTCATTTATCCGTGTCTGTGCGGATACTGAAATCACCTTTTGCGTCATAATTCTGTCAATATACATTTAACTGATCCCGGTTTTTTGTTAAATATCACTGCCTAAATAGGCTTTTTGAATCGCTTCATTATTTAATAAGTCATCAGCCTTTCCAGACATAACTACTTTTCCATTTTCAATCACATAGGCTCTATGGGCAATTGATAAAGCCATCTTTGCATTTTGCTCAACCAGTAAAATGGTTGTGCCCTGTTCATTAAGTTTTTTAATCACATTAAATATCTCTGCAACTAATAGAGGTGCTAATCCCATAGAGGGTTCATCCAGTAATAATAGTCTGGGTTTTGCCATCAATGATCTGCCTATGGCCAGCATCTGCTGCTGACCGCCAGACAGATTACCTGCAGGCTGATCTTTTTTTTCTTCTAATACAGGAAACAGCTGATAGATCTTAGCCACACCCTGTAAACGCTGTTGTTTACTTTTGTTAAGTGTATATGCACCTAATAATAAATTGTCTTCAACGCTTAAAGGGGAAAAAACCTGCCTGCCTTCCGGACTCTGACTGATTGATAATTTAACAATCTGATCAGCTCTTAATGTTGAAATATCATTCGCTTCGAAATGAATACAGCCATTATTAATTGCAGTTAAGCCACTGATACAGTGTAATAATGTTGTTTTACCTGCTCCATTTGCACCCACCAGAGCAACTAGTTCACCTTCATTAACTTCAATTGATAATTGACTGAGCACTTTGACAGGGCCATAACTTGAACTGATATTATTAACTGATAATAGCGCCTCTGACATCTATACCTCCCCTCCAAGATAAGCCTGAATTACCTGTGGATTATGTTGTATTTGTTCCGGACTTCCCTGAGCCAGTAAGCTGCCAAAGTTAAGTACTAATATTTTATCTGAACTTTGCATCACCAGTTTCATATTATGCTCTACCAGTAAGACTGTAATACCTAAATCACATATTTGTCTGATCAACAGGCTCATATCCCGGGTTTCTGAATCATTTAAGCCGGCTGCCGGCTCATCGAGCATTAACAATTGTGGTTTTGATGCCAAAGCACGGGCAATTTCCAGACGTTTTAAATCACCATAGGCAAGAGAATCTGCTGCTGCATCTGCCAGTTTTTCCAGTTGGCAAAATTCAAGTGCCTGATAAGCATTCTGACGTACCTGAAGTTCTTCTTGCTGAACCGATGGCAAACGCAGCAAGGCTGATAAAAAGCCTGAATGTGATTGCAGGTGACAGCCGACCAGCACATTTTCCAATGCTGTCATATTGTAAAATATTTGTAAATTCTGAAATGTTCTTGATATACCTAAGCTGGCAATTTGATCAGTTGCCATATTTTGTAGTGAAACCGGCAATGCCACTGATGAACTGGACTCATTACACTTAAAATGAATAGCACCATTATCAGGAGTATAGAAACCACATAGCATATTAAATAAGGTGGTTTTTCCTGCACCATTAGGCCCAATAACTGAGTAGACAATGCCTTTAGGAACAGTAAAGGACAAATTTGAAATAGCAGTCACACCACCAAATGATTTTTCCAGCTGACTGACTTCCAGCAGGTTCATTTTCCTGCTCCTGCTATTTTTTGTGCCACACCGACAAATAAGCCCTGCGGCATAAAAATCATGACACCCATTAAGATGCCACCAAAAATAAGCATTTCATAATCTTCAAAGACCACCAGAAGTTCGGGTAAAAAGGTCAGTAATATTGCCCCGAATACAGCACCATAGGTTGAAGCCATGCCACCAAGAACGACCATCGTCACTAGCTCAATCGAGAAGAAAAAACCAAACGAATCCGGACTGATAAAGTTTTGCTGATGAGCAAATAAACTGCCGGCAAAACTGGCCAGCAAGGCAGAAAAGACAAACACAGAGACCTTGGTATTAACACTATTAATACCCATCATTTGAGCGGCAAACTCAGAACCGTGTATAGCCCTGATAGCGCGTCCCGGCCGGGAGGCAATAAGGTTTAATGACAGTAAAATACTGATCAATGCGGCAATGATACTGACATAATACCAACGCAAATCAGTATTGATCTGCCAGGAAAACAGGCTTAGCCCCGGTATATTACCCAGGCCATCCGGCCCCCCCGTCAATGACTCTGTTTGTACTAAAATAATATGTATAATGATGCCAAAGCCCAGGGTAGCCATTGCCAGGTAATGACCTTTGAGTTTTAAAATCGGTCGGGCAATGATGTTGGCGATGACAAAAACCAGCACCAAACCTGCCAATAGAGCCAGCCAGGGATCCAGTGAGTAACGGGTCGTTAGGATGCCGGAACAATAGGCACCAATGCCAAAAAAAGCAGCATGTCCCAGCGAAATCTGACCACAATAACCCATCAGCAGGTTCAGGCCGACCACCAGGATAATATTAAAGGCGGCAAAAACTCCAACCACTGTCAGATAATAATTATCAGGAAACAAAAGTGGTGCAAGCAGCGCCAGTGCGGCTAATAAATAAAAACCGGATAATCGTTTCATACCCGCTCCTGAGTACGCCGCCCCAGCAGACCACTGGGGCGAACAAACAGAACAAGCAGAATAATGGCAAAGGCAATAGCATCTTTATAGCCTGATGAAATATAACCTGCACCTAGCGATTCAATAATACCCAGCAATAAACCGCCCACAACTGCACCTACAGGATTGCCAATACCACCAAGAATAGCCGCTGAAAATCCCTTTAAACCCAGCATCACACCGGCATCATAAGAAGTAAAAGTAACCGGCACAATAAGCACGCCTGCCAGTGCTCCCAACACGGCTGAAATAGCATAGGATAACAACAACATTTTAGACACATTGATGCCCACCAGCTGGGCAGCATCACGATTACATGAGCAGGCTAAGACCGCTTTACCTAATAAAGTATGATTAAAAAACCATAAGACTGCACTGACCAGCACAATGGTACTGCCAATTACCCAGAGGTTTTGCGGCAAAATAGTCGCACTACCAATATGAATAGGTGTTTCACCACTAAAGGCCGGTAAAGAATAAAAATCTTTACCCCAGATCAATAATGCAGCACCCCGTAAAAATATTGAAGCACCAATAGTAATAATAATGGTCGTCACTACTGACGCCCCTTTGGCTGGTTTAATGGCAAACTGATAAAGCATCAGGCCAACAAAGATACTGACAATAATTGCCAGCACAATGGCAGGGATAAGAGGCACCCCAGTCATCGATAATGACACGGCACTAATCGCACCAATCATTACAAATTCACCCTGAGCAAAATTAACCACATCAGAGGCATTGTAAATAATGGAAAAACCCAGGCCGACCAGGGCATAGATAGAGCCCACAGTAATACCGGTAATTAAAAATTGCAGCAATAAATCCGTCATATCAGTCTACAATTTGCCAGTCACCATTTACAATTTCCAGTAATTTGAATGAATTCAGTTGCAAGCCCATATGATCATTTTTACTCATATTAAAAATACCACCTGCACCGACATAATGACTGGTTTGCTCAATTTCTGTGCGCAGAGCTTCTTTATTCACAGACTGTGCCCGTTTAATAGCTTCGATAACAATCATCAGCGCATCATAGGAGTGTGCACCAAAGGATGATACCTGACCATATTTAGCCTCATAGGCTTTTTTATAGGCTATAGCCACCTGTTTTTGCGGATCATCATCTGCCAGTCGATCAGCTACCACTATAGCTGCTGCCGGTAAGCGTACACCGTTTGCCGCAGCGCCTGCCAGTTCAATGTATTTTTTCGAGGCCACACCATGTGACTGATAAACCGGCAGAGTAATACCCAGCTGCTTTATATTTTTAGTGACAATTGCCGGCGCTTTACCAAAACCAAAATTTAAAATTGCCTGAGCATCTGACGAACGAATTTTGGTTAATTGTGCCGTCATATCCATATCTTTATTACCATAGGATTCATCTGCCACAATACTGATGCCATATTGTCCCGCCAAAGCCAGACATTGTGCTCGGCCGGATTTATCAAAACCACCGCTACCACTAATCAGTGCAATGCGGCTAAAGCCTCTTTTTTTCATATTTTCAAAAATTTTTGCTGCGGCCATACGATCAGTATGAGGGACTTTAAACAACCACTTTTGCGTGGGCTCAATAATTTTGATGGAACCGGCTAAAGATATCATGGGAATTTTAAACTTGTTGACTAAAGGCGCTACTGCCAGCGTAGTACCTGAAGTTGAACCACCAATAATCAGATCAACCCGGTCTTTTTTCACCAGACGTTTAATGAATTTAACTGCTTTTTTAGGATTACCTGAGGTATCATAATGAATTAATTCAATTTTTTTACCCAACACCCCACCCTTACTATTCACATCATCAATATACATCTGTAAGGTTTTCAGTTCCGGATCACCTAAAAAAGAGGCTCCGCCAGTTACTGCCAAGAAACTGCCAATCTTAATTGTATTCCCACTGGCATACACCTGAGCAAGTCCTGTTATTGACAGAAGCAATGCACTGAGCAGCAATACAGTCGTTAGTTTATTTTTCATGCTTAGAATCTCCGGTGTCTAAATTTTCTAATTTTATAGTTTTTTAATTAATAAATTACCAGGGAGATTTCCTAGGATACATATAAAACATGATATATATCAATCGAGTTCAATTGTTACCATAACGACTTGATGGGATAGTTCTGCTATGATAAGGGTTAATGAAAATACAAGACAAATTCAGTGATTTAATAGGAAACTATTCCGATCAGGCTCCGGGTTTTTTCTACGCCAAAGATCCTGCTGGGCGCTATCTTTATAGCAATGAAGAATTTTCTGAATTTGCTGATTGCGACTCACCTTTTCAAATGAAAAGTAAACGCGATAGTGATCTCCCCTGGAAAAAGCAGGCAAGTTTTCTACAAGCTATTGATCAAAAAGTAATTTCATCTGCTCATTTTTTTCAGGAAGTGGTTAATATTCATCACCCCAGACATGGTTCCTGCCAGTTTTTAACCACCAAGAAATGTCTTTATGATGCCAATAATAATATAATGGGTGTTATCGGCATGTCGGTAAATCTCAGTCAACAGAAAAATTTTCTCGGGAAATACTATTATCAGGATGGCCGACTCTATCTCGGTGATGAATTTTCCAGTAACTATCTGACTACTCAGGAAGTGCGTGTTTATAAAACAGTGTTAATGGGCTATTCCGCAAAAGAAGCCAGTTTTTTATTAAAAATATCCCGCAAAACTGTGGAATACCATATCGAACAACTGCGCAAAAAAACCAATTGCAGCAATAAAGGCGAGTTAATCCGCAAAGCCTATGACTATTGTTTTTCCTTTATGATCATAAATCATCAATTAGCCCGTTAAGCCATTTTCTCCGCTGAAAAACAAATTAATAGCACTGTTTATTGACATTTAGTACTGCTTGGTACTAAACTAATTCCAATGACCCAAAGTAGAAAAATAAAAAAGGTCGGACGGCCTAAAGAATTTGATGAGCTGCAGGTATTAAGCCTGGCAATGAACTACTTTTGGGATCATGGTTATGATAATTCATCCCTGAGTCAGTTATTAACAGCGATGAAAATATCCAAAAGTAGTTTTTATCAGACATTTATCAGTAAGCAGCTTTTGTTTGAACGCTGTCTGGATCTTTATACTCAACAACAGACACAATGGATCAAAGAACAACTTTCCAGTAACAGTACTATTGACTTGCTGACCAGCATTTTGCAGATTGCAACTGATGAAATTAAACAATATGGAGAAATTCGCGGCTGTCTAGTAATGAATAGTGCCGAGCTGTGCTATAAAAAATATCCCGATCTCAGTCAGCTTATTAATCGCCAGTTTATTAAATTTCACCAGCTATTTACGCACTTAATAGAGCAGGGGCAGTCCCGTGGAGAAATATCAGCAAAATATACTGCCAGCACGCTGTCAAGTATATTTATCAATACACTTAATGGCTTGAGCGTAATGATTAAAGCCGGTGCTGATGAACAAATGATAAACGATATTCTCTACGGCTTCCGCCAACAACTAAAATAGCAGTATAGATTCTCTGCTGATAGCATACTGCAAAGATAAAGCAGGTGCTATCACAACACTTTTGTCCAATTATGTACCAGTTGGTACATAATTGGAGAGGTGGTAACTGAATAATTCAATTCAGTTTATTTAATTTATCCAACATAAGGAAATAATATGAGTTTATTGCACACCATCACACCAGAAAATGCCCAGGGCGAAGTTGCCCAAATTTATAAGCAGATTAACAATACCTGGCAAATGATACCCAATCCAATACAGTTGTTCAGTGTCAGCCCTGAACTGCTGAAAAACCAGTGGCAGAAATTTCAATACTTTGACACTCAGCAGATCCCTTCTGCAAAGCTCAATACCATGATTCGCCTGCTGGTCTCCAATGAGGCTCAATGCGAATACTGTATTGGACTCAATGCCAGTATGCTTATACAAATGTTTGCTATGAGTGTTGAACAGGTGCAATTATTAAAAATGGATCCCGGCAGTGCTGATCTTGAAGAAAAAGAACGATTACTATTACTGTTTGTCTTAAAAGCCGTGGATCATGCCCATGATGTCTGTGCTGCAGATATACAGCAATTACGTGATGTCGGCTTAACTGAACAGCAGATATTTGATGCCGTTAATAGTGGTGCAACTATGCGTGCCGGCAATATTATCTTTGATACATTTAAGGTTGAAAAGGATTATTAAGCATGCTGAGCAGCTTCTTTTAGCGGTTACTCAACAGTTTTATCCGCATGTTTTTTGAGCATGGCGGCGTAGTCTTTTTTACGCCGCCGCTGTACTATGTGGCGACGCATAGCAGCATAGGTATACGCGGAAATAATACCGATGATGAATGATAGTACAAGATAATGTGCATACCATAGAAAAATATAAGACTGACTAAAATAACCGGCTTTTGCTAAATCAAATGCATATTGAAAATTACTCAACAAACTACCGTCATTTTGTAAAAATGACTCCAGGCCAGTGGCCGGCTTATCAATCCAGAACCATAAAAACCAGCCGCCCAGAAAGATAATAAAAGTATTGCGCAACATACTTTAGTGCTGCTTTAAAATGGCAGCAAACATATCAGCAATCACTATGATTTCGAGCTAACATTGGCAAGGGTTCATTAATACCCAACCCTGACTGCCCCATAGCACGCTTACTCATCAGATTTTTTAATGGTGTTAATTTATCCACCAGATTAAGTCCACTATTGCGCAGCAGTTTCAATGGCATAAAATCATTGCTGAATAAACGTTTAAAGCCATCCATTGCCGCCAGCATAGCTAGATTGTCAGCCTTTCTGCGTCGTTCATAGCGGCGCAGAGTTGACAATGCGCCCAAAGGCCGATGTTTTTTTTGTGCCGACACAATTTCCTCTGCCAGCACAACTGCATCCAGCAAGCCCAGATTCACACCTTGTCCGGCCAATGGATGCACAGTGTGCGCTGCATCACCAATTAGCGCCAGGTGCTCCTGCACGTATTTTTTTGCATGGCGTAAACGCAAAGGGAACACAGCCCGCGTCGAGCTCAGCTGAATCCGCCCCAGAGAACTGCCGAAAGTCATCTGCAGCTCCTGATTAAAACTGTTTTCATCCATATTGAGTAATGCCTGTGACCGGTCTTCTGTAGTAGACCAGACAATTGAACTCTGACCATCCGCTAAAGGCAGAAAGGCCAAAGGTCCTTCGGGCATAAATTGCTGCCAGCAGGTATGTTGATGGCTTTGTGAAGTACGTACATTACACACCAGCGCATTCTGGTGATAAGCCCAGGAGGTTAACTCAATACCGGCCTGCGTACGTACCCAGGAGTTAGCACCATCAGCAGCAACCAGCAGATCAGTACAAAGTCGCTGTCCATCGGCACAGATTAATTCAACACTGCTGTTTTTAGCATCCGCATCAGTATTAATCTGCATTGATTCCAAGTGCACCGGCATAAGTAAATCAATATTATCAAAATCACTCAGCCGGTTTTGCAGCGCCTTTTGAATCACTCTGTTTTCCACAATATGGCCCAGATCAACCTGGCCCACATCAATGCTGTCAAAATGGATCTGTCCCTGACCACTGGCATCCCAGACATTCATTTTGCTATAAGCCGTGACGCCATCAGACTGCATTGCCGGCCAGACACCCAGATTCTCGAAAATATGCTGGCTGGCATGAGTTAAAGCGCTGACGCGAATATCGTGAGAATCCTGAGGCCAGTCAAAATCGCTTTGCCGTGCTTCAATTACCGCAATTTTCAGACTGCTGTCTGCCAGAGCACAAGCCAGTGTGGCACCGACCATGCCGCCGCCAACAATAATAATATCGTAGCTTTTTTGTGTATTTGTCATCTTTCTCATCTTATCCTTAAAAAAGTGCCTGACCCACTGCCATCCTGCTTAATCGCCCCTGCAATACGCCAGTACCCATTGCTTCCTGAGCAATAGCATGTTTCACCGGCGATATAATATCAGTCATCAGTAAGCCGGTATTTCTCAATAAGGCCAGACCCACCGAATGGTTGGAAAACAATTTAATCAGGCCGTTAGTCACCTGGCTTACCTGTCGAATATCAGCCTGACGCCATTGCCAGTAGGCTGATAATAAACGCTGATCACCGGCATCACCCTGTTTATGCTGTTGCATTTGCTGGGCAATTAATTCTGCCAGTGCAGAGATATCACGCAGACCCAGATTAAATCCCTGTCCCGCCACCGGATGCACGCCATGTGCAGCATTGCCTATCAGGGCAATGCGCCGCTGGTGGGCAAGTGTATCATTATTAATCGTCATCAATACCAGTGGATAGGCTGCTCTGTGCCCAACCTTAGTGATCTGTCCCAGGCGATAACCAAAACGCTGCTGCAACGCCTGACTAAAGTCGGTGTCATTTAATGCCATAATACCGGCAACCTCAACATCCCGGGCACTCCAGACCAGTGAACAGCGACCACGACTCAGGGGCAATATGGCCAGAGGCCCTGAATCCGTAAAACGCTCATAGGCAATATTATTATGAGCCATCTGAGTTTCAATATTAGCAATAATTGCCGTTTGGGCATAGGCCTGCTGATTGACCTGAATCCCCAAAGCCTGACGCGTTGCTGAATTAACACCATCAGCAATAATCATTAAATCTGCGCTCAGCTTAATATGCTTTTGGTTAAACAATACGGCCAGGTTTACCTGTTGCTCATCAATATTCTGTTGTTCTATTATTGCTGGAGAAAAAATATGAATATTGTCATATTGCTGCATTTCTTCAAGCAGTACTTCACCCATAACACGGCTTTCTACCACATAGCCCAGTGCATCAACTCCATACTGCTGACAGTCAAGACGAGTAACGCCAAAGTACCCTCGGTCAGAAATATGAATATTTTTTATTGCCGTAAAGCCATCATGCTCCCTTTGCATCAGCTTATCCCAAATCCCCATAGCCTGGTAAATCTGCCGGGAACTCCAGGCCAGTGCCAGACAACGATCATCAAAACTAGGCTGACTTTGTTCATCCTGATAAGGGTGTCGTTCAATAACCGCAATATTGATTGCCAATGGTGCTAAAGCAAGCGCCATAGTAGCACCGGCCATACCACCACCAACAATAATAATATCAAAGTGATTATTTGTTTCTTTAGTCATTGAATTTATTTCCACTTTTTCCAGAACAAGAGAGTCAATACTATTTAGTTTCTACATTTTCAACGACTTACAATCGCCAAAAATGGCAGTATACCCCTATGCTGCGAGTGTGTACCAATAAATGGATGCACTCTATTTAGCCATTTTTTTGCGTACCGATTTTTTACGATGACTGCTCTTTTTCAATGGCACTGTTTTTTTTCTCGGCACACGCTTAGTCAACACTTTTTTCTTACTGACGGGCTTTTTCTTTATCGTCGATTTTGTTAATACACGTGCCTTTTTCCCGGCAGTCACCTGGCGTTTTTGCTCAACTTTACTATTGTCCGATGTCGCATTCATTAATGCTTCTATATCAGCCACCGTCTTGGCTGCTTTCTGGGTGAGCACTTCATGCCCGCTGCGAGTCACTCGGACATCATCTTCTATACGAATACCAATGTTTCGCCATTGTTTGCCAATTTTTTGATTATCACCCGTATAAATACCCGGTTCAATAGTCAGTACCATCCCCGGTTCCAGCATACGCCACTCATTATCAAGCTTATAATCCCCAACATCATGTACATCCAGTCCCAGCCAGTGACCAGTACGATGCATATAAAAAGGTTTATAGGCAGCATCACGAATGAGCTTATCAACCCGTCCTTTGAGCAGTCCCAAACGAACCAGCCCGCGGGTGATCACCTTAACCGCTGCTTCATGTGGTGCATTCCAGTGGCTGCCCGGATAAACCCTTTCAATAGCAGCTAACTGTGCCTTAAGCACCAGCTCATACAAGGCTTTTTGTTCGACAGAAAAACGTCCGTTAACTGGATAGGTTCGGGTTATATCTGAAGCGTAACCCTGGTACTCACCACCGGCATCCACCAGCACCAAATCACCATCATTTAACAAGGCATCATTTTCAGTATAATGCAGAATACAGGCATTTTCACCGCCACCTACAATCGATGGATAAGCCAAATCCCGGCAGCCGTTAAACATACATTCATGTACAAATTCAGCTTCAAGCTGGTATTCCCTCATTGCCGGTCGGCAGCTTTTCATCAAGCGTTCATGTGCCCGACAGGATACAGCAGCAGCCTTTTTCATCATTTTAATTTCATTGGCTGATTTAAATAAACGCATTTCATGCAGTGGATGGTCCAGGGCAACAAACTCACCCGGGGCATTAACACCCATTCTAATCTTTTGTTTTAACTGATTCACCCAGCCCGTCAGACGCTGATCAAAATCCGCATGAATACCCATGGTATAGAACACCCTGGTTTTATTTTCCATCAGGCCGGGTAAAATTTCATCAATATCACTAATAGGAAAAGAATCATCAGCGCCGTAGTCATTCAGTACTCCTTCCTGACCTGCACGACGACCATGCCATATTTCCTGTGTCTCATTTTTTTCCCGACAAAACAACACATATTCACCATGTTTTCGTCCCGGAATCAATACTAATACGGCCTCAGGTTCCCAAAAACCAGTCAGATAAAGAAAATCACTATCCGGTCTAAAAATATAATTAACATCGCGGTTTCTCACCTGTTCCCCGGCAGTCGCCAGTATCGCAATACTGTCTTTGCCCATATCCTGCATTAAATGTTTTCTACGCCGGGTAAATTCTTTTATTTCAATCATTTTTATTACTTCAATACCTGCTTGTCTTTTATGCTAATAAGCAAAAGCAAATTCTAGTGAATTTTTTTACGCTCAGAAAATGAAGCTGCAACAGCTCCAGGAATATCAACCGGCAGACGCACAGGATTCATCTCTTCATTAATAAATAAAACGCCCATACGGATAAATTCAATAAATTCAACAATAGCCGCCTCATCTGAATCATCACCCGCTAAATCATAATCCCCTGCAGTGGATATTGCTGCCATGGCTTCAATAAATTCAGTCACCTCATCAGGATAGTCAGTAAAACTTGTTACGCCGGCTAAATTCAGGCCCAGCAAAAAACCCTGTGCCCACTGAGCAATAGCCTCAAGACGAGCAGCAGCACTGCCCTGTTCTGGCAACAGTAGATTAAAATTCAGGTTATTATCCGCTAGCGAAGTAATGGTGGTGATAAAGAAGTTTTTAAATGACTCACCAATCGCCTCAAGCAGCAGATCACGAGCTTTAATATCCTGAACATTTTGTCCAGCATCCGCTAATAAAGTCAGCATTAACCATTCATAAATAGTAATACTATGCTTGGCACATAGAATGCCGCACAAGCTACCATGTACCTCAGAGGCAGATTGTTCGCAAGCTAATTTGCTTAGATCAGATTGTATTTTATTAATATCCTGCTGCACTGACATATCATACTCATTAATTTTTAGCACTGAGGTAAATTCAGCCCATATTGGCTAAAACGGTGATAGATTTCATATCTAGAGGAATTATACCCTACAAATCCCTAATTACATTATAGATTATTGTATTAACCATTGACCATTGCCACAATGAAATTTAATATAGTAGCCTGAGTGATTACACTCATTCACCTCCTTATAAAATCAATGCAACAGGTTCTTCTACAATTATGGCAGACAATGCAGTATGTGCGAACGCTGATATCGAATTTAAGCGCCTTGATGAGAGTGTCAGTATTTTACTTAACACCATCAACCAACTTAAAAAAGAAAATGTCCAGCTGCGTTCACAACAGGAATTTTTACAAATTGAACGTTCCCGGTTAATGGAAAAAACAGAAACAGCGCGAACGCGTGTTGAAGCCATTATTAACCGTCTAAAAGCCATGGAGAGTAATGGATGAAAGATGATATCGTGCCCGTTACCGTCAAAATTCTGGACAAAGATTATCGTATTGCCTGTGCAGCTAATCACAAAGAAAGCCTGGAAGACTCTGCCAGCTTATTAAATGACAAAATGCTGGAAATTAAAACCAGTGGCAAAGTCATTGGTAGTGATCGCATTGCTGTCATGGCGGCTTTGAATCTGGCTCATGAATTATTACAGCAGCAACAACAGACAGTTAGTGACAATATGCTGTCAAAACACCTACGTCAATTAAGAGAAAAAGTTGACGGCGCAGTTAATGAAAGTAAGCAAATGGAAATTTCTTAATACTTTTGTTTTAGTATTTTTTGCCCTCAGATACAAAAATGCTATAATAGCGATAAGTGGAAGTTCTCCCCAAACAGGTTAGCTACTGGGTACTTCTTGAGCCGTAATCTTTTACCCCGGAGATGCGCGCCTGGCCATGTGTGCATGCCTGCCTTGAGCAGAAAGCCTAATTGTCCAGTCATATCTCCACTTGAACCGATAGGTTCAAGAGCGAAAGTTAGCGACGGTTTGGTTTGTTCTTCCACACTAAATTCATTTTTTCTACTATAGTCAAATTAGATATAGTCAAACCATACGAATCTCTTGAATAAGAATTATGATTACTTCTGGCGCAGAGTTTGAACCACAGCAACTCAATAAACTGCGCCAGAATATGCGTTATAAGCGTCGTCAATTATCAGCCATTGAGCAACAACAGCACAGCCTGCAGCTCAGTCAACATATTATTCATTCACAAGCCTATAAAAAAGCACAGCATATCGCGCTGTATTTATCTGCTGATGGCGAGGCAGATCTGAGTTTTTTGATCCAGCACCTACATAGTGAAGAAAAAAAAACAGCCTATTTGCCGGTGATCATCTCAAAAAAAAATTCCATTATGCGCTTTGCGCCCTACGCAAAAAATAGTCCTCTAAAGAACAATTGCTTTGCTATTGCAGAACCTGTGTATGAAGAACAGCGATTAAAAAATTCACAGCAACTGGATCTGATACTGGCACCATTAGTTGCCTATGATGACCAGGGATATCGTATTGGTATGGGCGGCGGCTTTTATGATCGGGCGCTGCAGCATTTAATAACCACCAAAGGCATAGCACAGGCTCATCTTAAACCTATATTTATGGGTGTTGCACATGACTTTCAGGGAGTTAGAAAATTACCGGTGCAACAATGGGATGTTGCCTTAAACGCACTGGTAACAGAAAAGGGAATTCGCTATTACTAGCGATATGTAAGCAGTGCGCTACCCTTTAAAGGTTGTTCAAAGCTGCTTGCTTCTATAAACCGAAGGAAGAAAAACTACTGATCAGCATTGCCAGAAAGACAAAGTAACTCAGAGCCACCAGTGGATCTTGCTTAAAAAAGCGTCTCTTGCTAATATTTTTTTTATTTACTAAACGTCTGTTCATAGTGAAGTAACAAGCTGTCAGTGATATTATTAATTACAAATAGGAGCATTCTTCTTTAGCCCTACTGTTTATAAGTATACTGCCAAGAAATCACAGCTTATGCAAGGTTTTCCCTACAAAAATCAGACTCAATTCACAAGTTAATTAGCCCAAAAATTCTTTATAGGCCAGATTTTGGGTTTCATCCCAATAGTTGTAGCCTAAATCATCCAGATATTGATGAAATGCCCCCAAATCGCCCTCCGGCACCTGTATGCCCGCTAAGACACGGCCAAAGGCGGCACCATGATTACGATAATGAAATAAACTGATATTCCAGTTCTGCCCCATACCACTCAAAAAACGCAGTAATGCACCGGGCCGTTCAGGAAATTCAAAGCGAAATAAATGTTCATTTTTTATCTCAGGTGCATGACCACCCACCATATGACGTAAGTGTAACTTAGCAATTTCATTATCACTGAGATCAATAACTGAATAGCCTTTATTATTCAGTGCGCTAAATAATTCTTCTTTTTCTTCATCTGCATTAGATGTTTTCACACCAACAAACACATGTGCCTGAGCATTATGTGAATAGCGGTAGTTAAACTCGGTAATACCTCGCGTGCCGACGATCTGGCAAAACTTTAAAAAACTCCCCGGACATTCATCAATGGTGGCTGAAAATAATAATTCACGATGCTCACCCAATTCTGAACGCTCAGCCACATGACGCAGGCGATCAAAATTAATATTGGCCCCACTATTAATAGCAACAAGCGTTTGCTCACTGATTTCATATTCTTTAACATATTTTTTCAGACCGGCAACCGCCAATGCACCTGCCGGTTCTGTGACCGTTCGGGTATCATCAAAAATATCTTTTATGGCAGCACAAATCTCATCTGCACTGACCAGAATCACCTCATCCACACATTGCTGAGCCACTTTAAAGGTTTCTTCTCCTACCTGTCTGACAGCCACACCATCAGCAAAAATACCGACCTGGTCCAGAACTATTCGCTCACCTGCAATGAGGGCATCATGCATAGACGCAGCATCATCCGGCTCAACACCAATAACTTTAATTTGCGGGTAAAGATACTTAATATAAGCAGCAACACCGGCAATCAAACCACCGCCACCCACGGGAACAAAAATTGCCTGCGGCTCAGTTTCACATTGCTGCATCACTTCCATCGCAATAGTGCCCTGCCCGGCAATCACATCCGGGTCATCATAGGGATGAATAAAGGTCAGTCCCTTTTCCTGCTCCAGTTGTTTAGCATGCTGGTAGGCTTCATCATAGCTATTACCAAATAACTCAACCTGTGCACCTAAACGTTTAACCGCAATCACTTTAATATCCGGTGTCGTTTTAGGCATAACAATAATAGCCTGCACACCAATTTTATTAGCCGATAAGGCTACGCCCTGAGCATGGTTGCCGGCAGATGCTGCAATCACGCCCTGAGACTTTTCCTGTTCAGTCAGCTGCACCATTTTATTGTAGGCACCACGCAGTTTAAAAGAAAAAACAGGCTGTAGATCTTCTCTTTTCAATAAAATTGTATTATTTGTCCGCAGTGATAAATTGACTGCAGAATCAAGGGGAACCTTATCAACAATATCGTAAACACGGGCTTTAAGAATTTTTTTTACATAACTTTCTAACATAGGCGCTAAGTTACCAATAATTGCTCTTGTTGTCTATGCCAACACCATCTCTCTCTGGTGCTTTAGCAAAAAATCAACGATAATAAGCGATATTTATGATTATGAACGAAGAGGCTTACTATAAGCTTTCACCGTCCCCCATCCCAGCCTTCACCAAGGGGAGAAGGCGTTTCAGCCTGTTTATAAGATGGGCACTAACTAGAGAAATTATATCTGCCCGAACTAATAATAGCGGGCAACACGGAGAAATAAATGAATCAAGACGAAATGAAAAAGGCAGTGGCTCAGGCAGCTATTAAACACGTTGTTGCAGATACTATCATTGGTGTCGGAACTGGCTCTACAGCCAATTTTTTTATTGATGAGCTGGCCAAAATCAAACACAAAATTATTGGTGCGGTCGCCAGCTCTGAAGCCACCGCCAAGCGTTTACGTGGCCATGGTATTGAAGTTTTTGATTTGAATTCAGTGAGTGATATGTCAGTTTATATTGATGGTGCAGATGAAAGCAATAAGGCCTTACATCTGATTAAAGGTGGTGGTGGTGCATTAACCCGGGAAAAAATTGTCGCTGCCGTCGCTGATAAATTTGTCTGTATTGTTGATGAAACAAAACTGGTCAGCTATATGGGCACATTTCCTTTACCCGTCGAAGTCATTCCTATGGCACGAAGCTACGTGGCCAGAGAAATAGTAAAACTGGGTGGCGAACCAGTACTGCGCGAAGGGTTTACTACCGATAATGGTAACGTTATTCTTGACATACATGGTATGGAAATTATGGAGCCAGTAAAACTGGAAGAGCAACTCAATGATATTGTCGGTGTAGTGACCAATGGTCTGTTTGCCATGCGTCCAGCTGATGTGCTATTAGTGGGTACACCCGATGGAGTTAAGGAAGGCTATTAACCCGTTGAGCGTTGAGTACTATTAGGCAGCCCACCATAATACTATAACAACACTCGCTCTATACCGCCGTGGCTGATATCTTTAATAAACTGCTTCTGCCAGTTATCTCCGAGGATTTTCTGGCATAACTCCACCACAATATATTCTGCGGTCATACCTGTTTCGCCCCGATAACGATTAAGTCCTTGCTGACAGGCGGGACAGGTGGTCACCAGTTTCACTGGATTTTCCGGTTTATTTTTCTGTGCTTCTTTAAATACGTCAATATTTTTATTCAGTTCTTCCTGTTTGCGATAGCGCAATTGACTGGAAATATCCGGTCTGGATACCGCCAAAGTACCTGACTCACCACAGCAACGGTCTGATAATACAACGTTATCGCCCAGAAGTGTTTGTGCAATCGTCATCGGCACTTCAGTTTTAATCGGTGTGTGACAGGGATCATGATAAATATAACCTCCAGCCTGTTGCTGCTCATCCAAACGATAGCCTTTTTCTGCCAGGTACTCATGAATATCAAGTAAACGACAATCAGGGAAAATCTGCTGAAACTGATAATGCAGCAACTGATCCATGCAGGTGCCGCAGGATACTAATACCGTTTTTATATCCATATAGTTCAGGGTATTGGCGATGCGATGAAACAGTACCTGGTTTTCTGTTGAAATTTCCTGACCCTTTTCTTCTTCACCACCTGCGGTCTGCGGATAGCCGCAACATAAATACCCCGGCGGCAGAACCGTTTGAGCACCTGCATGATAAAGCATGGCCAGAGTAGCCATACCCACCTGGCTAAACAGACGTTCCGAGCCGCAACCGGGAAAATAAAAAACGGCATCAGCATCATCAATACCATTATTATTATGTAATTTAGCCGCATTTCTTAAAATAGGAATGGTGCTGCTGTCTTCTATGCCCAGTAATTGTCTTGTGGTCTGACTGGGAATATCTGCCGGCATAGGTTTTTTAATAAAGTTCACCACCTGTGCCTTAACCGGCATCTTGCCATGCGTCCCGTGGGGCTGTTTGCCTTTATTGGGTAATAGTGCAAAATTCTTTGCCAGACTATGAGCCAGACGTTGTCCTTTATAGGACCATTCAATCATCACTTTACGCATTATTTTCAGTGTTGCCGGATCGGTCACATTGAGAAAAGCCATGGCCGCTTTGCTGGTCAAAGAAAAGCGTTTTTGCTTACGATTACGCAAAATTGTGCGCATACGAATGGATACATCGCCAAAATCAATATTCACCGGGCAGGGATTAAAGCATTTATGACAAACGGTACAATGATCGGCAATATCATTCATTTCATCAAAATGACGTAAGGAGATACCCCGTCGAGTTTGCTCTTCATAGAGAAAAGCTTCCATGATCAGTCCGGTTCCTAAAATTTTATTCCTTGGTGAATAGAGCAAATTTGCCCTGGGAATATGCGTATTACACACCGGTTTACACTTGCCGCAACGCAAACAATCTTTAATATCATTATTCAATGATCCCAACTCACTGGCTTCAAGAATAAGTGCTTCCTGCTGGAGTAATTGCAAAGATGGTGTATAGGCATTTTCCAGGCCGGAGCCCGCTATTAATTTGCCCGGATTAAAATGATTATCGGGATCAACTTCATTCTTATAGCGTTTAAATGCCGCCAGAATATCAGCAGATAAAAATTGTAATTTAGTAATACCAATACCATGTTCACCAGAAATTACGCCACCCAGTGACTCAGCCAAAGCCATGATCTGTGCGACCACTTTGTCAGCCGTATGCAGCATCTCATAATCATTTGAATGAACGGGGATATTGGTATGTACATTACCATCCCCGGCATGCATATGCGTCGCCACAAACAAACGACCGGGGCGAATATGAGCATGAATTTTGTCCAGATGTTCATTTACATCTGCAAGATTAACACCTGAAAACAATTCCTTCAGTGGTTTTTCAACTTCTTCACGATAGGAGACACGGATCATTCTTTTTTGTAAAAATTGAAAAAATGTCAGTTGATGACTAAATCCATCGGTCTGAGAAAAATCAAAAGCATAGAGTTCCCGTACGGAGTCTGGTGAGCTATCCAGATGATCCAGCATAGTATTCCAGCGCAATTGGATATCATGAATTAATCTCAATGCAGCATTTTTTTTATCCTGCAGAATATGCTGGGTTTCTTCAGCACCTTCAAATTCCGGATTAATTGAGCTTATTTTTAGATCGGAATGCAGATACTGCTCAACAGCAGCAACCATCTGAAGTTTATTTTTAATAGAATGAATAATATTAATCCGTTCAATACCCAGGCTATATTCAGCTAGCTTATCAAGCGGTATAACCACATCTTCATTGACTTTAAAGGCATTAGTATGGGCTGCAATGGCAGCCGTTCGCGCTCGGTCAAGCCAGAAGTATTTTCGTGCTTCAGGACTGGTCGCAATAAAACCTTCCGCTTCACGGGCATTGGCCAGTTGAACCATTTTTGATGCTGCCTGAGCAACTGACGATTCATTATCAGAGGCAATATCAGCCAATAATACCATTTTTGGTAATTCTGATCGGGGTGATTTAGTTGAATAACCCACAGCCTTTATATAACGTTCATCAAGGTGTTCCAGGCCCGCTAGCACCAGTCCTTTTTGTGTTTTCAGATAATCGATTGTTTCCACAATAGCCGGTACAGAATTAGCCATATCCGCACCAAAAAACTCCAGACATACGGTGCGAATATACTGCGGCATTTTATGTAAAATAAATACCGCAGAGGTAATAATGCCATCACAACCTTCTTTTTGTACCGCCGGCAAACCACCCAGGAACTTATTGGTGACATCCTTGCCCAAGCCCTGCTTACGCAAATCCTCGCCAGCAATTTCCAGTATTTTTTCACTGTCAATATCTTTGCCATTTGCGGCAAAGCGCGTCACTTTAAAACGAACCGTCTTTAGTTCATGAATTTTACCCAGATTGTGCTCTAGACGTTCTACCTCCTGCCAACGGGCATCCGGGGTGACCATTTTCCAGGACAGCAGGTTATCTAGCGTTGTACCCCACATGACCGCTTTTTTACCACCGGCATTCATGGCAATATTACCGCCAATACAGGAGGCATCCTGTGAGGTTGGATCAACCGCAAACACTAACCCATGCTGCTCAGCTAAATCGGATACCCGCCGGGTAACCACTCCAGCTCCCATAGCTGCTGTGGGCACCATGCGTTGTTCAATCACCCGCAAGCCATCTATTTGACAGGCCAGATCCTGCTCAATTACTGTTCCCAGAGAATCCAGTTTCTCGGTATTTATAACCACCGTGTTCGCCCTCAAAGGTACGGCGCCACCAGTATAGCCAGTACCACCACCACGGGGAATAATGGCCAGTTTTAAATCAATACAAGCCTGCACCAGTGTGAGCACCTCGGCCTCGCTATCCGGTGTAAGTACCACAAAAGGAAATTCCACACGCCAGTCACTGGCATCAGTAACATGGCTAACCCTGGACAATCCATCAAAACAAATATTGTCTCTGCGGGTTATCCTGGTCAGTTTTTTATAGACTCGTCGACGTTTGATTTCACTTTCTATTAGCCAAACTTTAAAGTCATTCACTGCTTTTTCAGCACTGGATAATAGAAATAATACTGACTCATTGCCATCGGCACGTGAGCGAATCTGGCTCAGACGATGCTGAAGAGCCTCAAGCAGAGCATCACGACGCTTAGGATTGTCAATTAAATCATCTTCTATAAAGGGATTGCGGGACACCACCCAGATGTCCCCCAACACCTCAAATAACATTCTTGCTGAACGTCCGGTTACGCGCTTCGAGCGCAGGGTATTTAAAACATCCCATGCTTTTTCACCCAATAAACGAATGACAATTTCACGATCAGAAAAAGACGTATAGTTATAGGGAATTTCACGAATATTGGTTGGTATTTTTTCTGCTACATTAGTCATTTGATTACAAACAGGCAAGCGATAGGAATTGCTATTATAACAAGTAAGCTCAGTAAATAATTATATTCACGCTAAAATATGTTATAAAATTTTCCTAATAATTAAAAGAATAAGACTTAACAGCATTGATTTGTATCGTATAAACACAAAAAAGGGTACTCATTTCTGAGTACCCTTTTTCTATTCTAATCTCTGTTTTAAATTAACTGCGACTATTTTAAACAGAGTGGCTTATTAAATAAGACTTAGAACTTGTGGATAATACCCACTGAGAATGAATCTGCTTTTTCGCCAGCAACGCCAAGTCCTTTACCTTCGCCATCATGACCACCATTCCAGGAAGTACGGCTACCATCTCTGTTGTTATCAGTACTAGCATAAGCAGCATAAACAGTAGTACGCTTGGACATCGCGTGATCTAAGCCTAAAGACCACATATCAGCTCCATCTTTTAAAGAAGAACCGGCTGCATCTTTTAAGCCTGAATCATCAAGTTCAGAATACTGAAACTTAATGGTATTGCTACCCATCTTGTATGATGCACCTAAAGTCCATAGGTCAGGATCATTATTCTTAACTAAGTTCTGGTCACTCATATCGGTATAAGAACCTAAAACTTTGAAGTCTCCCATTGAGAAAGCACCACCGATTCTCCAAGCAGTAGCACTGCTACCATTAGGATTTGAATAATCAGAGTATGCAGCTGCAACTAGGATAGGACCATTGTTGTAGATACCATTAACAGACCATGCATCATTGTCTGAATTATCAGCACGAGCTGGAACATAGTCAAAGACATAAGCCAAAGTGGCGCTAAATCCACCCATATTTGGAGTCACATAAGCGACAACGTTTGGTGCACGATTATCAGTAGTCGCATTCTTAGATAAGTTACGAGTATCACCAATTGAATCGCCGAATAAATCTAATTTACGGCCAACAGTTTTATAAGGAGTATCCCATTTACCTGCCAGAGCTGTACCCCAGTCGCCAGATAAAGTCACAGCACGGTTACGTTCGCCAAAAGCTGAACCGTCACCATCCATATCAACAGACCATTCGATTAAATAACCGACTTTCATGCCGTTACCTAAATCTTCAGAACCCTTAACACCGATACGTGAAGAGTTTGAGTTTAGTGACCATTCTGTGTATTTAGTATTCGCAGAACCAGAACCATTGTTGTCTTTATAATCTACAGAAGTATGAATCTTACCATATAGAGTAGGACCAGCAGCCATAACGCTTGCAGGAGCGATAACAGCAACAGCTACTGCAGCAGCAATTAATTTTTTCATTTGATTTCCTTAGTATTTGTTAAGAATTTAATATTTCTTAGTTTCTTTCGTTCTTTCTTCAAAAATTGTGACGAATCACACCTTTTGAAGCAATGTTTCACTGACGGAGTCTAATTTAGTCCTTTTTTATCGCAAATGCAACACTTATTTTTCAAAAAAACGACATTTTTTAAAAACTTATTATTTTTTTGTTGTTTAAGGACAACAAAACTCATAAAAAACACTCCAACATATAATTATCAATAAGTTAGCTTTTTTATGTAAGAAAGTATCTTAATTATTCACTTAGTAAATATGTTGTTTTATTACAACTGACAAAAGTTAATTCATTGATGATAACAAGGCACTTTTTTAGCCTGTCGCCCGTTTATAAATCACTATCCTGAGGCTATTAAATATCTGCACCAAAATAAAAAAGCCCGGACATTTCTGCCCGGGCTTTTTAAAATAGAAGCAGGTAATATACCCGCTGCCATTTTTTAACGCTTGGAGTACTGAGGACGTTTGCGTGCTTTATGCAAACCAATTTTCTTACGTTCAACCTGACGAGCATCTCGTGTTACAAAACCGGCTTTACGCAGAGGACTACGTAAGGCTTCATCATATTCGATTAATGCACGGGTAATTCCATGACGAATAGCACCTGCCTGACCAGTAATACCACCACCATTTACATTGACGATAACATCAAATTTTTCCAGCATTTCGGTGAGTTCTAATGGCTGACGAACAACCATTCTTGATGTTTCACGACCAAAAAAAACTTCGATTGGGCGTTTGTTGATAGTAATTTCGCCTTTACCCGGACGTAAATAAACACGTGCAGATGAGCTTTTACGGCGGCCTGTTGCATAGTATTGAGTAGTCATAATTTATCCTGATTCTTTTTAGTTTAGACTGCGCCGTTTATATTTCGAGAGTCTTGGGCTGTTGCGCTGTATGAGGATGTTCACTACCGGCATAAACTTTCATCTTCTTATACATTGCACGACCTAAAGGATTTTTAGGTAACATACCTTTAACTGCTGTCTCAATTACACGTTCTGGTGCTCTTTCGATCAGTTTCTCAAAACTAATACTTTTCAGATTACCAACATAACCAGTATGGTGATGGTACATTTTATCCGTTCTTTTATTTCCACTGACATAAACTTTTTCCGCATTAATTACAACAATGTAATCACCGGTGTCTACGTGAGGAGTATATTCTGGTTTATGTTTACCACGAAGACGTCTGGCAATTTCTGTTGACAGACGTCCCAGGGTTTTGTTTTCAGCATCAACGATATACCAGTCACGTTCAACAGTTTCTGGCTTCGCACTATATGTCTTCATTTTTACAGCGCCTGTATAATTTATTATGGTTTATTCAATAATTAAGCATTCGCTCTGGCTCTTTTAGTCGATTTATTTAATCGAACCTGCCTGAATAAACACTTGTGATTCAAAGAGCACGAGATTATACATGATAATTGAATTTTAAAAAAGCATTTTAGTAAAATTAATTTAGTTATTTTTTATTTTAACTCATTGCTGAAAGAAATTATTAACCAAGGAATAAAAGTGAAAAAATAAGGCGCAACTAAGGGGGGGGGAGCTGCGCCATTTTAAAAACCACCAAAGGAGGATGGAGGTATAAAATAACTGCTGTCACTTCATGTGATCAGTAATCAGTTGAATAATAATATACTTATATACTATAAGGTTGTCAAGCATATTGTTTAAATTAATCCATCAATTAATTGTAAACGCTTAACGATTTGCCCTTTCAACAGGTGCTGTTCAATAATTTCATCCAGATCTTCCTCGTCAACAAAGGTATACCAAATTGCTTCCGGGTAGACGACCATTACTGGCCCTGACTGACAGCGCCCCATGCAACCTGCACTATTAATTCGGATCAGCCCATCGCCATGAATATTTAATTCCTTACATTTGTTTTTCACATACTTACGCATTTTTCGTGTATCAAAACGCTGACAACAGGGTCCGCCGTCCTGGCGTTCGTTAGTACAGATAAAAACATGCTTTTCATAATAGGACATAGTCGTATTGCATTTCCTTAAGTAATTGTCTTTTGAGTCATGCTATAATAGCATGAGATTGAATAGTTATGACTCTCTATCATTATCCAGTCCATCACTTATTGACATCAATTATCATTTTCAGGCTATTCTTTTTTGACCATTCAGCAAACAATTTCACGATTAGCCAGCCAATGCGTTCTATGTGCTGTGTGTACACCTTATTGTCCAACTTATCAGATTTTCAGAACTGAAAATGAATCACCACGTGGGCGTATTGCCTTATTAAAGGCATTGGCAGAAGAACAATTTATGCCTTCAAAAAAAACGCTCATAGCACTCGATCATTGTCTGGGTTGTCGCGCCTGTGAAAAAAATTGTCCCTCACAAGTTGATTATGCTCAGCTTAATCGCCTTGGCCGGCAATTCATACGCAGCCATTACCCGCTCATCAGCCATCCTTTACAGCAACAACTTGTGGAAAAAGTACTCAGCTACAAAGCGACCCAACCTCTGCTTAGTGCAGCCGCAAAAATAGCCTCACCTGTACTGAAATTTTTCAGCCCTCATAGTAATAAGCATAGCAATACTATGAGTCACTTCATCAATGAAATTGCCACTCACTCTTCAATTTCCAGCGCTCTGAAAAACTATTATCCTGCGTCTGGAGACCACGACAATAAGAGTAAAGCCCAGCTGATATTATTTACCGGCTGCAGCAGTAGTCTGTTTGAACAACAATTGCTCAAGGATGCCATCTTTTTATTCAATGCCTGTCAATATGATGTTGTTATCCCTAAAGAGCAAAACTGTTGCGGAGCACTCAGTATTCGTCAGGGTAATAGCGCAGACACAAAAAAACTGGCGCAAGGAAATATTGATAGTTTTATCAGGCTACTGGAACAAAGTCAGGCTATTATTTCACTCAATAATAGTTGTTCTGCTCAGCTGCAAGATTACAAAAAATTCATTGACAGCAAAAATGCTGAACAATTCAGCGCTAAAAGCTTTGATGCTATCAGCTTTTTAGCCGACACAATAAAACATTCACCACTGCAGTTTAATGCTTTAGACAAGGAGACCAGCAGTGATAGTCATCTGCTCGGAGTACATATTCCATGCAGCTTAAAAAATATGTTGCGTGAAGAAGCACTTTTATTTAAATTATTGGATCATATTCCTGGGGTGCAGCTGGAAAAGCTCAATGATGACTATTGTTGTGGTGCTGCAGGGAGTTATATGCTGCAATACCCTGATGTAGCCAGGCAATTGCTTGATAAGAAAATCAATGATATTGCCCGGCACCACTATCATACGATAGTATCCTCTAATATTGGTTGTAGCCTGCATTTAAAGCAGGGTATTAAGCAGCAGGCTGAGAGTCTCGGACGAGAGATAGAGGTGTTGCATCCCCTTAGCCTGCTGGCCAGGTTGGTTAAGCGTTGAGCGTTGAGCGTTGAGCGTTGAGCAAAATTATACTTTTTTGTTTTATATTATCAAGAGGCTATTATGACAGAATCAAAGCGACAGTATTCAGCGTTGGATCAGTTTTTGTTTCATATCGATACGGGGGTAAGAACATTATTGGGTGCTCCTGAGATCACTGAACGGAAAAATCCGGCAGACAGTCATAACGAAACGGAGTTAACCGAAGCTGACAAACAATTAGCCGGTCGCTTGATGCGTATTAATCATGCCGGTGAGGTGGCTGCTCAGGGACTTTATCAGGGCCAGGCTTTAACCGCTAAACTACCTGAAGTACGGACCCAGATGCAGCGGGCAGCACAGGAAGAAAATGATCATCTGGACTGGTGTGAATCACGCTGCAAAGAGTTGGGTAGCCATGTTAGTTATTTGAGCCCGTTCTGGTATTTGGGTTCATTAACCATTGGCGCGCTGGCAGGAAAAATTGGCGATCAATGGAGTTTAGGCTTTGTTGCTGAAACAGAACATCAGGTGGTACGTCATCTTGATAGCCATTTAGCACAATTATCTCCCGACGATCATAAAAGCAGGGCAATACTGGAGCAAATGAGAGAAGATGAATTACATCATGCCACTATTGCCGAAGATGCCGGTGCTGCTGATTTACCTAAGGCGGTTAAAATCGCCATGAAAGGCACCGCCAAAATAATGACCCGGGGTGCGTATTATATTTAAGTGGTAAGTGGTAAGTGGTAAGTGGTAAGTGGTAAGTGGTAAGTGGTAAAAATTCTAGATAAAAAAATCAACAAAGCTTTTGTTCTGCTGTAAAACACTGGTATTTTGAATTTTTTGGTAGGTGTCCTGAATCGATTGTTCATTACGTTCACTCTGCCGGGCCAGCAGATCAAATTCAGGGGTATTCTGGTCAATATAGTCTGCCTGCTTTTGCTTACTCTGCTGCGCAAGTTCCACCCGGGCCTGAGCTTCCATCATGGATGCCTGGGCTGCCACTGAGCGATCCTGAGCAGATGGATCAACCGGTGCTGATGCCGCTCTGCGGATTTTTTGAGCCTTCCTCAAAGTGGCCTGTGGATCACCTGCAACAGCAGCGGTATCAATACTGACATCACCGCCTACGGCATAGCGCTTACCATCCGGTCCTGTTGTAAAAGAAAAATTAGCTCCACCCTGGGCAAGATTGCCTGCTACAGACAGATGTGCCTGTTCATGAGCCCTGACTTCTGTATCACGACGCTTCAGGCTTTCCAGCGCGAATTCATCTTCTGCCGATAAGCTCTGAGCATCACTGCCAGTAGCACTGGCTTCACCCCTGGCTATAGTTCCCTTTTCTTCTTCACTTTGCCCTCTGGTCTGTGCAACTTGAGTAGACGCGTACAAGCCTTCTGTCGCTGCAACAGAATGGGTAAAGTAATTTGTCTGCGGGGTTGTTATTGAATTATTGATATCCATATGTTGCTCAGCTAAACAGCACTAATACATCCAATAAGTAAAAAAACTAATACTTATCTCTGTTGGCGTCCATCACACTTAAAACTTTAGCGCTATTTTAGCATTATTTATTATTGCAGTGAATATCAGTGATGTCTGCCGGCAGGAAATCTGATAAAATAAAACAGCTTATTATTCAAGTTCTATTATTCACTTATTTTATACAAAGGCTGTTATGAACAGACAAAGCTCGTTTAACCTGGAAGAACTGCTGCAATGTGGCCGTGGAGAAATGTTTGGCCCGGGTAATGCTCAATTACCTCTGCCGAATATGCTCATGATTGACCGTATTGTTAATATTAATGAAGACGGCGGAACTCATGGCAAGGGTGAAGTAATAGCCGAGTTGGATATTAATCCCGACTTATGGTTTTTTGACTGTCATTTTAAGGGTGATCCAGTCATGCCCGGCTGCCTGGGTCTGGATGCTGTATGGCAACTGGTCGGTTTTTATCTTGGCTGGCTGGGCTGCCCGGGGCGTGGCCGCGCTTTAGGTGTAGGAGAAGTCAAATTTACGGGTCAAGTATTACCCACAGCCAAAAAAGTCACCTATAAAATTAATTTAAGACGAGTGATCACCCGTCGATTGGTAATGGGTATCGCCGATGCTAGTATGTTCGTTGATGATAAAGAGATCTACACCATGAAAGATCTGCGCGTCGGCTTGTTTACTTCTACCGAAAATTTTTAGTCTTAATACTGCCTTTAGAGCTATTTTACAGACTTCATGCCGAGCTTTAAGCAGTTAATCATTCAACTACTTAAAGCCGGCCAAGCATCAGAAATACGGCTAAAGCTAAGATGCTAACAGGGCTGCATGAGCTACCGCCAGACGCGCAATAGGGACTCTGGGCCCTGAGCAGGAGACATAATCCAGACCAATCTGATGGCAAAATTGTATTGATTCAGGATGACCACCATGTTCACCACAAATACCAATAGACATATCCTTACGACTTGCTCTGCCCCAGTTAACTGCAAGTTCCATTAGTTTACCCACACCCTGTCTGTCCAGTACTTCAAAAGGATTATCATGCAGAATATTACGCGCATTATAGAGTGGTAAAAATTTATTTTCGGCATCTTCGCGGGAAAAAGAGAAAGTTGCCTGACTAAGATCATTGGTACCAAAAGAGAAAAATTCGGCAACACCGGCTAATGATTCAGCTCGCATGCAAGCTCGAACGACCTCAAGCATAGAGCCAAATTTATAATTTACTCTAAGATTATAGCTTTTTTCAACCTCGGCATGAATTGAGTCCGCAAATGCTTTGATAAATTTTAATTCTTCAACCGTGGATACCTGCGGGATCATAATTTGGGGACGCACATCCAGTCCCTTGGCCACACATTCTGCAGCGGCTTCCAGAATTGCACGGATTTGCATGGAGTAAATTTCCGGAAAAGTAATGCCCAGGCGCACACCACGATGACCTAACATAGGATTGGTTTCATACAATGCACGTACTTTTTTTAACATGCTTTGTTTTTTCTCTATGGCTTCTTCTACCAGACTGGGATCAACCATCTGCGGCAATGGTACTTTATCTGTGACCCGGCGGCCACGGGTACTATCGAGTAAATTCATGGTATTAGCCAATACCGTCGCACCGCAAGCCATACCCAATAACTGCTGTAATTGATCAATTTCACGCTGCAGTTGAGGCTCTGAGGGTAGAAACTCATGAATGGGCGGATCCAGTAAACGAATAGTGACATTTTTAGGTGACATGACTTCAAAGAGACCTTTAAAGTCTGCTCGCTGAATAGGTAATAATCGATCCAGAGCCTGCTGGCGTTGTAGCTTATCTTCAGCAACAATCATTTCAATCACCATAGGCAAGCGTTCCGGGTCATTAAACATCCGTTCCGTGCGACATAAACCAATACCCATAGCACCATATTTAATTGCTTTTGCTGCATCTGCAGGTGTGTCCGCATTGGCCAGTACTTTTAGCTGGGCGACTTCATCTGCCCAACTGAGCAGAGTATTTAACTCATGACTGAAATCGGCTTCAACGGTAGCAATTTTACCCCGATAGACATTACCGCTGGTACCATCAAGCGTTATCCAGTCACCTTCCTTAATAACAACATCACCAATATTGGCCTGTCTTAAGTTAATATCAACGGTGATCCCCTCCGCTCCGGCCACACAAGGTTTACCCATCCCTCTGGCAACCACAGCAGCATGAGAAGTTTTGCCTCCCCTGCTGGTTAAAATGCCCTGAGAGGCAAAAAAACCATGAATATCTTCAGGTTTGGTTTCTTCACGCAATAAAATCACCTGCGTACCATCCTTGCCTATTTGTTCAGCTCGATCTGCATCAAAAATAGCAATACCACTGGCAGCCCCCGGGGAAGCTGGCAAGCCCTGGGCCACTGCATCAATACGGATATTAGGGTCCAGCCGAGGATACAACATTTGTTCCAGGTGCTGAGGATTAATACGCAGCAAGGCTTCTTGTTTACTAATTAATCCTTCCCGTTCCATTTCCACCGATGTTCTGACCATTGCCACCGCATTCATCTTGCCATTGCGAGTTTGCAGACAATATAAAACACCACGCTCAATGGTAAATTCAAAGTCCTGAATTTCACAGTAGTGGCTTTCCAGACGTGCCCTTAATTCTTCTAACTCCTTATACAGTCCAGGCATTTCTTCCGCCATTTGCTCAATGGACTTAGGAGTTCTGATACCCGCTACAACATCTTCTCCCTGAGCATTGGTCAGGTATTCACCATATAACCGGTTTTCACCCGAACCCGGGTTACGGGTAAAGGCCACTCCCGTCGAGCAATCATCACCACGATTACCAAACACCATAGTGACAATATTCACAGCAGTACCATTAGCCATATCCTGGGTAATATTAAATTCACGGCGGTAATCAATTGCTCGTTTACCCATCCATGAGGAAAATACAGCCTTGATGGCGAGTTCCAGTTGTTCATAGGGATCTTCTGGAAACGAACGACCGGTCTGTTGCCGGACAATGTCCAGAAACTCATCGCAGATTTGTGCCAGATCATCCGCTGACAGGCCAATATCTTCTTTAATACCCCGGGCTTTTTTAAGTTGTACCAGAGCACTGTCAAAGGGCTCATCCTCAATACCCAGAGCCACTTTACCAAACAATTGAATAAAACGCCGGTAGGCATCATAGGCAAAGCGAGCATCACCGGTTTGTTCAATTTCGCCGCTTAAAGTTTCACTATTAAGACCCAGATTAAGAATAGTATCCATCATACCCGGCATGGACATCGCAGAGCCAGAGCGCACTGAAACCAGTAGCGGATCACTGGCATCACCAAATTTTTTACCAGTTTTTTCTTCTAAATCAGTCATTTGCTGCTGTACTTCTGCCATCAGTGAATCCGGCAATGAATCATTTTTAGAGTCCAGATAAGCCAGACAGGTTTCTGTAGTAATAACAAAACCCGGGGGAACATTTAAGCCAATCTGAGTCATTTCACAAAGATTGGCTCCCTTACCACCCAATAAAACTTTATTTTTTCCATCACCCTCTTCAAAGGAAAACACTTGCTTGTTCATTACCGAACTCCTTAAACAACTCACTTTTTAATTGATTTGACCGGCAAAACAGCTCAGTCAATTTCATTGAAATTTAGCATAAAAAAGAAATATATTTATTATCTATATTAGTTATAGCTTATTTTCAGCTTAAAGGAAGGGAGGGCAGAAGTTTTAAGTGCTAACAATGGCAACAAGATTTATCCGATCTTTTGTCTTAGCACTTAATGCTGCTATTTCTAACTCATACGCCCATAAAGAGAGTTCATCTGTCTGGCCAGCATGCGAGTTTCCTCATTTAATTGCTCCCAGGAAAAACGCCATTGCCAATTACCTTCTATTGTGCCCGGAGTATTCATACGATGGCCGGCACCACAGCCTAATAAGTCCTGTAAAGGCAGGATTGCCAGTTTAGCAACTGAAGCCATAGCGGTATTCATCAGTACCTGATTTAATTGTTCATAAGGAAAATTAAAATATTGCTGCAGGTAATGTTTTTCATCCTCATTAAGGCTGTCCAGCCAGGACAAAGTTGTATCATTATCGTGTGTACCCGTATAAACAACACTATTGAACTGATGATTGTGAGGTAGATAAGGATTGCTGCTTTCTCCGGAAAAGGCAAACTGCAGAATTTTCATCCCGGGAAGGTTAAATTGTTCCCGTAAGTCATTAACTTCTTCAGTAATAATCCCCAGGTCCTCTGCGACCAGGGCTAAATCGGGATAAGCCTGATATAAAGCCTGTAGTAATTTATACCCCGGGGATTTAACCCACTGACCATTAATGGCCGTCTCTTCATCTGCAGGAATTTCCCAACTGGATTCAAGACCACGAAAGTGGTCAATACGCACCAAATCAAACAATGATTGCTGTGTATGAATACGTTCAAGCCACCATTTAAATTTTGACTTTTCAATGACATCCCACTGATAATGTGGGTTTCCCCAACGCTGGCCAGTGGCAGAAAAATAATCCGGCGGCACACCCGCCACCACGTTTGAACTGCCATCCTTTTCCAGTTTAAAAAATTGACGCTGGGCCCAGACATCGGCACTATCATGGGCAACAAATATAGGCAGGTCACCAAATAGATAAATGCCACGTTCATTGGCATATTTTTTTAATGCCAGCCACTGGCTAAAGAATAAAAATTGCTCGAACTTATAATAAAAAATATCATTTCTAAGATGTTCTTTAGCTTCAGCCAGCGCATCAGCATCACGCTGTTTAAGTGCTTGCGGCCAGTCAAACCAGCTTTTTTGCTGGTGTTCTCTTTTCAGTGCACAATAAAGAGCATAATCATCGAGCCAGAATGCCTGTTCTTTATTAAAGACCTGAAAAGTCCGACAAAGTTCTTCATCCTCAGCTGACTTATCACAATTAACACAATTACACTGGCCCTGAAAAAGACATTGATCATAGCGTTTGCGAAAATTATTAAAGGCAATTGATATGCATTTTGAGCGACCGAATACATCGCTAAAACAATTATGCAGATCATTACTATCCAGCCAGTTTTTATCAACCAGCCATTGCAGATCAATCAAATGGGGATTTCCAGCATGAACCGATAATGACTGATAGGGAGAACCATCACCATGAGTCGGTCCTAAAGGTAATGTCTGCCAGACGCTATAACCGGCATCCTGCAGAAAATCAACAAAACGATAGGCATCTTCACCTATTACTCCATTACCATATGGCCCGGGCAATGAAGTTAAATGCAACAATATCCCTGAGCGACGTTTATCCAGAGGCACGGAGTGATTATAATGTTGCTCAGGCAGATGACTCACACTAATCTCATTCATTTATTCCTGTCCTGGTCTCATAGTTCCACCGGCTGCCGGTGCACCACTGCCCTGGGTAAAAACCTGGGTAAGATAGCTTGGCGGCAGCACACCAAGATACTGATACAAAATAGATAAATTCAAGCGAAATAACGACTCAAAACTACTCACCGAATCGGCAGGATTATAATCTCCAAACCACCAGAACCAGTCTGAACCTTCGCATACTGCCAGCTGCTGTTCTGCCCTGGATAATTCACCTGCATCTAAAACACCACTGGCAACGACATAATCAAAGCGTTGCTTTGCCTCAATCAACATATCCCAGCCACGATTTTTAGCACTATCACCAATCCAGGTGGAGAAAGAACCATAAACCCAGCTGCCGGCAACTAATGAAGGCAAACGGGTCGCTGGAACATCTTCTTTTAGGCAATCAGAGAAAGTGGTCAGTTCAATATTGTCATGTTCAGCCAGGCGTTTATACAGGGTAGTCAAAAAATAATAGCCATTTTCGGGATAATATTCCCAGGCATTTTCACCATCAAGAATAATCGATACAACCCGACCAGTCTGATTCTCTCGATAATTATAAATCGTTTCCAGGTGTTCAATCAGATTACCCACAGCATCATCCGCATGCCATCTTGAATAGGTAAAACCAATCAGGTCAGACAGGCCGTCATCCCGGAAAAAGCAACTGACGTTATTGTCCGGTGCGGCAGCATCACCCTGAACACCACTGGCATCAACAGTATAGGCCCGGTGTATACCAATATTATTATACACATCGTCAATCATACCCGCCTTACTGAGACTATTATTAAGCACACTACCACCGGTGGCTGTCCACTTGAAATCATACTCTGCTAATATTTCCAGCGTTTCATCACTCACCGCACCTTCTGATGGCCAGCAGCCTACCGGCTTAAAGCCAAAGTGATTTTTGAAAATATCCAGCCCCTGCTGTATATGCCAATGCACCCGTTCCTTACCTCCTGGATAACTGCTTTTATCCGGCAGAGGTACATCCGGCATAGCTTCTCTAGCAGAGTTTAAATCCAGCATTAAGGGCATAATAGGATGAGCATAGGGCGTCACCGACAATTCAATTTGTCCAGACTGGGCCAAGGCACGATAACGATCAATAATACCATTATGAATCTCGCCAATCACTTCCAGTAATAAATAGCGATCATTGAGGGTATAATCACTTTCTTTAAGAATTAAGCGCTTAATGCGCTTATCATTACGCTTAACCGTTTCACCTATCCAGGCTAGATGATGCCAGGTCAATAAATCAAATAAGTATTGTTCATTCAGATAAAACACTGTATCCGGATTATTAACAAACCATTCAGACATATCCGCCAGTTTTTGATAGGCTGGAAAACGTTCAATTAAACGTTCCCGATTGGCTCTCAGACAATCATTAATAATTTGTAAACGCAACGGAGGACTGCTGGGTAAGCGATTACAGGTCAGGCTGGATAACAGGGGGTCACGCAAGGGAGTATTATGCTGCAAAAAATCTTTAATCTGATATTTATAGTCTTCAATTTGTTCTAATAAAGTCGGCGTGAAATTCACCACAGCCCGGGCACCGGGAATATTTTCCAGGTGATCAACCATATCAACATAGTCCTTGATGACATGTAAATAAGTCCAGGGTAACTGATATTCATTTTTTCTTAAATCACGATATTCCGGCTGATGCATATGCCAGCATATAACCACTTTTAATTTATCTTCAACTGAAGAAGCCATTTTTTCCCCTTTTAAATCCCATTAATACTCGCTTGTTACACTTCTGCCCTTTAAACTTTTTATAAAACAGAATCAATATATGTTAAATCCTATATCAGTATGATGCAAAAAAAAAGCCATTGGCTAAGACAATAAACCAATGGCTCTTATCCGTACTATAACAGATATTATAGTCTTTATCTTACGGTATGTTGTTTATGGCCAATCATATCTGGCGTGACCAATACTATACCATTTTCAGTCACTCTGAATCGTTGCTTGTCTTCCTCAGTATCAAGACCAATTGTTGTACCATCAGGTACCTGTGTACCCTTATCAATGACCGCATTCTTAATATGGCAATGCTGTCCAATATGCACTTCCGGCAATAACACCGAATCTTCGACCAGTGAATAAGAATTCACCCGCACATTGGAAAACAATAAGGAATGGCTGATTTTTGAACCTGAAATAATACAGCCGCCGGAGACCATAGAATCAACAGCCATGCCACGACGCGTATCATCATCAAAAACAAATTTAGCCGGTGGTAATTGTTCCTGATGAGTCCAGATCGGCCAGATATCATCATATAAATTAAGCTCGGGTGACACACCGATTAATTCCTGATTGGCTTTCCAGAATGCATCAATAGTACCGACATCACGCCAGTATGTCTGACTCTGTTCTTCCTTATTGTTAAATGAATAAGCATAGGCACGATATTTAGCCACAACATGAGGAATAATATCCTTGCCAAAGTCTCGGCTTGAGTTCTTTTCATCAGCATCTTTAATGAGCTGCTCAAACAGAAAATCACGATTAAAAATATAAATACCCATTGAAGCCAGAGCCAGATCTTCATTACCGGGTATATGTTTGGGCTGTTCAGGTTTTTCTGTAAACTCAATGACCCGGTTTTCTTCATCTACCGCCATTACACCGAAGGCTTTTGCCTCCTCAAGCGGTACTTCAAAACAGCCTACCGTCAAATCAGCCTTGTTTTCCACATGTTTGGCCAGCATAACGCCATAATCCATCTTATAAATATGATCACCGGCAAGCACCAGTATATACTCTGGATCATGTGCCCGAATAATATCCAGGTTTTGATAAATAGCATCCGCAGTGCCTAAATACCAGTTGTCTTTAATGCGCTGCTGAGCAGGCAATAATTCCACAAACTCACCAAATTCACCGTGAAAATGTCCCCAGCCCTGTTGAATATGGCGAATAAGCGAGTGTGATTTATATTGTGTGGCAACAGCAATGCGGCGGATACCTGAATTAACGCAATTGGATAAAGGAAAGTCAATAATGCGAAATTTGCCACCAAAAGGCACACTGGGTTTCGCTCGCCAGGCAGTTAATTCTTTTAATCGGGAGCCCTGACCACCAGCGAGCACAATCGCTAAAGTATCACGGGTAATACGGCTGACATAACGGTGACTATTTTTGATTGACACAGCACACTCCTTGATGAGGATAAACCCATATTATGGAATAAAGTAAAACAATATTCAGCAGACTAGAACAGTACAGGCCTGCCATCAAAAAGTAACAACGACAGATATCTAGCTCACTCTTTGTCTGCGTCCAAAACTCGCTTCGCTCAAACAATTGCCCACAAAAGAGAGCAAACTGAACATCTCCTACCATTTGTTACTTACAATCTTTATATTTATATCAATTCAGTATAGCACGAACTGACAGGGGTCAAACTAAATTCAGAGCAATCATTGATCACTATCAAGCAAGTAAATGATTATTTATTATCCCGTAATTAACTAATGACAGCAAAACTGATCCACCTCAAAATTCGTCAGGATTAAAACAATAAAATCTATTCTAATCCATACAAATGACAGTATAATGAAAAGTGGTATTGCATAGTCAAACATAATATCATCACTATTCAGCTCAGCGTGTTTAGATTTTGCAAAATGTATTCGTCAGTACAGCATAATGATCTATTAAGCAGGAATACCTCATGATAAAGAAGTATCAAACATCGTCCATTGCCACTGATCTATCCCGTATTATTGATGCCAAACATCATGATCCTTTTAGTGTACTTGGTTTTGATCAGCAAAATAAACTGATACGTCTGTTTATGCCCTATGCTGAACAGGTGTTTATCCTGACCGGCAACAATCATAAGGAAGCAGTCAAACGCCTGCCCGATAGTGATTTTTTTGAATGGCAGGGTGATATCCATGCCCTGGCCGAACATTATCAATTAAACTGGATTGATAAAAGTGGTTATGAACACACTCAGTATGACCCTTACACCTTTGCAGTTCAGATCAGTGACTTTGATCTACACCTGTTTACTGAAGGTAAATTACTGAAATGTTATAATATGCTGGGTTCCCATGCACTTGAAGTTGATGGAATTTCGGGCACTTTATTTGCTACCTGGGCACCCAATGCTGAACGAGTAAGCGTAATTGGTGATTTTAATCAATGGGATGGCCGCTGTTATCCCATGAGAGCCCGAGGTGGCAGTGGTGTCTGGGAGCTGTTTATACCCGGAATAGAGCCCGGTTCATTATACAAATATGAAATTTTAAATCGTCAAAGTGGTCAACTACTGGAAAAAATAGATCCTTATTCACAACAATATGAATACCGTCCGGCAACAGCATCCATCACTACCGCCAGCGATGACTATCAGTGGCAGGATAATGCCTGGCTAAGCAGCCGTCGGGAAGATAAGTGGCAGCACTCCCCCCTATCCGTTTATGAACTCCATCTAGGTTCATGGCAGCGTGATGAAAATAATCAGTTTTTAAATTATAGAGAACTGGCACACCGACTGGTTGATTATATACAAGCTCTGGGCTTTACTCATATTGAGCTGATGCCCATTACTGAGCACCCCTTTGATGGCTCCTGGGGCTATCAGGCAACCGGCTATTTTGCTCCCAGCAGCCGCTATGGCAATATTAACGATTTTAAATATTTTGTTGATTACTGCCATCAGCACAGCATTGGTATTTTAGTTGACTGGGTACCGGCGCATTTCCCCAAAGATGCTCATGGTCTGGCCCAATATGACGGCAGCGCTCTCTATGAACACGAAGATCCCCGCTTGGGAGAACACCAGGACTGGGGTACACTGATCTATAATCTGGGCCGCAATGAAGTTAAAAACTTTCTTTTCTCCAGTGCTATTTTCTGGTTAGATACTTTTCATATTGACGGACTGCGTGTCGATGCAGTTGCTTCCATGCTCTATCTGGATTATTCACGCGAAGAGGGTCAGTGGCTAGCCAATAAATACGGCGGTAATGAAAACCTGGAAGCCATTGATTTTATCAAAGAGTTAAATCATCTAACTCATGTTGAATATCCAGGTACCATCGTTATTGCTGAAGAGTCCACCTCATGGCCGCAAGTTACTCGTCCCTCCTGGCTCGGTGGTCTGGGTTTTACTATGAAGTGGAATATGGGCTGGATGCATGACATTCTAAGTTATATGCAGCTGGATCCCATTCATCGTCATTATCATCACGACAAACTAACATTTGGTTTACTCTATAGCTTTTCTGAGAATTTCCTTCTGCCTTTTTCCCATGATGAAGTCGTTCACGGCAAAGGTTCAATGCTGACCAAAATGCCCGGTGATGACTGGCAGAAATTTGCCAATTTGCGTTTACTCTATACCTTTATGTTTACCTACCCGGGTAAAAAATTATTATTTATGGGTTGTGAATTTGGTCAACGTTGTGAATGGGATTTTAATCAGCCACTGGAATGGCATGAACTCGAGTCTGCAGCACATCATGGCGTTAAAGATTTGGTTGCGCAATTGAATACACTCTACACTCAAGTCCCGGCTTTGCATTACTATGATTTTGATGCCCAGGGTTTTGACTGGGTCGATTGTCATGATTCTGCGCAATCTATTTTAATTTATCAACGTAATGGACCTGATGATTCAGTAATTATTGTTCTTAACTTTACCCCGGTCGTGCGTAAAAATTACCGTATTGGTGTAGCCTGTGACGGCCATTATGAAGAATTACTCAATTCAGATTCCAGCTATTATAATGGTTCCAATATTGGTAATAATGATCCAATCGTTAGTGAATCCATCCCCTGGATGGATAAGCAATATTCCATCAGTATTACCATACCACCATTAGCCGGTCTTATCATCAGAAAAAAAACTCCTAACAACGTTTAGCAATAATAACTATGAATAAAATAACATTAAAAAAATCGGTGCCAGCAAAAGTAAAATATAAAGTTCTTTTTGTCAGTAGTGAAGCTCATCCATTTGCCAAAACAGGTGGTTTAGCTGATGTCTGCAGTAGTTTACCCAAGGCTCTTAAAACACTGCATCAGGATATCAGGGTGCTTATACCAGGTTACACTTTTGCCATAGAAAAAGCGGACAATATAAAACAGGTAGCGACACTCACTTTACCCAAAGAAGGTTTCCCCGGAAAATTGGGACTGCCATTTATTGATGGTCAGGCGCATCAGGTGAATATTTTAGAAACCAAATTACCCGGCTCTCATGTCAAAGTCTGGATGATTGAGTCAGAATTATATAAACGTGACGGCACACCTTATTTTGATAACGAAAATAAAGAGTGGCCGGATAATGATTTTCGCTTTGCCCTGCTCAATTATGTTGCAGTAGAAATATCGATGGGACGTACCGCATTAAAATGGCAGGCTGATATTGTCCACAGCAATGACTGGCAAACAGGCCTAATCAGCGTCTTATTAGAAAAAGAATATATGCAAAATCATGCGCTCAGACCTGCCACAGTATTTACCATTCACAACATGGCACATATGGGCGTTTATCCCAGAGAGCGTTTTGATGAATTACAACTACCCGCGACTTTATGGAACCATCACGAACTTGAATTTTATGATGAATTTTCTTTTATCAAAGGTGGTCTGGTATTTTCCGATCGAGTCAATACGGTAAGCCCCACCTACGCATGCGAGATTCAACATGAGGAATTTGGTTACGGCCTTTCCGATTTACTGGCTTATCGAAATGAGCGGCTTTCAGGCATTCTCAATGGTATTGATATGAAAGAGTGGAATCCTGCCAAGGATCCCATGATAAAGAAAAATTATTCCATTAAAACAATTAAGAACAAGCAATACAACAAAACAGCCTTACAAAAACATTTTAATTTACCGAAAAAGAAAAATACTCTGCTACTAGGTCTTGTTGCCCGACTGGTCTATCAAAAAGGCATTGATCTTCTATTGGAAAATATGGAAGACATCCTAAAATTGCCGGTGCAAATTGTTATTCTCGGTTCAGGCGATCTGGAACTGGAGTCACGCTTGCACCGCTGGTCTAATAAATATCCAGAACAAATCCAGTTACAAATTGGTTATGATGAGGCCCTGTCTCATTTAATTGAGGCGGGTTCAGATGCATTTTTAATGCCTTCTCGTTTTGAACCCTGCGGTCTGAACCAACTTTATAGTCTGCGTTATGGTACTATTCCTATCGTTAGAAAAACCGGAGGGCTGGCGGACACAGTCATCCATGCATCCAAAGAAAATCTCAGTAGTCGCAAGGCAACAGGAGTTGTTTTTCAGGAAGATCAGGGGTCCAATATTCTTGATGCTATCAATCTGACAACATTACTCTATCAAAATAAAGAGACCTGGAAAAAGTTAATGATCAATGGCATGAAGCAGGAATTTTCCTGGAAAGAAAGTGCCCTGCAATACCTGGAACTCTATACTCAGGCGATAGATGATCGCAATAAATATAAAATACATTCCAGTTATCAGTATTTGCTCAGTGATAGTTAGATAGTGCCATGCATTTATCCTCTCGCTCTTAGAGTGAGAAGATAAATGACATCACTTAGTCCTCATTGCTATCACAGTGTTTGTGATTCAGTTTATTGCGCCAGAATTGATCATTACGATCAAATAATCTTGATGATACATCAGGTCCCCAGGAGCCCGCAGGATAAGTATGTATATAGTCCTGTTCCTCCATCCATGAACGCAATACTGGATCCACTATTTTCCATGCCCATGATACCTCATCATAACGTAGAAATAATGTTTGATCTCCTTCCATAACTTCTAATAGCAAAGCTTCATAAGCATCAATTTTTTCTTTATTTTCACATTGATGTGCTTCTAACTGAGAGGTTCGGGTTTCCAGCTCAAGCCCTGGTTTTTTCACCTGCATCTCAATTCTCAGGCATTCCTCAGGCTGGATATTAATTAATATCCAGTCAGGGTCCATCTGCTTTAAGGGTGTATCCTTAAATAATTGTTGCGGTGGACGTTTAAAACGGATACTGACCAGGAAGTTGTTTTCCTTCATACGCTTACCTGTACGTAAGTAAAAAGGTACCCCTTTCCAGCGCCAGTTATCAATATACAACTTCATTGCGGCAAATGTTTCAGTAGTGCTATTTTGATCGATATCTTCTTCATCAAGATAACCCGGCACCCTCTTAGCATTCACTTCGCCACTAGTATATTGGGCACGAAAGGCATGCATATTAAGTGATTTTCGGCTGATAGGTCGAATAGAGCGCAACACTTTGACCTTTTCATCACGCAGAGCATTCGCATCAAGGTGAGCAGGCGGCTCCATTGCCACTAAAGCAAGCATTTGCAATAAATGGCTTTGAATCATATCCCTTAAGGCACCAGCAGAATCATAATAGTGTGCTCGTCCCTCAACACCGGCTGTTTCTGCATGAGTGATCTGCACATGATCAATATAATTACGGTTCCATAGAGGTTCTAATAACAAATTAGCAAAACGAAAAACCAGAATATTTTGTACTGTATCTTTACCTAAATAATGATCAATACGATAAATCTGTTCCTCACGAAAATGCTTATGCAGTTGTTTATCCAGTATTTCCGAACTTTCCAGATCATGTCCGAATGGTTTTTCTACCACCATACGACAATAACCATTATCTTCTGTATGCAAGCCACTAGCCACCAGATTTTTGGTCACAAAGTTGTAGTCCTGTGGACGTATTGCCAGATAAAAAATATGATTATTAGAAAATATATCTGCATTATCATCTGAACCATCAAGACGTTCCTTCAGTTGTACAAAAGACTCTTCTTCACGTAAATCACCTTGATGAAAGTGCAGGCGGTCACTAAATCGGGCAAAAACATCATCATCAATACCACCGCGGGCATGATCTTTTAATTCATGTTTTATTTTTTCTGCCCATTGCTCATTGTTCCAGTCTCGGCGACCAAAACCAATGATAGTTACTTTTTCAGGTAAACGTTTTGATTCTTCCAGATGATAGAGTGCTGGCAATAATTTATTTTTACTTAAGTGCCCGGTTACCCCAAAAATAATCAACGTACAAGGCTTGGTAATGTTATGGTCGCCCATTATTCTATTGCTGTCATTCATAGTCTAGCTCTCATTCGCCCATTCATGGTGAAAAAATTCTCCCCGGGGCTTATCAACTCGTTCAAAAGTATGCGCACCAAAATAATCCCGTTGTGCCTGCAGTAAATTAGCCGGTACAGATGCCATACGATAACCATCATAAAAAGTAAGTGCTGCAGCAAAACCTGGAACAGGAATCCCTGCTTCAACTGCTCTGGACACCGTTTTACGCCAGCCTGACTGCGCGTTAGCAATCGCCTGCTGAAAAAAATCATCCAATAATAAGCTATCCAGTTGCGCATTATTGCTATAGGCTGACTTAATACTATCAAGAAAACGACTGCGAATAATACAGCCGCCACGCCAGATAAGTGCTATACCACCATAATTCAGGTTCCACTGATATTGTTCAGCCGCCTGACGCATTAACATATAACCCTGGGTGTAAGATATAATTTTTGAAGCATAGAGTGCATCTTTAACAAATTGAATATATTCGGCTTTTTCCTGAGGCGAATAGGTAAATTTTATATCCGGGCCAGATAGTACCCGAGAGGCTTTCACTCGTTCTGCTTTCAAAGCTGATAAAAATCGAGAGAATACTGCTTCACCAATTAAAGTCAGCGGTATACCTAATTCCAGTGAATTAATGGCCGTCCATTTACCCGTTCCTTTTTGCCCCGCAGTATCCAGTATTTTGTCGACCAGAGGTTCACCATCACTATCTTTCACCCGCAGTATATGACTGGTAATTTCAATCAGATAGGAGTTTAATTTCCCCTTATTCCATTGACTAAAGATATCGGCAATTTCATCAACATTGAGCGATAAACCCTCACGTAGAAACTGGTAGGCTTCACAAATAAGTTGCATATCACCGTATTCAATGCCGTTATGTACCATTTTTACATAGTGACCAGCACCATCTTCACCAATCCATTCACAACACGGCTGACCGTCCACCTTTGCCGTAATGCTCTGCAATATATCCTTCACTTGTGGCCAGCCATTGACATTTCCACCGGGCATAATGGAAGGGCCATTGCGTGCTCCTTCTTCGCCACCGGAAATACCTGTACCCAGATAAATAATACCCTGCTCTGCCAGCGCCTTTACCCGTCGTGTGGTATCGGTATAAAGAGAATTACCACCATCCATAATAATATCACCGGTATCCAGCAGAGGTACTAAGCTATCGATAAAGTGATCAACCACTTCACCTGCCTTAACCATTAATAATATTTTCCGTGGCGAACTCAGTTTAGCCACAAATTCTTCAATGGAATGAGTTCCTATAATTTGTGTATTCTTAGCAGCTCCATCAATAAACAGGTCCACTTTACTCGTGGTTCTATTAAATACTGCCAGACGAAAACCATGATCATTAATGTTCAGTGCAAGATTTTGCCCCATGACGGCAAGTCCTATTAAGCCGATATCAGCCTGTTCCATAATAGCTCCATAATTAGTACAAAGGTATGTAATAGTAGTAAAAGATTATCCAGATTATAGTATAGATTAATTTTTACACCGGAGTGACTTAGTCTAAATTATACTGACCAGGCAATTGAGCAAAAATTCAGCTGGATCTGCATAGCAGTGCTTAACTCACTGCCTGCACCGGTATCTGGTTATTGCTATGAGTGATAGTGTTTTCTGCATCCACATAAACCAGAGTGGGTTGATAAGCTTTCAGCTCTAGTTCATTTAAACTGGCATAGGCAGCAATAATAACCAGATCGCCCGGCTCAGCTTTGTGTGCCGCAGCACCATTAATAGAAATTACTTTTGAGCCCGCTTCAGCCTGAATAGCATAGGTTGAAAAACGTTCACCATTACTGATATTATAAATTTCAATCTGCTCATATTCAAGAATACCTGCGGCTGCCATTAAATCGATATCAATCGCACATGAACCCTCATAATCAAGCTCTGAATGAGTGACAGTAACACGATGTAATTTACATTTAAGCATTGAACACTGCATAGCGCTTCCTGAGGTGATTTATCAACAATAAATTTTAGAGCGGGATAAGATAGCACAAATAGCTTATTTTTGCAATTTATCAATGGCTTAGCGAATGACAGAGGTGAGTGATAAGAATATCAGGCGAGGCAGTATTGATAAGCTATTTCACAATTTAATTTCAATATTATCCAGTAACCGGGTGGTACCTAAGTAGGAGGCTGCTAAGATAACCAGCTGCTGCTCATTGGCTTTAGGCAGTGATAAGTCAGTAGCGCGAATACTGATGTAATCAGTGTTAAAACCCTGTGCATTGAGGTTATTTGCAGCCTCCTGTTCTAATTGGGCATAATCTCTGGCACCGGATTTAATTTTGCGCTCCAGCTCATTGAGTGTCTGATAGATAGCAACAGCCTGTTGTCTTTGCTGTGGCATTAAATATGCATTTCTGGAACTCAGTGCCAGACCGCTGCGATCACGCACAATCGGATGAGCAATGATTTCTACAGGGAAAGCAAGATCACGGACAAACTGCTTAATCACCTGCAGCTGCTGATAATCCTTTGCACCAAATACCGCTTTATCGGGCTGAACCATATTAAACAGCTTGGCCACTACCGTGGCCACACCGTTAAAATGTCCGGGACGTGCAGCACCTTCAAGCATATCACCAATGAACGGTATCATTATCTGACATTGATCCAGACCATTGTTCTGCGAATGTGGATACATCTCCTCTACTGATGGAGCAAAAACAATATCACAGCCGACACTATCCAGCTGCTCAGCATCTTTTTGAAGCGTACGTGGATACTGCTCATAATCTTCACCCGGAGTAAACTGCAGAGGATTGACAAAAATGCTGCACACAACAACATCAGCCTGAGTAAGAGCCCTGTCAACCAGTTGCAAATGCCCCTGATGCAAATTACCCATAGTGGGCACAAGGGCAATGCATTTACCTGACTGCTTATACTCAGTTACGGTTTTTCTCAGTTCAGCAAGAGTATGGATTATGTGCATGGTGATTATCTGACTCTATTTAAAACAATGTTCCGGTCCTGGAAACTGGCCATCTTTAACCTGCTCAACATAGGCTTTAAAGGCATTTTGTATCGAACCTGCATCAATTAAAAAGTTTTTTACAAAACTGGCTGGGGTATTGTTGGGTGTTAAACCCAGCATATCGTAGCAAACCAATACCTGAGCATCACAATCAGCACCCGCGCCGATACCGATCACCGGAACAGCAAGACTCTTACTAATACGCCTGGCTAACTCAGCAGGCACACATTCAAGCAGAATAATGTCTGCTCCAGCCTGTTCCAGAGACAGAGCATCATTTAATATTTGTTCCGCTTCCTGTTCACTGCGGCCCTGAACCCGATAACCACCCGTTTTATACACGGACTGCGGTAATAAGCCCAGATGAGAGCAAACAGCAACACCCCGCTGAGCTAAAAACTGCACACTGTCCAGCATGGCAGCTCCGCCTTCAATCTTAACCATTTGAGCCCCGCCTTCACTGACTAAGCGAGCGCTATTAGCATAAGCCTGCTCCTTAGTGATATCTGCAGCGAAGGGTAAATCAGCCATAATTAAAGACTGGTGACAAACACGTGAGACATTAGCAGTATGATAAACCATTTCATCCATAGAGACGGATAAGGTACTGGGCTGACCTTTAACCACCATTCCCAGTGAATCGCCCACCAGAATAAGCTCGACCCCGGCTTGTTCCTGAGCAAGCGCAAAACTGGCATCATAGGCAGTTAAACAGCTAAACTTTTCGCCCTTTTGCTTCATCTTTTTTAAATGTGTGATAGTGATTTTATTCATAATTTTTAAGCTTTTTTAAACCATCCACAGCAGTTTTTTCTGCCAGTAGTGATAAGTTTCCCAGACCCGGTATAGTAATTGCGCCGGCAATTTCAAATAGGGGAATAATAACAAAATTACGGTATTGAAGCTGACTATGTGGGATAACCAGCATCTCAGTATTAATTATCTGCTCACCATAAAGCAGAATATCCAGATCCAGGGTCCTGGCAGCCCATTTCTCATTACGTTCACGTCCCTGAAGTACTTCAACTTGCTGTAATAATTGTAACAATTTTTGCGCACTGAGTGTCGTATCGACCATAGCCACCGCATTGATATAGTCACTTTGAGCTGCAGAGCCTTCTACGATCAGCGCCCTGGACTGATAGAAGCTGGACACTTTTAATAATTGCAAGCTTGCTTGCTGGGCCAGATGTTTAAGAGCCTGCTGTAATTGTTGTTGTGGAATACCCAGATTGCTGCCCAATGCAATATAACAAATCATACACTCGTATCAATCATTGACGGCTGTTTGTTATTCGGGTCATTTCTCGGTTTTTTACGACGACGCTTGCGTTTTGCTGATTTTTTTTGACTACGTCCCAAAGCGTCACACATATTTTCCTGTTCAGCCAGTGTCTTTGTCTGAATATCAGTCCACCATTCACATAAGTCACTTAATTCCGGCTCAGCCACTTCATTTCTTAATAATAAAAAATCATAGCCTGCACGAAAACGTTTATTGGCCAAAGTTCGCAATGCCCGCTTACGTGTCGGATGCTGCAATTGCGGCTGCATGTGCCAGATTTCCCGTATCATTAAACTAATACGTTTGGGAATAGAGGTATGTGCCTGCTGCCGGATAATGACCTCACGGCTGGCACTGAGCAAGGCTTCCATTTCATGCTCACCACGTTCAATAAAATGGCGCTTGTATTCATGCATGGGATACCAGAGCAGCACTGCTAGAAAAAAAGCAGGATTAACAGATTTCCCGGAGGCAATGCGAGCATCGGTATTTTTTAATGCCTGTTCAATTATCTGTAATACCTGAGAATTACCGTCCTGATTTAATTCAATAAGTGTTTCAGTCATGGGAAACAAACGTGCTAGCAACTGATAATCCCGTAATAACTGAAAACATCTCAGTCCATAACCACCCTGAAACATTTTAATTGTTTCATCAAATAAACGTGCAACCGGAATATCTTCCAGCAAATGCCCCAGAGTAAAGATCAAATCATGGGTTTGCTGTTCCATATGAAAGTCAAGTTTAGCCGCAAAACGAACCGCTCTGAGCATTCTCACCGGATCTTCACGATAACGCGTCTGCGTATCACCAATCATTCGAATCACTTGAGTTTCAAGATCCGTCATACCACCGGTAAAATCAACAATAGCATCATCACGAATATTATAGTAAAGAGCATTGATGGTAAAATCCCGCCGCAACGCATCTTCTTCAAGACTGCCAAACACATTATCACGAATAATACGGCCATCTTTATTCTGATCAGCCCGCTGGGTACTTTCACCTTCATGAGGACCTCGAAAGGTCGCCACCTCAATTACATCACGACCGTAAAGAATATGTGCCAGACGAAAGCGCCGACCTATCAAACGGCAATTACGAAACAGATTTTTCACTTCATCGGGATGAGCATCAGTCGCCACATCAAAGTCTTTAGGCTGTTTGCCCAATAATAAATCCCGCACCCCACCACCGACTAGATAGGCCTGATAACCGGCATCTTTTAAGCGATAAAGTACCTTTAATGCATTACTGCTGATAGCATCTCTGGATACAGAATGCTGTTTTCTGGGTATCACTTGTTTATTAATTACCATGCCCGTATTGCATTGGTAGCCAAAGCCCTTTTTATCATGCCTGTTCTCTTCAGTACTAATCACTAGCCGCTCATTTAATGATTGATAGTCACCACAAATCAATTGTAAAAACCATCAACCGTACCTTTACCGTATTTTAAATTCTGTATGATTTCATGGCGTTTTAACACCGCACCACTATGGTTACAAAAATAGTTTTTAACCAGAATATCACCATAGCTCATCACCCCTGTGGTTTGAAACGCTTGCCACTCAACGCTGCTCCTGGCAGTAAAAACTTTTTCACCCGCATCATTAGTACTGCCGTAAGCATAGTGCTTAATGGTATTCCTATTACAGCGTATCGCCTCATACAAAGCATTATCGGCACCGCTTTTAGAGCGGATAATAATACTATAACGAACCACGCCATCATCACCGACCAGCAAATTTTTACTATCGATAAAGTATTGATAGTTTTTATATGCAGGGGGTGCTGATACTTCCACTAAATCATCCTGTTCTGGGTAAGGCGGCAGTACATTACCACCCTCTTGCCATTGATACTCATCAGCATTGGTATTATCCTGATATTCCATACTATGGCTATCCCATTTGTCCCAAACATCTTTCGGGTAGGATACTGCCGGATTTAAAAGCAATAGCAAAGCAATCAGTTTAATACTTTTGCCATAATTTTGTTGCAAAAATTTATTCATAAATACTCTAAAGCTCTTTACCATCGGAAGGCGCAATATTACAATTATAACACCAACTCAGTTGAAACCTCGAATAAGCTGAAATTTATAACAAATAAAGTGTCTTTAGCCCTTAACTAAACCCTTAACCATGAGAACCTGTAGTGAACAAAGAAACAACTATCAAGAAAAAATCCTCATCAACCAAAAAAATTAAAAGTTTTGATTTCGAAGCATCACTCAATGAATTAGAAAAATTAGTCGATACACTGGAAAGCGGGGAACTGAGTCTGGAGCAATCACTAGAGGATTTTGAACATGGCATCAAGCTAACCCGCTCCTGTCAAAATGCCCTGACTGAGGCGCAGCAGAAGGTCAAAATATTATTAGCTGACAATAAGCAAGCAACGCTTAAGGATTATAAATAGTGTCCCTGCAGCAGCTCAGCAAAGACTATCAGCAACAAGTTGATCAAGCCCTGGAATTGTTAATTAACCAGGCCGCTGATATTGCCACAGAATTACAGCAGGCAATGCATTATAGTACTTTTAATGGCGGCAAGCGCATTCGTCCCTTACTGGTCTATCTGACCGGCATGGCATTAGATGTTGAGCAGGACAAGCAACATGCACCCGCCTGTGCCGTAGAACTGATCCACTGTTATTCCCTGGTTCACGATGATATGCCCGCCATGGATGATGATGATTTACGTCGCGGTAAGCCGACCTGTCATAAACGGTATTCCGAAGCAACCGCATTATTAACCGGGGATGCCTTACAATCACTAGCCTTTGAAGCACTGAGCCAAAGTCCATATCTGAGTGCCCATCAGATCGTTGCAATGGTCAAAGTCCTGGCACATAGCAGCGGCATTGCAGGTATGGCTGGAGGTCAGGCTATTGATTTATTATCCACAGGAAAAGAGTTGTCACTGCAACAACTAAAAAACATGCATGAGCATAAAACAGGTGCACTCATACGTGCCAGCGTGCAAATGGGTGCTCTATGCTCAACTGAGGTCAGTGCAAAGCAATTGAAAGCCCTGGATAATTACGCCCAAAATATTGGCCTGTCATTTCAGATTAAGGATGATATCCTTGATATTGAAGCGGATACACAAACCCTGGGCAAACAACAAGGAGCAGATATTCAGCTGAATAAGGTCACCTACCCGGCATTATTAGGGCTTGATGGCGCAAAAGCAATGGCCAGTCAGTGTCATGACAATGCTCTTGACAGTCTCAGCCTTTTTAGCACAAATGCCGACCCATTACGCGAGTTATCCAAATATATTATTACCCGTAATCACTAATTTAGGGTATACTTGCCAGTTCTGTGATAAGACAGTTGTGCAAAAAACATTGGCATTTTAACTTTGAATCTGTTTCTAAGCTGAATAGATAGCACTAGAGACTTAAGCCTCCCTTTATTTAATGATATAGCTATGACCGAGCTTTTGCGTTATCCATTATTAAACACCATTAAATCACCTGATGATTTAACTGATCTGGATAAAGATCAACTGATATTACTCGCCGCAGAGCTACGTCTTTTTTTATTACGTTCTCTGGATAAAACCGGCGGACATCTTTCCTCAAACCTGGGTGCCATTGAATTAACCATTGCCCTGCACCGTATTTTTAATGCTCCCGCTGATAAGATTATCTGGGATGTAGGTCACCAGGCTTATCCGCATAAAATTCTAACTGGACGTGCTGAGCTACTTGGCACAATACGCAGCAAAAATGGCCTTTCCGGTTTCCCCAAACGTAGTGAAAGTTCCTACGATGCTTTTGGTGTTGGTCATTCCAGCACATCGATTAGTGCTGCACTGGGAATGGCCATCGCCGCCAATAAAGCCGGTTTAAAACAAAAATCTATTGCCGTTATTGGTGATGGTGCCATGACTGCTGGCATGGCTTTTGAAGCATTAAATCATGCGGGCGATCTGGACGCTGATTTGTTGGTCGTACTCAATGATAATGATATGTCTATTTCACCCAATGTTGGTGGCCTGTCCAATTACTTTGCCAAAGTACTTTCAGGCAAACTTTATAGCACGGTAAAATCAAATTCTAAAAAAGTACTCAGCTCTATGCCCTCAGTATGGGAACTGGCCTGTCGAGCTGAAGAACATGTAAAAGGTATGGTGATCCCCGGCACTTTATTTGAAGAGCTGGGTTTTAACTATATTGGTCCTGTTGATGGCCATGACCTGCCAACACTATTGACCACTTTAGCCAATATTAAGCAACTATCCGGCCCACAGTTTTTGCATATTGTCACCCAAAAAGGCAAGGGCTTTGAAGCAGCTGAACAACATCCTACCCAATACCATGCTGCAAGTGCAGGCTTTTATAGTCAGACGGATGATAGTACAACTTTAAAAAACACAGAACAATCAACACCCACTTATACTCAGGTATTTAGCCAGTGGATAGTGGATAAAGCACAGCAGGATGCACATCTAGTGGCTATTACACCAGCGATGCGTGAGGGTTCCGGCCTAGTTGAATTCTCCCAAAAATTTGCCGATCGTTATTATGATGTAGGGATTGCCGAGCAACATAGTGTTACCCTTGCTGCCGGCATGGCATGTGAAGGTTTACGTCCTGTAGTGGCTATTTATTCATCCTTTTTGCAACGCGCTTATGATCAATTGATACATGATGTTGCACTACAAAATCTGGGCGTCTTATTTGCCATTGATCGGGGGGGAATTGTCGGTAGTGATGGCGCAACTCATACCGGCAGTTTTGATCTGAGTTTCATGCGTTGCATACCCAATATGACCATTCTCGCTCCCGCTGATGAAAATGAATGTTATCACATGCTGGATTTTGCTTTCACTCTTAATTCTCCAGTAGCAGTGCGTTACCCTCGTGGCAAAGGCCCTGGCATAAACATTGATAAGCAAGCAAACAGCGCACTTGAAAAAGGCAAAGCAAAGCTCGTGCTTAGTCAGGCGCAAAATAAGCAACTAAAGACCGTTAGTATTCTCAGTTTTGGCAGTTTACTTCACCAGGCCATACAGGCAGCAGAACAGCTAAAAGACAGATACCAGGTCAATGTGATTAATATGCGTTTTATCAAACCTCTGGACACTCAACTGATACAAAATATGGCCCGGCAGAGTGAGCTATTACTAACCCTTGAAGATAATGCCATACTCGGTGGTGCGGGAAGCGCAGTGAATGAAGTATTGAGCAGTCATAGCACATGTTGTCCAATTATTAATCTGGGCTTGCCTGATAAATTTCCAGAACATGGCACACAAGCGGAAATTCATCGGGACTATGGGCTTGATAATAGTGGTATTATAAAGACCATAGACACATTTTTTTCTACTTAATTCTAAATAGCAGCCATCCTTTTATTGCTGGTTGCCGGTGCTGCCTGGTTTACTGAAGAATTAATCCTGCACAATAAAATCAATCGCGTAACCAGTAAATTTACGCATATTAATCACCCCTATATCAAGTATAAGATACTGTCCTTTTATACCCATTAGAGTACCTTCCAGCAAGGCCTGTTTATCCAGGTTTAATGATTTAATTTTTTGCGGATATTGTTCTACCGGGTACAATATCTCAGTCATCGCTTTATTATCAATAGCCGTAATAGCACCCGCCGGTAATTGTCCACTGAGCTGTGCAGTTGATTCAGCAAAAAACTCACTCAGCTCCGCCTGCCGGGTTAATAAAGACATAGGTTCAACCTGGCCTTTTAACATTCTTTGCCACTGAGTACGGTCAGAAACCTGTTGTTTATACAGCACCTCCAGCAAGCCTGAATAATAACGTTGACTCACCTTAAAGATTGCCAAAGCCTGAATAGCCCCCTGGTCAATCCAGCGTGTCGGCAATTGATCGCCACGAGTAATACCTACTTTTAAACCTGACGAGTTTGCCAGATAAACATAATGTGACTGCATGCAATGCGCTTGTCCCCATTCAGGTTGACGGCAACTCCCTTGCTCAAAATGGCATTTTTCCGGACTCATAATACATAGGTCACAGGATGCCAAATGCATAAAACAGGGGTAGCAATGCCCCTGATTAAAACTTTTATTCGTTTTTCGTCCACAGGCAACACAATGAATGCTATTTTTATAATGAATTTGTATTTGTTTACCCAACAGTTTATTAAGGATGAGCGGTGCTGTTTGCTGCTGTTCCGTATTTTCATCATTGAGTATCAATGAATACTCAACAGGAGTAGTAGAATTTTTATAAGACACCTGCATTTTACGCAAATATCCACTATAAATTGTCATTAATTATTCTCTCGATTTGTTAACTGATACTATTACGCAATATCTGCCAGTCAAAACCACTACCGGGGTCAGTTTTACGCCCGACAGCAACATCACTATGTCCGACAATACGGTCAATGGAAATCTCAGGGAAATAGTTCAACAGGGCATTAACAACCTGTGTCAAAGTCTCATATTGAGCCACTTCAAATACGCTGTTATCCGTACCTTCGAGCTCAATACCAATGGAGAAATCATTACAATTGAACTCATCAGCCAGGCAGGACTGCCCGGCATGCCAGGCTCGGTCATACAGGTTGACAAATTGCATTAATTGCCCATCACGACGGATCAGCAAATGAGCAGAGACCTGTAAATCGTGGAGCCGTTGATAGTAAGGGTGCTTTGCACAATCCAGACGATTGGCAAAGAAAAGGCTGATATCATTTCCCTGATAACATCCCGGAGGCAAAGATATCGAATGGATAATAATCGCATTGATACACACATTCAACGGGCGCTCATTATAATTACTGGAGATTATCTTTTGTGCATTTTTAAACCACCCCTTGGATATTTCATACATAGTTCTCAAATAATTCCTTTGTTTTGTATTAGCATAAAAAACGTAGTGAAAAAATACAATAAATAGTCTATCATTGTATAGATTACGAATATAATGTCCTAAACTGTATATCACTACTATTTATTCGGAGTGAGTCTAATTTTTGATTAATTACAGAAAAGTCTGCAAGAAAGAATGGGGTGGTCTGAATGCAACCTAAAAATAATATTTTACAATTTAGTCAACAAGAAAAAAATACTTCAGCAAAGAGCACTCTACAACAAACAAAACGAACAAATAGTCTAACACAAAAAACCAGGGTACAAAATTCAATGACGCCGGAAGGTCCATTAGATGATTTAATTCAATACACCAGTCAATGGGCAAATGATGCCATTTCAACATTGTTTGACAATGTTGACACCCAACTATTTGAAATGGCTGAAAAATCTGAAAATGCAACCGATCAAAATATTTATTTTGATGCCATGCGCATTATCCGCCTGCGTCGCAGTGTCGCCTATGAAGAATTCATTACCCGGGTTTCACATAGCTTTACCAACGAAGCACTACAGGACGAAAAAAACGCCGATAATGCAATAATGGATGTAGAAAATCTATCTTTGGTAGCCGATGACAGTCTTGAAGAAGATCTGGCAACACATAATATGATAGCCAAAGCAGAAAGAGACAATAAAGAACCTCTGAACCAGTTAAACCAACGCCTGGCCTATCTCTACCGTGGCCTAAAAATTGACTTAAGCAACAATCCTATGGGACCCACTTCACTGTGTAATTCATTTGCTACTGCCGTGGATACCCTGGATGCTGAAATTAAAGTTAAATTACTGGTATTTAAACTATTTGATATAAACTTTATTTCTAAACTAAATGAACTCTATCATCATTCCAATCAGTTACTCATAGAAAAAGGTATTCTTCCTAATCTGAAAGTGAGTTATAAGGGTGCCGTTAAAAAGCCTGCAGTCAGTCCGGCTACAGGCTTAGGTGGACTGATTAATACCCCTGTGCAAAGCGACACCATTGCAAGTGACCTGGGGCAATTAACACAACCAGCAATGAATGCTGAGGATGCCCAGGCATTTGCACTTATTCAACAATTACTCACTCAGAATAAGCCTGTTCAGCAAGCAATACCTCAGGCCCAGTACGCTTCAACAGAAGATGTCATGGACTCATTGTCACAATTACAAAACAACTTTTCCAGTCAGGCGAGTGGCTCGGCAGCAGCTTTCGTCGGCGATGGTGCCGCAACCAGTAATTTACTTAAAGAAGCGTTAAAACAATCATTACAATCTAACCAGCAGAAACAGGCTATTAACCAGAATGATGATGATCTGATTGATGTCATTGGTATGCTGTTTGACTTTATACTGGATGATCATAATCTAGTTGATTCTGTCAAGTCATTACTGAGTCGCCTGCAGATACCCATCATTAAAATAGCCTTACAGGATAAAAACTTTTTTAGAAACAAAAATCATCCGGCGCGTAAGTTACTCAATGAGCTGGCTAATGCAGGTCTCGGTGTGACTGATAATGTGACCGCACAGGACAACCCCTTATATCTAAAACTCGAAAGTCTGGTCAGTCGCATCACTAATGAGCAGACCGAAGGCAGTAATCCCTCGTTTTTTGAAGAACTTCTGGATGATCTGCATCGTTTTCTCACTGAATTTAATCATGGCCTGAATATTAAAAAAGGTCCATCAAAAAATGCTGCTCTGAAACTGGTCGCCACTGAACTCAGTTCACGTATCAGTAACAAAGAATTACCCGCTAATATTATTTTGTTACTGGAGCGCGTCTGGAAAGATGTCATGTTCGATATTTTTTTCAGCGATGGCATGGAAAGTGATGAGTGGGATATGGCAATGACCTTTGTTGATACTCTGATTTGGAGTATTGATCCTAAGGTGGATATACAAAGCCAAAAACAGCTGGTACGTGTCATTCCTGGCATTCTTAATGCTCTTAATGCCGGTCTGGATCGGATCCATTATCCCAAAGACTTGCGTGAACAATTATTACAGGATCTACAAAACTGTCACCTTGCCTGTATGAAGGGGCAAAGCATCAGTGATAGTGAGCTATCCAAAAATGGCGTGGCCTATATTTCCACCAATCTAAATTCACCTCAGGCAGCTCGCAAAGCAGCCTACAAAGCTACTGATAATAAGATTAATAATCGTGATTTAACACCTGAAGAATTAGAACAAATTGATGCCGGTGTTGACATCCTGCTCGATGGTGATTTATCCAATCTTGATGCTCTGGAAGAAGAAAATCTGCTCGCCTCACTTGAGGATGGCTCAGAAGAAGCTATTGCTGATAATGGTGAGATACAGCTCATTGAGGATGACTATACCCAACAGGCAAGGAATCTCACTGCAGGTGCCTGGGTTGAGTTTCTTGGTAATAACGACAGAAATTACCGAGCCAAAGTTTCCTGGATGAGTGATGATGCCAGTGCCTACATTTTTGTCACCCAAACAGGGCAAATTGCCGAAAAATCATTATCCGGCCTAAGTGATGCACTCAGAAATAAGCAAGCAATTGTTCTTGATGAATCGCCTGTATTTGAGCGGGCAATGGATGCCGTTCTGGAAGATCTACAGGAAAAAACCGATCACTAATATCGACACAATTCTGCATGCAGCCAGATAACAGGCAAAAGCCGCAAGCAATGACTGACCGCAACAAACGGGGTGAAATAAAACATCTCGGTAGCGCAATGATAGTACTGGCGATGATCATCACTCTGGGTCTGCTGACGCAATTTTTTCAAAAAACTCTGGACGCACAACACAATCCAAACCAAAACGTACCGGTATCTCAGCTCAATGAGAATTTCATTGAAATTACTCTAAAACGCAATCGCTCTGGTCATTATGTCAGCAGTGGCTTAATTAATGGTGTTAAAACTGTATTTCTACTGGACACCGGTGCAACCTATGTTGCCATACCCGAACATCAGGCAAAACAATTGGGTCTCAAAAAAGGTCGAGTCATTAGCCTGTCCACGGCTAATGGACAAAGCCGTGGTTATCAGACCAAAATCGATAAGCTCAGTATTGGGCCAATCCATTTATATCACGTAAAGGCAGTCATCACTCCCGGTTTGCAGGAAATATTACTCGGCATGTCGGTGCTTAAGCAACTGGAATTTAGCCAACGCGGTAAGCAATTAACAATCCGCCAATTTTTACAGTGAATCAGCCTAATGCTACAGGCTTTATAGCACTTTTTTCTGCATTGCAGAACGTGTTAATTTAAAAATAACCGGGCTTAATAATAGCAGCGCAATTAAATTAGGCAAGGCCATCAGTGCATTCAGGGTATCTGCTAATAACCAGATAAAGTTTAAGTCAGCCATTGCACCAATAGGCACCGCCAGTATCCATAAGATTCGAAAAAATTTTACCGAATGAACACCTAATAAATACTCCACACAACGCTCACCATAAACACTCCAGCCAAGAATAGTGGTAAAAGCAAATACCGCCTGAGCAATACTGACAATAGCCCCCCCCATTTCCGGTAATGTCTGCTCAAACGCCGCAATAGTTAACGCCGAACCTTTTGCTCCTGTTGTCCAGACACCCGTTAAAATAATCGCCAGTCCGGTAATACTGCAGACAACAATAGTATCAATAAAAGTACCCAGCATAGCAATCATGCCCTGTTTTACCGGGTCATTGGTTTTTGCCGCAGCATGTGCAATAGGTGCACTACCCAGGCCCGCTTCATTAGAAAAAATACCTCGTGCCACACCCCACTGCACCGCCAGCATAATTGTCGCACCGGCAAAGCCACCCGTGGCTGCAACCGGAGTGAAGGCACTTTTAACAATTAAACCCAGGGCTGCCGGTATTGCTGAAAAATGACTAAATAAGATCACCAGACCTGCTGATAAATAAGCCAGCGCCATCAAGGGCACCAGTTTGCCTGCAACCTGAGCAATACGTTTGATACCCCCTAAGACTACGGCACCGGTCAATAATAAGAGCACTATAGCCGTTAACCATAAGGGGATATTAAATTGCACTTCAAGGGCATGAGCTACTGAATTTGCCTGCACTGTATTACCAATACCAAAGGAAGCCAGAGCACCAAATAAAGCAAATAAAAAAGCCAGCCAGAGCCACTTTTCCCCCAGGCCATTTTTGATATAGTACATAGGACCGCCCAGATAACTACCCTGTTCATCCACTTCCCGATAATGAACGGCACAGACTGCTTCAGCATATTTAGTGGCCATACCAATTAAAGCGGTTAACCACATCCAGAACAGTGCACCTGGCCCGCCAATAAAAATGGCCGTTGCAACACCGGTAATATTACCGGTGCCAATGGTAGCAGATAAAGACGTCATCAGCGCATTAAAAGGACTGATTTCACCCTGTTCAGTACTATTACCCCTACCCTGCCATAGTAATTTAAAACCTTTGCCTAAATTCATCAGCGGCATGAACTTAAGACCAATCATTAAAAAGCTACCACTACCAAATATCAGTAATAGCATCGGTTTACCCCAAAGCAGAGCATTCAATTCATTGATAAAATTAGTGATGAATTCCATTCGCTATCCTTTTTATTTTGCCTGTAAAATATTATTGAGACAGAAGTTTTTCCACATGGTTATGACAATAAAACCACCATGGATAAATTTACACCGTAGGAAGTGCTCTTGGGGTGTAGCGTCTTCTGCAATAAAGCCATAGTCCCGGACGCTTAAATCCTTAGCTCTCTAGCGATGAACTGCTTATAAGTATTGCCCCGATAAGCACTATAATAATTGTTTCTAAGAGTTTAAACCGATACAATCTTACTTAAAATTAAACATTTAATAAATAATAGTCGAATATGTTATCAATCCCACATGCAATCATCCAATCACAGGTAATACAGGCCCTGGCAGAAGATATCGGCTCAGGAGATGTCAGCGCCATGCTGATCCCCGCCAAAAAACAGGCTGTTGCTCATTTAACCTGTCGTGAAGCAGCAATTCTATGTGGTCAGGACTGGTTTACAGAAGTGTTCAGCCAATTATCAACATCGGAGCACAATCAAGTCAATATTGACTGGCATATCAATGATGGGCAAGCCATTACAAGCAATCAATGTATCTGTACTATCAGCGGTAATGCACGCAGCATTTTAACCGGCGAACGCAGCGCCATGAATTTCTTACAAACACTGTCCGCAACAGCGACTATAACCGCCCATTATGTCAAACAATTAAAAAATACATCCATCAGGCTATTAGATACCCGTAAGACCATCCCCGGCTTACGTTCAGCACAAAAATATGCCGTCAGCTGTGGTGGTGGAAGCAATCACCGTCATGGCTTATATGACGGCATTTTGCTTAAGGAAAATCATATTATGGCCGCAGGTTCAATTAGCCTGGCCATTAGTGCCGCGCGCAAGCATAGTCCGCATACATTAAAGATTGAAGTCGAGGTCGAAAATCTTGAAGAACTGCAAGAAGCCTTACAGGCCAGGGCAGATATCCTGCTACTGGACAATATGAGCAATACCATGCTGACCCAGGCAGTACAATTAAATAAGCAGAGCGCATACCCCGCAAAACTGGAAGTATCCGGTAATATCACCCAGGAAAAATTAGCCGCTCTGGTTCATATAGGCATTGATTTTATTTCCACCGGCGCTATCACAAAACATATCAATGCCATAGATTTTTCATTACGCTTTGAACAATAAATAAGTACGGCATCATATTGCCTGATGCAGATCAATATCCCGGCTATCATCAATTAAGCGTTGCTGAGTTAATGAATAGGGTATTGGATCAACGATGGATACTTCACCCAGTAATTGATTGACGAGCAATTGGCATGACCCCAGGCCAATTACCACGCCATTGCGAAAATGTCCGGCGTTGAGATACAGGTTTTCTAACTGCGGATGCTCACCAATATAGGGTACCCCATCAATTGAGCCTGGACGTAATCCGGCCCATTGTTTTTCTACCGGGTAATTAGCAAGTGCTGGAATAATACGATAGGCTTCCTGCTTTAATTCCTGCAATACACTATCACTAGTGCTTTTGTCAAAATCACTAAATTCCACTGTACTACCCAGAACCACCCGTCCATCCTTACGCGGAATCACATAACGTCCCTTACTTAGAACAATACGTGAAACAACACCGGGGTCAGCTTTAAAGACAATCATTTGTCCTTTTACCGGAGCAATTTTAGGTGTTCTAAACCACTTATCCAATAATCGGGCACTCCAGGCCCCACCGGCTAAGACTACTTTGTCAGCAAAAAACTTGCCCCGATTGCTATTGACACCTTTGAGCTTAGCACCCTCAACAATAAAGGACTGTACTTCTGTCTGCTGTTTAATAATGACGCCAAGGTTTAATAAATCCACACGCAGTGCTTTCACCAGACGGGGATTACGTACCTGCGCTATTGATGAGCTAAACCAGCCCTGACGCTGCTCTGCTAAACCCGGTTCTATAGCGGCCAGCTGCTCGCTATTAAGCTGCTCAAAGGAATAATCATGGTGCTTTTCCCAGGCAATGGCCTTATCCAGTTCATCTTCAATATCCAGATAGACTAATCCGCTTTGTATATATTCTGGATCAATAGCGGAGTTCATATGAATATCTTCCAGCAATTGTGAATAATGCTGTTGTCCCCATTGAGCCAACAGAGTCACCGGTTCACTATAACGCCAGGGATAAAGTGGTGATAAAATTCCGCCACCAGCCCAGGATGATTCTTTACCGACATAACCCTGCTCAATAATAGTAACTGATACTCCGGCTTTTGTTAATAAACGGGCACTGAGCATACCTATAATTCCGGCACCAATAATTATCACTTTATTCATTTGCTATCTTCAGTCTTCGGGTTAATTATTACAGTTGATATAATAGCATTTTTAGCCTTATAGTGACGCTATCCGGGGTCTGCCTGAATTAGAAATAATAACTTTATAGACAAAATCTGCTTTTGTAATGGTAAACGTGCCATTTTGTAAGGCAAAATGAGTATCACGCGCCCGTCCGGAACTAATATAGGATAAATAATCCTTTATTTTCTTATTGGCATTTATATTAACTCCCGCAGGTAACTTTGCCCTGACACTCAGCACGCTATCATCAGCCGCTTGATAAACAATCCAGCCATCAGACCAGCTGCCCGAACATGTCCGTTTATCTATAGACGGACAAATACTCACTCTCTGGCCTCGTTTAATCGCTTCATTTCGAGTCAGATAAATATCACTCAATAATTCATTGCTCACAGAAACCGCCTGATTCTTAGCCAGTAATGCACTAAAGCCCGATATTGATAGTGAAAACAAGATACTAAGAATAAGCAATACACTTAGTAATTCAATCAGGCAAAATCCCTTTTGTTTATCCATTGTTTCAGTCCTTGAAAGCGATGGTTAAGTTTTATAGTAATGCATAATCAGTCTTCAATTAACTATGCATTATCTTTAGCAGACTGATTCTATTAAAATTCAATATTTCCCTTATTTTTTGCCAATGTCCTGGCGCCAATACCTTTTACATTTTCCAGCTCTTTTAAAGAGGAAAACTGCCCATGTTCATTACGCCAGACAATAATCGCCTGAGCTTTACTCAGGCCAACGCCCTTGAGTGCATCAGCGATAGTTTGTGCATCTGCAGTATTGATATTGATTGTTTGTGCCCATATAGCCCCGGACATACTCAGTGTTACTAATACAATAAAAATCTTAAATCCATTTTTTATAGTGCTCATAATATTTCCTTAATTGCTTAAAATAAAACAGCCTGTATGGCTGTGAAATAATTTTATGGCAAAGAAATATTATTGTCTGTAAAGTTTTATTGATAATATTTATCGGATTTTTACTGGAAAATTTGTAGGACTTTAATGATAGTACATTATCAATAGAATAAAAAAGGGATCGGAGTCAAATGACATTTGACTCCGATCCCTTATACCATCTGTTATAAAATGTTTTAGTTAATGCAGACCTGACCAGGAATC